>ULPT01023968.1_pt1 | contig 10722 bp, 10 predicted proteins | sample 1953751 | NCBI WGS metagenome assembly ULPT01 (sample SAMEA4835636, study PRJEB28245) | human gut metagenome | biome: gut microbiome; material: fecal sample | place: Denmark | collected 2008
AGCATTGATGAAAAAGGTGGTGGGCTCAAGTTTCTCCATGGGAGGTTTCCGGAGTTTGATTTGCGGATTTGTGGACTGCGACAGAGGGGACAGTTTTGAGGCGGATTTAAAGATATTGGTTAAAAATATTGGTTAGAAATAATTAAAACAAATAATATTATGGAAGAACTCATCCAACGACTTAAGGAGCAGATTATCGAAGCTCTTAACCTTGAGGACATCACTCCGGATGACATTGACAACGATGCACCTCTTTTCGGAGAGGGGCTTGGACTGGATTCAATCGACGCTCTCGAACTTATTGTGATTTTGGAAAAATACTACGGAATCAAGTTGGCATCTCCTGGCGACAGTAAGGGTATATTCAAGAATATCAACACAATAGCCGATTTTGTAGCCAAGAATCGGACAAAATGAGAGAGGCGGTTTCAATAACAGGACAGGGCATAATCTGCGCAATAGGCAATGATGTGCCCTCGGTGCTCGACTCTCTCGTCCACGCCCGTTCGGGCATACGTCCGATGAAATATCTCAAGTCCCGCCACAGTGAATTGCCGGTGGGGGAGGTTCAGTTGTCCAACAGCCAGATGAAGAGCGGATTCTCGGTTTGGAGGAGTCGGCCTTGGCGAGCAGGACATCGCTGATGGGGGCCATTGCAATCAAGGAGGCTCTCTCGCAAGTGGGAACATCTCGTCTTGAGGGGAAAAGGGTTGTGCTGATTTCGGGGACCACTGTCGGAGGGATGGACCTGTCGAAGCACTATTGGGAGAGGATGAAAAATGAAGACAGCCTGCTGAATCTTCCGCTTTGCAACGACTGCGGAAACAGCACTGTGGAGATGGCCCGTATGGCAGGATTGGATGGGGTGCGTTGCTGCACGATTTCCACTGCCTGCTCCTCGGCACTTAATTCCGTGATGCTTGGCGCCGAAATGTTGCGTCACGACGAAGCGGATATTGTGATTGCCGGCGGCTCTGAAGCCTTGAGCCGCTTCCATCTCAACGGATTCAACTCTCTGATGATTCTCGACAAGGAGCATTGCCGTCCTTTTGACGAAACTCGCGCAGGACTCAATCTGGGTGAGGGAGCGGCCTTTGTCGTGCTCGAAAGGGATGCAGGGAGTCGGACTCTTTCCTATGTCACGGGCTACGGAAACCGCTGTGATGCCTTCCACCAGACCGCCACATCCGAAAACGGCGATGGGGCATTTCTGGCGATGACTGATGCACTTGAAATGGCGGGAATTGCTCCTGGCGACATCGACTATGTCAATGCCCACGCGACCGGGACTCCAAACAACGACCTGACTGAAAGCCGTGCCCTGATGCGCGTTTTCGGGGACAATCTTCCTGAAATATCCGGCACCAAAGGGCTGACTGGGCACACCACATCCGCTTCCGGTTCAATAGAGCTTGTTTTCTGTCTGCTGGCTATGCAGGAGGGTTTCATTCCTGCGAACATCGGCTGGAAAACGCCTATGACAGAGGGGATTATCCCGTCGATGGGACGGAAGGGAGTGAAACTCGAAAACATACTCTGCAACGCTTTCGGTTTCGGTGGTAACGATTCTGCACTGATTATCAGTGCAACACCCCGCTCAGGCGCAGCCGGGGAGGAGGAATTTGACTTTGAGACAATTTCAGATGTCACAATAACCGCTTCTGACGACTTGAAGACGCTCGGGCAGTACAATGTCAGCCCGATGGAGGCCAGGCGTATGGGAAAACTGATGAAAGCATCCCAGCTTTCGGCTCTTCGTGCTCTTAAAGAAGCGGGCCTTGACTGCCCTGACGCCATAGTCACTGCAACTGCACGCGGAATGCTTGATGTCAGCTATCAGTTCCTTGAGGACATCGAGGCAAACGGCGAAGAACTTCTCAAACCGACGCTATTTATGCAGAGCACCCACAACACACTCGGCTCCGCAATAGCAATCCGGACTCATTGCCACGGCTATAACATCACCTATTCTCAGGGAGACGAATCCTTCGATTGGGCGCTTGACGATGCCAAGAGGCTGATTCGCAGCGGAAAGGCTGAGACTGTTTTAGTGAGCAGTTTTGACGAGTCAACTCCGCTTTTCGACAGTTTCTCGCAGAGGGCGGGGAAGGAGGCACCGCAGCCGCTTTTTGCCCGTTCGATGGTGCTCAGACGCAAAGTCAGGTAAGATGAAACAATAGTTTTGTAAGATGAAACAGCCGATTCTCATATTTCTTGTGTCCCTGTTTGCTCTGACGCTTTTTCCTGAAGTGGCGCGGGGGCAGGCTCGGGAAGAAATGCTCCGGGCCATCCGGACGACGGGGGCGTCGATTGAGAGCCTGGAGTGTGAATTCACCCAGACCAAGACCGTTTCGATGCTGGAGCAGAAGATGGTCTCGGGAGGAAAATTATATTTCCGGAAACCTTCCGCAGTGAGGTGGGAATATCTCACTCCCGTGCATAACTTCTTCATAATGAACGGGGAAGACTTGCTCGCGGGGAATGATGTTTCGGCAAAGCACAGCAGTCTGAAGAAAAACAGGTCCGCAAGGATGATTTCTTCCCTCATTGTCGGAAGCCTCAGTGGTGAGTCTCTTGAAGACAGCCGCAATTTCAAGGCGGAATTGAACGCGGAAGCTGGAGAATGGGTGGCGGTTTTGACTCCTCTGCGTCGTGACCTCTCTCAGTTCTGCTCTTCTATTGTGCTGCGTTTCAACCCGAAGACAGCTCTTGCCAATTCCATAACATTGAACGAGGCTTCGGGAGATTGCACCCACATCGTCTTCCGGAATATGAAAATGAACCTTCCGCTGCCGGAGGGCGTTTTCGATGCTGCTTAATATTATGACAAAATGAAGTTTCTCGACAGTTTATACTCGGTGACGCAGTCCCGCAAGACGGAAGGGGGATTTGAATTCGACATATCCCTTTTTCCGGAGCATTTCATCTACAAGGCGCATTTTCCCGGGGAACCAATCACTCCGGGGGTATGTATCATACAGATAGCCACAGAATTGTTTTCGCTTGCAATGGATGCGCCGATGAATTTGTACTCTGCGAAAAACGTCAAATTCCTCAAAATCGTTTCGCCTTCTGAACGGACGGATTTCAGTTTTACCTTTTCGAAAATTGTTGTCGAGGGAGATTTGTTTAAGTTTGCGTGTGTTTTGAGTGCGGAGAATGAGATTTATGCAAAACTTTCTTTAATATGTAGGAAGAAATAGTAAGCAGGAAGAAATAATATGCTGAAAGAAAGTCTGACAGAGCAGAAGGCGAGATTGCGTTCGAGGGCAGTCTGCGTGGTGATTCCGACCTACAATAATGCCGGAACCATCCTGGATGTCGTGAGCAGAAGTCTTGAGCAGTGTGACGATGTGATTGTTGTTTGTGACGGCTGCACGGACTCCACTGTGGAATTGCTTTCGTCTCTGTCGGGAAATGTCGATATTTTGGAATTTAAAACCAACCGGGGAAAAGGGGCGGCGCTGCGGGAGGGCTTTCGCCACGCACGACAGAGGGGATTTGCCTATGCGATTACTCTCGATGCTGACGGACAGCATTTCCCGGAAGATATTCCTGCAATGCTTCAGGCGAACATCGATAATCCCGGAGCTCTGATAGTGGGGGAGAGGACCAATCTGGACAAGGCAGAGCGCAGTCGTGCCAGCCGTTTCGCCAACCGGTTCAGCAATTTCTGGTTTGCTCTGCAGACTGGACACAGGCTTTCTGACACGCAGAGCGGATACAGACTCTACCCATTGAAGAAACTTCCGCCTCTTGGCCTTTTGACATCGCGCTATGAAGCGGAACTTGAACTGCTGGTTTTCGCATCCTGGGCCGGAGTGCGGCTTGTCAGGGAAAATGTGAATGTCTACTATCCGCCGCGCGAGGAGAGGGTTTCGCATTTTCGCCCGGCAAGGGATTTTGCAAGAATCTCTCTCTTGAATACAATTCTCTGTATTCTTGCCCTGGTCTATGGATATCCGCGCTGCATTTTGCGTTGGACTGCAAGGCTTCTCAGAACCCTCTACAGCGCGGTTTTCTTTCTTTTGAGTGCCATACTGGTCATAAGTCCGCTTTCCCACCTTTGTGTGGCAACGACGAGGGATGAGGATTTGAAAAAGCGCAGGCTGCACCGGATGATTAATTCCTGCTTCAGATTCATCGTCCACAAGCATGGCATTCCGGGCTGTCCCTACAGCGAATCCAATCCCGGCGGGGAGGATTATTCGACTCCGGCTCTGATTCTGTGCAATCACCAGTCACACCTCGACCTTGCTCCGCTCCTTGCCCAGACTCCGAAAATGATTGTTATGACGGCGGGCTACATTTGGAACAATCCGGTCTACCGTTTCACCATCCGTAATGCGGATTTCCTTCCCTCCACCGAAGGCATTGAAAAGATGATTCCAAAACTTCGTGAACTTGTCTCAAAGGGTTACAGCATAGCGGTTTACCCGGAAGGCACGAGGAGCCTCGACTGTCAGATAGGGCGTTTCCATAAGGGGGCGTTCCTGATTGCAGAGACTCTCGGACTTGACATCATCCCGCTAATTCTCTACGGCAGCGGAAAGGCTCTGCCCAAACACGGACGTCTGCTTCGGAAATGGCCGCTCAGAATGGAAATTGATGCACGAATCACTCCGGAAGAGTTGCTCAAAATGGGGGAAACCACCCGTGAGAGGGCTTCGGCGATGAGAAAATACTACAAGAGGCGATATGCCGAAATCGCCGACAGGATTGAACAGGATTTGTGATTTCAAGGTTTTGGGGAGAAAAACATTTAAATTGTACTCTATGGACACAGAATCAGTTGTGATTATAGGAGGAGGTCTCGGCGGCCTTTTCACCGGCGCTTTGCTTGCAAAGGAGGGTGTCAGGGTGACAATCATAGAGAAAAATGCAAACTGCGGCGGCGGACTCCAGAGTTTCAGACGTTTCGGTGAGGTCTTCGACACCGGAATGCACATTTTCGGGGGAATGCGCGAAGGGGGCAATATCCGCCGAATCTGCGACTATCTCGGCATCAGCGATAAAATACACCTTCGTGATGTCGACTCCGATTCCTCCGACGTCGTCCATATTGCCGAAGACGGAATGTCCTATCGCATCGCAGAGGGAAAGGAAGGCTTTGTCGACTCTCTCTCGTCATATTTTCCAGACCAGAGGGACAATCTTCGCCGCTATGTCGACGCCCTCTATTCCATTGTGGACGAACTCGACCTTTTCTATCTTCGCCCATCCGGAAATTCGCTTTCTGTGCATAGCGACGAGTTTTTGATGAGTGTCGATTCTTTCATTGCCAAGTACATAAGCGACACGAAGTTACGCTCAGTTCTCGCCTATCTGAGCTTGCTTTACAGTGGGCGTCGCGGGGTGACTCCGGCGTATATCCACGCCCTGATTTCTGTTCTCCACATCAACGGACCGAGCCGTTTTGAAGGGGGCTCGCAGCTTTTTGCCGACACGCTCAAAGATTTCATCATCAGCCACAACGGAGAGGTGGTTCTTTCGGATGCGGTGAAGACCATTCATACGCCGGGAAGGCTAATAACCGGCGTTGAGACACGAAAAGGGAGAACATTCACGGCGGAGCGCTACATCAGCGACATCCATCCCTGCACGCTCTTCTCGCTTTTTGACGACCCGTCCGCTTTCCCGAGGGCCTATCGCAGGCGACTCGAAAGCCTGCCGAATTCCTGCTCTGCATTTTCGTTGAATATGGTTCTCAAACCGGGGACTTTCAGATATGTCAATCATAGCGACTATTATATAAGTACTTACGACAGCGTCTGGAATTTCGGCGACCACGCACCGGACTGGCCGCAGGGCTTTCTCTATATGACTCCGCCGGAAATCGCTCAGGGGAAATTTGCAAGAAAAATGGTGGTTGTCGCCCCTATGTCCTGGAGTTTCGTCGAGAAATGGGAAAACAGCCGCACAGGAAAGCGTCCGGAGGAATATGGGGAATGGAAACGTCAGTGCGCGGACAAACTCATTGACTCTTTGGAGAGATTTCTTCCGGGTTTGAGAGACTGCATAGAGGAGTATGATTGTTCGTCCCCTTTGACCATACGCGACTGGTATGGAGTGAAGGAAGGCTCGATGTACGGCTTTTCCAAAGATTGCAACAACATCACGGCGTCCCATCTGCCGATTGCGACAAAAATCCCCAATCTGTTGCTCACCGGGCAGAACTGCAACGTGCACGGCTTCTGTGGGGTTACGCTGGTCGCTGTCAGCACCGCCGAGGCTGTTTTGGGAACAAATCACATCGTGAATGAGATAACCGCCTTTGAGAAATGAAACTGATTCTGAAAATATATGATTGGTTTTCAGCGCATAAGACTTTTATGTGGCTGTCACTCACAGCGCTTACCCTTCTTTTTGCAGTCCTTCTTCTGCGTCTGAAATTCAGTGAAAACATCAGCGATTTCCTGCCTTTGGACTCCACAGACCGGGAAGCGCTTGCGGTCTATCAAAACATTTCAGGTGCCGGGCGTCTCTATTTTCTTTTCGACAACCCCGATGATGAACTCCTTACAGTGGAGGCGATGGAATATTTTGCCGCCCGTGTGGAGGAAAAAGACAGCCTTGGATGGTGTCGGGAACTTGTCCTTGGAGTCGATATGTCGAAGATAAAGGAAGTTTCGGATTTTGTCTATGCGAATATGCCATATTTTCTGACATCTTCCGACTACGAAAGGATGGACAGCCTGCTCTCGACTCCAGGATTTGTGCGTGAACGTCTTGAAAATGACCGCAATATGCTCCTGTTACCGAGTGGGGGAATGCTTTCGTCTTCGATTTCCCGCGACCCTCTCGGACTCTTTTCTCCTGTGATGTATTCACTTGAGAGTGCATCTCCCGGAGTAGGCTTCGAAATCTGCGACGGCTACATTTTCACTCCGGATATGAGCCGTGCCGTGGCTATGATGGATTCCCCTTTCGGTAACTCGGAAACTGAACACAACTCCCGTCTGCTCAAGATGTTGAGGGAGTCTATGGATGAAATGGAAAGGGAGTTTCCGGCAGTTTCGGCAGAAATAGTCGGCGGACCGGAGATTGCGGTGGGCAATTCTTCGCGCATAAAAAAGGACAGCATTATTGCCGTGAGTCTTTCGCTTGTGCTGATTTTGCTTTTGGCTGCCTATTCCATTTCCTCGCTGCGCAACATCCTGCTGCTCTTTCTTTCCATAGGCTGGGGCTGGCTTTTTGCGATGGCGGGAGTATCCCTTTTCTGCGGCAGTGTTTCGATGATTGTAATCGGAATTTCAAGCGTCATTCTCGGAATCGCAGTGAACTATCCTCTCCATCTTGTGGTCCACTCCTCCTATGCCCCGTCTATGAGGCGGACAATCCGTGAAATCATATCTCCGCTTGTTGTGGGGAACATCACAACTGTCGGCGCATTTCTCGCTCTCGTGCCTCTCAAAGCTGTGGCTCTCAGGGATTTGGGCCTCTTCGCGTCGCTCCTGCTTGCGGGAACAATAGTTTTTGTGCTTCTCTATCTTCCGCATTTTGTGGAAATAAGACCTGTTCGGGAAGGGAAGCACCGTCTGCTCGACAGGCTTTGCGAACTGCGTCCCGACCGTTCCAAGGGGCTTGTCGGGCTGATTCTTGTCCTGACAATTGTATTCGCTTTTTTCAGCACAAAAACGGAATTCGACTCCAACATTTCGAATATCAATTATATGACTCCCCGCCAAAAGGCGGATATGGACTATTTTCAGACTCTCCTCTCACAAAGCACAAATCCCGACTTGAGAACAGTCTATGTGCTTTCTTCCGGGTCAGATTTCGACCTGACGCTGGAGGAGAACGCCGCTCAAAAGGCCATTGTCGACTCGCTTGAGAGCCTCGGTGCGGTCCTTAAAAGCAGCAGTGTCCGGCCCTTTCTCTCTTCGGAGGCTGAACAGAGGGAAAGACTTGGACTTTGGAGGGGTTTTGTCAGGAGACATTCGGACTTGTTGACTGTGGAATTGCCTTTTCAGGCAGCTAAACTGGGTTTTTCCAAGACAGCTTTTTCAGGATTTGACGCTCTTGTCCGCAGTGCCGGAGATTTTATCCCACAGGGGGTGGATTATTTTTCGCCTCTGACAAAGGAAATTCTCAGCCCGAATGTCACAATCCTCGACGATGGTCGCCCTTATGTGGTTGATGTTCTGACAGTTGAAAAAGATAATCTCGAAAATGTGAAGTCTTGTTTCGGCCATTGTTTCGACCTTGGTAGTCTGAACAGCGCCCTTTCCAACAAGCTCTCCGACAATTTCAACTACATAGGTTGGGTATGTTCCCTCATCGTATTCCTTTTTCTCTGGTTCTCATTCGGCAGTTTTTCCCTCGCACTGATTTCTTTCCTCCCGATGGCTCTCAGCTGGATTTGGATTCTCGGAATAATGTCTGTTTTCGGCATCAAATTCAATATAGTCAACATCATTCTCGCCACTTTCATTTTCGGACAGGGCGACGACTACACGATATTCATAACCGAAGGCTGCCAGTACGAATATGCCCGTCGCAAACCGATTCTTCCGGCCTATAAGAGCAGTATCCTTCAGTCAGCGCTCATTATGTTCGTCGGAATAGGCACTCTTATCGTCGCAAAACATCCGGCGATGAAGTCTCTCGCCCAGGTGACAATCACCGGAATGGCCTCTGTGATTCTGATGGCTTATGTCATCCCTCCTCTGCTTTTCAACTTTTTGACCGTCAAAAACGGAAGTATTCGCCCTCATCCGCTTACTTTGAAAACTCTGTTGTTCGGCCCTCCGAAAGATGCACTCGGGATGGTTAGAGGACGCTATATATATAAAGGTAAAGAAATCCTGCGGACGGTGGGGCGTAATCTTAATTCGTCAACTCTTGCGAATGTGGACTCACGGATTGAAGGGGGATGTCGGGAGTATGGGATGAGTGACGACGGATATGGTGAGACGGCTCTCTATCTTGCTCTGACACACCCGGATGTGCGTATAATCGCCCGAATTGCGGATGCTGAGCGATGTCAGATAGCCCGTGTCGCCGCCGATGGTTTTGTGGAAAATCTGGAATTCGTATCTTAAGTCTTGGGCTGTTTGGAATTATCTCTGTATCTTTGCAGGCGGATTCATGACCGAAGTTTAAGCTAAAGCTTTATGAAGCAGCACATTATAGACATACTCTCGGATGCTCTGCCCACGGTGGACTTTGATTCGGCTTTTCTTTTTGCCGAACTCGACTCTCTTGGGATAGCCACGATTCTGATGATTCTTATGGATGAATACGGCATCAGTCTCGATGCGTCAGATGTGACTCCGAGAAATTTTATGACTATCGACTCGCTGGTGGCGTTGGTGGAAAGCAAATTAAACCAAAAACTTGAACAGTGATTCTTGAATAATGACTCTTGAAGAAAGCATATTTTTTCACTCGCAGAAGACACCCGGCCGTACAGCGGTGGTCAGCGACGGGAAATGCCTCAGCTATTCTGAATTGTGGGAGGGGATTCTCGACCGTAGTGAGCAGCTTCGCTCGGAGGGGCTCTCTGCGTCACGACCTTATGTTTTTCGTGCTGTCCAGGATTGGGATTTCATTTTGACTTATTGCGCGGTGCATCATCTGGGAGCAATCGCAGTGCCTCTTGAAAAGGGGATTCCGGAAGAAAAGTTTCTTCAAATCAAGTCTGAAGCCGAGTCCTGCACTTTCTCTGCCGACATTTGCGACATTCTCTACACGACCGGCACGACCGGCAAATCGAAGGGAGTGATGCTTTCCGTCCTGGCTTGGGAGGCAATTGCGGACAATCTCATTCAAGGCCTTGGTTTCAGCAGAGAACTGCTTTTTATTGTAAGCGGTCCGCTCAATCATATAGCTTCTCTTTGCAAAATCCATCCTGTCCTCACCGTCGGAGGCGCCGTCTGCATTTTGGACGGACTGAAGGATATGAATGCCTTTTTTGATGTTTTCAATCTTCCGTTCACGAAGTTTGCAACATTTCTGGTGCCTGCGAGCCTGCGTATGATAATGCAGTTTTCCTACGACAGACTGTGCTCTCTTGCAGACAAAATCGATTTCATCGAGACAGGAGCGGCACCGATTTCCGGTTCGGATATGGCGCAGCTCTCCCGTGCGCTTCCGCACTCCCGCCTCTACAACACTCTGGGAGGCACTGAAGTGGGCGCAGTCTGCTGCTACAATTTCAATGACGGGAGGTTTATGGAGGGTTGCATCGGCCGTCCGATGAGAAATTCAATGCTTGAAGTGGCGGAAGACGGGCATATTATGATTTCCGGAAAGACTTTGATGAGCGGATATGTGAACGACCCTCAGGCCACTGCCGCTGTGCTCAGTGACGGGAGAATTCACAGCTCGGACCTTGGCTACATAGATTCGGAGGGGCTTGTTCATTTGAAAGGACGGCAGGGTGATGTTATCAATGTGGGGGGATTCAAGGTCAATCCTGTTGAGGTGGAAAACGCCGTTTCGTCCCATCCGTCAGTGAAGGACTGCATCTGCATTGCCGCGACTCATCCTGTTGTGGGAACTGTGCTCAAGCTTCTGGTTGTGCTCCAGGAAGGGGCGTCCCTTGACAAGCGTTCTCTTGCCCTGCACATCAAGTCCCGGCTTGAGCCTCATAAGGTGCCGACTTTTTATGAGACAGTGAACGAAATCAAGCGCACCTACAACGGTAAACTTGATAGGAAGTATTATATATAGGAATCTCAAGTTTCGCAAGTGCGAAACACCTCTTTTGAGCCCTTG
>ULPT01034923.1_pt1 | contig 10720 bp, 10 predicted proteins | sample 1953751 | NCBI WGS metagenome assembly ULPT01 (sample SAMEA4835636, study PRJEB28245) | human gut metagenome | biome: gut microbiome; material: fecal sample | place: Denmark | collected 2008
GACGTGCCGATACGAAACTATTCCAGCGGCATGATGGCGCGTCTGGCGTTCTCCGTGGCCACGGTGGTGAATCCGCAGATTCTCATTGTGGATGAGATACTGTCCGTGGGCGACGAGTCATTTCAAGCCAAGAGCCGTGCGCGGATGATGGAGCTGATGAGCGGCGGCACCACGGTGCTGTTCGTGAGCCACAGTCTCAATCAGATCCGGGAGATGTGCGACCATGTCCTGTGGCTGGACAGCGGCGAAGTGAAAATGTACGGCGAAACACAAGAGGTGTGCGACGCGTACTCGATATAAAAAATGAGGGGAGAAAAAGCATGAAAGGAATCGTATTAGCAGGCGGCAGCGGGACGCGGCTGTATCCGCTGACCATGGTCACATCCAAGCAACTGCTGCCCATCTATGACAAACCTATGGTGTATTACCCCATCTCCACGCTGATGCTGGCGGGGATTCGGGATATTCTCATCATCTCAACGCCGACCGATCTGCCGAACTTCCAGCGTTTGCTGGGAGACGGCAGTCAATTCGGCGTCCATTTTTCGTATAGGGTACAGCCCTCGCCGGACGGTTTGGCGCAGGCGTTCATTCTGGGCGAGGAGTTTATCGGCGATGACCGGGCTGCCATGATCCTGGGCGACAACATCTTCTACGGCGCGGGACTTACCACGCAGCTCCGCAAGGCGGTGGAGCAGGAGGACGGTGCGACCGTGTTCGGCTACTATGTCAACGACCCGGAGCGGTTCGGTGTGGTGGAGCTGGACGACACTGGTAAGGCTATCTCCATTGAGGAAAAACCAAAAGAGCCCAAAAGCAATTATGCAGTCACTGGCCTGTACTTCTACGACAAAAAGGTGGTGGAGCGAGCCAAGGCGTTGAAGCCCTCCGCTCGCGGCGAGTTGGAGATCACCGATTTGAACCGGGTATATCTGGACGAGGGTACGCTGCACGTGGTAACGCTGGGCCGCGGCTACGCATGGCTGGATACTGGAACGATGGATTCTCTGGCAGAGGCGTCTGAGTTTGTCAGAGTCGTGGTTGGGCGGACAGGTGTACAAATCGCGGCATTGGAGGAGGTCGCTTACCGCAACGGATGGATCAATAAAGAGCAGCTGCTGCTGGCGGCCAATATCTACGGCAAATCTCCCTATGGGCAGCACCTGCGGAATGTGGCAGAGGGCAAATATTAAGGAGGAACAGCTATGACCATCATCGTTACCGGCGGTGCCGGGTTTATCGGCAGCAACTTCATTTTCTATATGCTGGACAAGCACCCGGAGGATCGTATTGTCTGCGTGGACAAGCTGACCTATGCCGGCAACCTGTCTACGCTGGAGAGCGTCATGGACAAGTCCAACTTCCGTTTCGTGAAGGCGGACATCTGCGACCGCAAGGCCATCTACGACCTGTTCGAGGAGGAGCATCCCGACATGGTGGTGAACTTCGCCGCCGAAAGTCACGTGGATCGTTCCATCGAAAACCCGGAGGTCTTCTTGCAGACCAATATTCTGGGCACGCAGGTCATGCTGGACGCCTGCCGGAAATACGGCATTCAGCGTTACCATCAGGTGTCCACCGACGAGGTGTACGGCGACCTGCCGCTGGATCGTCCTGACCTGTTCTTTACCGAGGAGACGCCCATCCACACCTCCAGCCCGTACAGCTCTTCCAAAGCAGGTGCGGATCTGCTGGTGCTGGCGTACCACCGCACCTACGACCTGCCTGTCACGGTGAGTCGCTGCTCCAACAACTACGGTCCGTATCACTTCCCGGAAAAGCTGATCCCTCTGATGATCGCCAACGCCCTGAACGACAAGCCACTGCCGGTGTACGGCGAGGGGCTGAATGTCCGGGACTGGCTGTATGTGGAGGATCACTGCAAGGCCATCGATCTCATCATCCGCAACGGGCGGGTGGGCGAGGTCTACAACATCGGCGGTCACAATGAGATGCGGAACATTGACATCGTACGATTGATCTGCCAGAAGCTGGGCAAGCCGGAGAGCCTGATTACTTATGTCACCGACCGCAAGGGACATGATATGCGCTATGCCATCGACCCCACCAAGATCCACAGCGAGCTGGGCTGGCTGCCGGAGACAAAGTTCGCCGATGGCATTGACAAGACCATCGACTGGTATCTGACCCACCGCGACTGGTGGGAGAACATCATCAACGGGGAGTACCAGCACTACTATGAGCGGATGTATGGGAACAGATAGGTGATGAGCCATATGCATATTTTAATAGGCGAAGAACAAAGATTCGAACAAGAGAAAGCGTTGGTAACTGTTGTTATTCTGACATATCAAAAGTTTGCGACGTTGCCGCTGACCTTACAATCGGTTCTTAAGCAAAACTATCCCAGCATAGAGATTATCCTTTCGGACGACGGATCGGAAGTATTCCCTTTTGCGGAAATACAAGAGTGGCTAAGGAAAGGTAACAATTCGTGCCCGACTCCAATAACAATACTCCACTCACCCTGTAATAGAGGTATTGTTCAAAATGCGAAAATAGCTTTGACCCATGCACGTGGTCGTTATATCAAGTTTCTGTCACCAGGCGATATGTTTCTTTCCGAAAACTCGCTCAACAATCTTGTTTCTTTTGCAGAAAAAACAAACTGTTTGATTATTACATCCATATCGGCGGTATATACCGGCGATTCGAGAAAAACCCTCTATAATTATCCATCGCGCAAATGCATTCATCGACTGCGCCAGAGCAATCCAGAGCAGGCATATAAGCTACTTGCTCGACGAAATTGTATTAGCGCGCCTGCAACCATGTATCATAGGGAATATTTTGAACAGTATGGGATAGACGAAACATACAAATATTTGGATGACTGGCCGGTTTGGCTATCGTTTTCAAGACTTGGCGGGAGCATAGGCGTTCTTGAAGAGGTAACAACCTACTACCTTGTAGACGGAACCGGTACTAGCAGCAGCAACGCCTTCGATTCACGCTTGTTGCGAGATGACCTTAGACACTGCTACGAGAAAGAAATTGTACCGTTCATCTCGAAGCTTAATGTGTTAAGCAGATGGGTAATTGGATATCGGTACGCATCATTAAGAGAGCTTTCCCTGCAGCCGAAAGAGAGGATTGTATACGCCCCCTTGATTTTATATGATGCAGCAAAGCGGCTTTTAAAGAGGATAGTTCTGAAGCATGGAAGAAATGTTTAGGTTTAACGAGAATGCCGCTAAGGAGAAGATAGTCTTTTTGTTTCCGTGGCTTGAAATTAGCGGTGGACCTGTGTATTTTTTGAACTTGGCAGAGAGCCTTTCCCTGTACGGAGAATATGAAGTTTATTACATTGATTATGCAAACGGCGTGGCAAAAAGCATGGCTGGGGGAAATTCTGCCGTTAAATGGATCACTTATGAAGAACCTTTTAAGATGCCAATAAAAGATCCGATAACGTTAATTACTCCAATATACTGTGCACCACATATCCCCAAACTGCATCGTGATTCGAAAATCCTGTTTATAAACTGGCACAATTACTGTGTTCCGGCTCTATGCAATTATTGGAGAATTGGTAAGCGGGAATTACAGCAGTTTTTGTTGATGATCCAAGAAACCAATTCAGTTGCTTTCTTAGATAAAGCTCACTGGTTATCTCAAAACAGTTTTGTATGTCCAAAGAATTCGTATCAATTTGAGGAGGAGTACATTCCTGCTGTTTTTACAAAAGTGATGAAGCCAGCTCAAATTTATCAACATCGGCATAAAGCAATCTCAATCGCGGTTTTGGGGCGAATTAGTAAAGACAAATCTTATTCAATCGTGAATTTGGCGGAACAACTAGACAAGATAGAGTCTTCACTTGACAAAAATCTCTACATTATTGGGGAAGGAAGCGATGAAGAGTACCTGCTGCACCAATGCGACAACTATAACGTAAAAATCCACATGGAGGGAACATTACGAGGCGCAGACTTGGAGAGGTTCCTGCAAGAAAAAGTAGATATTTTGTTTGGGATGGGTCTGTCCATTTTGGAGGGAGCGGCACTTTCGATACCGTCCGTCATCATTCCGCATAACATTTATCCATTCCGCATGGATGGATTTACCTTTTTGCAAGACAGTAAAGGCTACGCTCTCGGTTGGTACGATACACAATGTGGAGACATGGGGGTTACTGTGCATTCACTGCAAGAAGTAATTGACTTGGTGTATGGAGAGCATGACCACAGTAAGGAATTAGGGTACGCAGCCTATAGATACTTAGAAAAAAATCATGTAAGCAACTGGCTCTCAGCTTCAGCAGCTATTCGAAATACGCGCCTTAGGTATAAAGAATTTCAACGATTCGCGTATGGGAAGGGGCTGATTCGGATAGCTGGTATACCAGTGGGGAAACTCTCGTCATCCTTTACGGAAGACGTATGGTCGGTTGAAGTTTTGGGGATAAAAAGGCTTTTCTCATGTAGGATAATTGGTAATACTCGTGAGTTTTATCTTATGAATAGACGACTGCGCTGTATGCATGCAGAGAAAATTGATGGTCAATACAGATTGTTTGTTTTTGGGAAGAAAATCCCATTAATCAAGATATAATGGGAATTGGAGGTTGTACTATGGATAAAGTATTAACGCCGTTTAAGCATCACGCAAATGATACTGGAGCACTGACATTTATTGAGGCGCAACGGGACATACCCTTTGACATTAAGCGAGTCTATTACATATACAATGTTGAACACTGTGCACGAAGAGGTTTTCACGCCCACAGATCTCTCAAGCAGTATTTGATCTGCGTAAGCGGCTCATGCAATGTGGAACTCGATGATGGAAATGCAAGATGTGTGGTCAATTTGAATGATCCTAACACGGGGCTATATGTAGCACCGGGCATATGGCACGAAATGTTCGATTTCTCAGCCAATGCTGTGTTGCTGGTGTTAGCATCAGGATACTATGATGAAGCGGATTATATCCGTGATTACGGTGCTTTCAAAGCGTTTGTAGAAATGGATGGTTGAGTGTGATGAATATTATGCCAAACAACTTAAAGCGTCAGTATGAACTTTACTCTAGCCAATATGAGGCGAAAGCCCTTGAGGTTTTGCGAAGTGGCTGGTATATCCTTGGCAACGAAGTTACGTCGTTTGAAAAGGAGTGGGCGCAGTATATCGGGACACAGTATTGCGTAGGCTTAGCCAGCGGGCTTGATGCACTTTGGATGAGTTTTCGCATCTTGGGGATTGGTTTAGGGGATGAGGTCATCGTATGCGCCAATGCCTATATTGCCTGTGTGATGGGCATTTCAATCAATGGAGCAACGCCGATATTTGTTGAGCCTGACCAATATGACAATATTGATGCTACAAAAATCGAGCAAGAAATCACATCCAAGACAAAGGCGATTCTTGCAGTTCATTTGTATGGACAAGCCTGCGATATGGCACAAATCATGGATATTGCACATCGCCATAATTTGAAGGTTGTGGAAGATTGTGCCCAAAGTCACGGAAATCATTGGCGGGGACAAACCGTCGGATCGTTTGGTGATATTGGTTGCTTTAGCTTTTATCCGAGTAAAGGTTGTGGTGCCTTCGGAGATGCCGGGGCAATCGTAACAAATAGCGAGGAGTTAGCAGCGGCGTTCAAGATTTATCGGAACTATGGAAGCAAAGTCCGTTACCAAAACGAAGTAGTGGGGACAAACAGCCGATTGGATGAACTCCAGGCGGGACTTCTGCGAGTCAAATTGCGCCACTTGGAGGAACTAAATGCAGAGAGATCTCGAATTGCACAGCAGTATTCTAGTCACCTAAAAACGGATTTGATTTCTTTGCCGCGTATTCGACCAGGGGCAGATTCAACGTGGCATCAGTATGTTATCCATGTAAAAAATGGAAAGCGTGATGCTTTGGCAGATTTTTTGAAAGAACGTGGAATCGGTACAATTATTCATTATCCCATTCCGCCGCATTTGAGTAAGGCGTACAGCTACCTCGGATACAAAGTGGGCGATTTCCCAATCGCCGAACGCTTCGCAAATGAAGTGTTGAGTTTGCCAATGTATAACGGAATGACAGAGGAAGAACAGGACTATGTGATTGCGGCAGTCAATGGGTTTGGAGACAAGAAGTGAGGTTTTACTATGTTAATTGAAGAAATCGTAGCACTCCAGAAACTTGTTTTTCAAGAGAACTGCGAAAGAAAAAAGCTACTGGAATATGTGCCAACGTGCAAGGCAAATTATTGTGTGCAAGTTATACGCAATCACTCATTTGAACTCGTTGAGCACACAATAGGGGCTTTTTTGGATTATGCCGGAATAGGTGTTGATTTCACTTATACCAGCTATGATGATAGTTTCTCTTTTGGTGAAGTGAATCCAAATGTTGATTTGTATCTAATTTGGATTGATGCATCCAGATATCAGAATACCGATATAAAAACATTTCTGGGGGCAAGAGTTGACGCGCTTCGACGAATTGCACAGCACCCTATTCTAATCGTTCCCCTTGGGTGCGACGTCGATGTAGTGCGGGGTGACGTCTGCACATTTTGCTTATCTAATCTCGCCGAAAAAATGGGAGCTGCTTTCACTGACGAACGCATGAGTAAATTTACGGGGACAAGATTAAGCAACGAGGCGATGGTTAATATATCGAGGGAGCTTGGTCTTCGATATTTGCCAGCTATGCTAAAGCCGGCATTAAAAGCAATTATTGTTGATTTGGACAATACGCTTTATCAAGGAATTATTGGTGAAGATGGTATAGAGAATGTCGTGCTGACACCCGGTCACCGTCAACTGCAACAAACACTTGCAAAACTATCAACTCAAGGGTTCTTTTTGTGTGCGGTTTCCAAAAATGAACAAGTCGAAGCGGAGAGAGTTTTTGAAATTAGAAAAGACTTTCCACTAAAAAAAGCTCATTTTACTAGAATTTGTGCATCATGGGATCAAAAAACAAAATCTATTTCGGATCTGGCGAAGTTCCTGAATATAAGTGCTGACAGCATGGTTTTTATCGATGATAACATAGGAGAACTGGCGGCTGTTCATGCAGTGCTTCCTCAGGTTAGGCTGTTGTGTGCAATGCCAGATGGCGAGGAAACTGCACGTGCTGTTGCAAACTACCCTGGATTGATGAAAGTCGTTGTGAACCGCGAAGATGCTTTGCGAAGAGATGATGCACAAGCCAATGAAAAACGAAGAGCTCTGCAGGCGACTTTGAACAACCAACAGTATATAGAATCTCTGAAAATGCACTTAACGTATAGCTACAATAATCCAGAACATATTCAGAGAGTTTCAGAACTTGCGAATAAAACAAATCAGTTTATTTTCAATTATAAACGATACTCCCAGACGGATGTGGAGGAAAGGGTTTTTTCGGAAAACTATCAAGTAGTAACCATTTCGCTATCGGATTGTCTGTCCGATAGCGGATTGATTGGAGTCTGCGTTGGCAGAAAGGTATCCGATTATGTCGAACTCGAAGAATGTTTTATTAGCTGCCGTGCGCTTGGCAGGGGCATTGATGATTTAATCGTTTTAGGAGCAATACATGGAATACTGCAACATTTCCAGTGCGAAAAATTAAAAGTTCTTTTCCGAGAAGGTCCACGCAATACTCCTGCACATATGTTTTTTAACCAATACCTAAGCGGCTATGAAACGCCGGCAATATTTAATAAATATCGGGCTTCTCAGACTGCGGTTTCAATCGAGAATGTTGATTATCAGGAGGAAAGGTAAATGGAAGAAAGATTGATTAGTGTGATTAGTAGCACTTTGAATATTACATCTGATGAACTGCGCGAGCATTTTGATAGCAAGGATATTTGGGAATCTCTTAGCCGTGTAGAGGTAGTATTTGCCGTGGAAGATGAATTCGGTATTCAGTTTGATGAAGATGAATTGGCAAGAGCAGTTACACCAGCATTGTTTTGCGAAATTACAATGAGAAAGGTAAGTGCATGAAACATAATTTAGCAATCGAGGGCTATGGATATAGATTACGCCCAGTGAAACTTTCAGACGCTCGGTTTATTGTTAACGTTCGACTAGAGGATGCTGAACGAAATCAGTTTATCCATACCGTTTCTGATGATGTACACCTGCAAGAGGAGTGGATTCGGAATTATTTTGAGCGAGAGGGCGACTATTATTTTATCATAGAAAATCGACTGACAGGCCATTCGGAAGGTTTAATGGCGATTTATAACGTTGCTAATGACCGTGGTGAATGGGGACGTTGGGTAGTTCGGAAGGGCTCATTTGCTGCAGCGGAAAGCGTTATTCTGCTGTATAGGGTCGCATTTGAACAAGTAGGGTTGAAAGAGTTGTACTGTCGTACAATTAAAGAAAACGCAGCCGTTGTTGCATTTCATAACTCTGCTGGAGAACATATTCGACAAACCTTAACGGCGTATGTAGAATTAGATGGCAAGAAATATGACGTAGTTGAACATTATGCAGATTATAAAATTTTTTCTGAAGATGTCTTGCCGCGGTTAGATCCTCAGGCACGGCGGATCTTCCAACGTAACCTAAAACGAGAGTTTAAGGGTTGGGAGTTCCACCATATAGGGGTAGCTACTAAGGGTATCGAAAAGGAGCTTCCGGTATATACGATGCTGGGGTACTCTCCCGAAGGAGATTATTTTGTAGATGAGCTTCAAGGAATACGCGGTCTTTTTGTTACAGCGACTGGGCAACCGAGGTTAGAATTGTTGGAAAACCTTCCGGGAAGCACAACGCTTGATATACCCTTGAAGTGCGGAAACAGGATGTATCATGTTGCATATAAAGTCCAAAACATTGAAACTGTCGTTAAAACAGGAAATCAGAGGCGGTGGCGACTTGTATCTGGGCTAAAGGAATCGACTTATTTTGGAAAGCGTGTTTGCTTTACAGTTTCTCCCAATATGCAGATGATTGAACTAGTTGAAGTATAACAGAGAAAAAGGACCTTTTGCGGTTATTATCATGGTTAGGCGGACAGAGCAATGAAGCAGAAACTTGTTTTTTTCTTCCCTTGGCACGAAGTAAGCGGAGGACCATACTATCTAACACGCTTGGCGAACAGTATCGTTAAAACGGGAAAGTACGATGTATATTATACCGACTATCGTTATGGTTTGTCAGATTCGTTGATTGCTGATCCAAACATAAAGGTGTTGGAGTACCACGATGAGGGCAAAAAGTTTAGCATTTTCCCCGAGGAACCAGTGATTCTCGTCATGCCAATTTATTGGGCGTTTATGGTTCCCCATATGCATCCAAATTCGAAGATTGTATTCTTTAATTGGCATAATGAATGCATTCCATGTTTGAAAAGAGATTGGTATCTGTCAAACAGAGGTGTTGCTGCATTTTTGTCTTTAGTGAAACAAACGTCTTCTGTTTTCTTTTGCGATAAAGCGCACTGGATGGCACAAAGTGCAGAAGGCGTCGCCTTCAAGGAGACATATGTTCCGATAGTAATTCCGGAACGGAAAACTCGAGCTGTGAAAAAACTCGCGGTCGAGAAAGAACGCAAAATTGCAATAATGGGGCGACTATGCATCGATAAGGTGTATTCTGTGTTAGATGTCATTGACAATATCGTTGCCTTGAGGGATCAAAAAGCGACAACGATTTATCTTATAGGTGACGGAGACCAAAACTATCGTATCCTCGAAAGGACATATCCAAGCCACATTAAGGTTGAGGGGTGCGGTACCATGCGAATGGAAAAGATTATCCCTATGCTTGCTAAAAAGGTCGATATTCTGTTTGCGATGGGAACCAGTGTGTTGGATGGAGCGTCCATTGGCTTGCCAGCTGTTGTGATTCCAAATAGTATGCAGGAATTCCATTGCAATAGGTATCCCTATCTCTATGAAACATGCGGCTATGCATTGGGGTGGTATCCCAATCAGATTGACGATATGGGTATCGAAACTCATACTATCGAAGAGATATTTGACGACATCTATATTCGAGGAAAGAAAGCGGAAATAGGTGAACGGTGCCTCAATTACTACCGCGCCAACCACACACAAAATGTGGCGCTGTTTCAGGAAGCTATTCAGTCATCCACGCTGACATACGACCGGTTTAGAGAGTTTGGCTGTCCAAGAGATTTCCAATTTGCAAAAATGTTAATTCAAAAATCTAGTTTTAGATTAAGACTCGCATTAGGTAATCCATATAAGAGATTGACCATATTGGGAATACCCGTTTTCTCGATTCGTTTCAGGCCTCCGCAGTATTATAATCTGATTATATGTGGAATTCCGCTGTTGCGAATCAATAAAACTGCATCCACTTTCTCGATTCATTTGTTATTTATCGTTTGGGTGGCAAAACTATTGAAAAAGGGCTTGGCGTTGGCATTTAAAACAAAGAGAATTTACAAGAATAAATGTGGACGAAGTTGCGATAAAGGGAAGCTGTAGCACTGACAAGTCGCATGGCATTGCTGCAAGTATACTTGTTGCTTTGCCCGCTGGTTACATAGGCTGAGAAAAACGAGTAGGTCAGGAGCAACCATTGATATTGTGCAGCAGTTTTATCAATATCTATTCGTGAAACTATGATTCTGTAGAGCGGTGCTCCCTCATCTAGAAGAAAGAATACCATTTGCCGTTTTTATTTATAAGTGCCACCGAGAACTACATCGTAGATAACTGAGAGAAAGGAGATGTTACGACACATGAAACAGAGGCTTATCAGCATTTTTGCAACACTCACTCT
>ULPT01025151.1_pt1 | contig 10715 bp, 10 predicted proteins | sample 1953751 | NCBI WGS metagenome assembly ULPT01 (sample SAMEA4835636, study PRJEB28245) | human gut metagenome | biome: gut microbiome; material: fecal sample | place: Denmark | collected 2008
ACTAGCTAATTCAGTTGATATAGTCATGCTTTCAACTGTAGATTTAGTAGAATTATTCATCAGAATTGCCCTCCGCTTCATGTAATAATTATACCATAAATCGTACAATTTTTCTATGAATCAAGGCCATTATATGACTGCTTTTGGACCTGTTTTCTTTATCCTTCCAGGCTGTACAACTGCCAGTCCCTCCAGGAGCCATCTGAACTGCTGGCGCGTTATTTCTTTTGCTTCGGATTCATCTCTAGGCCATTTGAATCTGCCGTCTTCCAGTCTCTTGTAAAGAAGTACAAAGCCGTCACCCTCCCAGTACAGTGCCTTCATCACTCTCGAATTTCTACCACAGAACAGAAATACTGAATTTGAAAAGGGATCTAAACTAAACTGTGTTGTAACAAGTGCACTAAGACCATCAATCTGTTTCCTCATATCTGTATAGCCAACAGCTATATAGATATGCTCAGCCTTGGAGATATCACCTAACATAATAGTGCCTCAATGATATTCGTTACTGTCCCTATATCTGTATCACAGGGAAATTCTATACGAACATCACCTTTAGTTATAATTATGTTCTGTTTATTAAGTGTGCTCTGATCAACAGAGACAAATGATGGAGCCTTTACAGCCCCTGAGTCAATTGCCATCTTTCGCAGTTTCTTCAGCCAGCAGTAGTAGGTCTGCTCACATATGTTGTTCTGCTTGCACCATCTTCTGACTGGAAGTCCACTTTCCCTGCACTCCTTTATTCTTTCAACCCATTGCCTAGTTTTAATATCATCATTAATGCTTTGAATATCCATTGTCTCACCATCCTCTATATAGTAAATTTAGTGCTAAAATCACTATATAGAGTAATTTTAGTGGCTAAAAACACTATATATAGCAAATTTAGTATCTAAAAACACTTTAATTATCTAACATGATGAGGTCTATTTCTATCCACTTTATTATTTGGCGCTTACTTTGAATATGATCTTTGGCTGACATAATGCTCACATGAATTCCTTAAAGCTATTTTATAACTGTTCGTATGATAATGTTTTAAGCTAGATGTCTTTGAAATTGAACAACAGTCGATAACCTGAATTTAATATCCTGTATTTTTATGATGTTTTTATAAACTTTATGAAATATAAAGAAGAAAATTTAAATATTGATTTGTATATATATAGTGTGGAATAAGATTTCTGTCATTCTTATTTAAATCATAAACAATGTTAAGAATGAAAAAATTTCTAAAACATAAGTATGCTTCTATGAAAATAATTTAGGAAGGAGAATTCAAATGGCAAATAAATATTATGCTGTAAAAGTAGGGCGTATTCCAGGTATATATCAAACATGGGATGAAACCAAAGAACAAATAAATGGATATTCTGGTGCAGTTTATAAGAAATTTGCAACTTACCAAGAGGCTAAACAATTTATTTTAGATTTTGAAGATTATGTATATGATAAAAAAGAAGATACAAATACTACAGATTTAAATGATCAAATTAATAAAAAAATTGATAATTTATCTGAAGATGAAGTCGTTGCATTTGTTGATGGTAGTTATAATGCTGAAAAAGAGAAAGCTGGATTTGGTACTATCATTATTAGTAAGGGTGGAGAGAAGTACACATCATATAAATCTTTTGGAAAACAGTTCAATGAAAATTTGATAGCTTTAAGAAATGTTTTTGCAGAGCTTGAAGGAGTAAAAGAAGCTGTACTGGTTGCTGTAAACAGCAAGAAAACTAAAATTACCATTTATTATGATTACACTGGTATTGAAATGTGGGCAACAAAAAAATGGAAAGCGAAAAATAAACTAACTCAGGCCTATACAGAATTCATTCAAGAGAAAATGAAATATATTGAGATAGAATTTATAAAAGTTCCTGCGCATTCAGGCATTGTTTATAATGAAGAAGCAGATGCCTTGGCAAAGAAATCTTTATTGGCTAAAGGTCATAAAACATATAAAGATGGCTCCGTTTACTTTATTGGTTTTTCTTCTGATGATTGGAAAGCAATCGTAGATTATATAGATGAAGAGAATAGAAAATCTTTAGTGAATCTAAATGCAATCATTAGTATTCAAACAAAAGAAATCAATGAAACAAGAAAACAATTAATTATTAGTGATTTTAAGAATCAGGTTATTATTAATTTATATGGAAATAGAAGATCCTACGTTCAAGGTAAACAGTCTGTTTTGTTTCAAAAGATAATTGCAACTGCAATTGAATTTTTATCAAGTGATCAAATTGTTGTAGAAACTTTAAACTCATATCATGCTTTAACTATTTCTAAGGAAGAAGTCGAAGAGCACTTTAAAATGTTATTGCCAAACTACAGAGGTAGTTATGATGACAAGAATTTTTGCAACTTATTATCTGCGACTTATAATACTATGTTAACAGGCTACATGCCTGATTATACTTGCCTGGTAACTCCTATTTTTAGGGCTTATGAATTTTATTTGCATAGAATACTAAATGAAAAAATGGAATTAGATACTGCTCGTGATAATGGTACAAATAATTTTGGATATTTTATTAAAACTGAAAATGGTAGTTATGAATGTAGTAGTTCATCTAAGAATAAACTTAGTGATAAACAACTTACATTTTTAAATGATTTTTATACAAATTATAATGAAGTGAGACATCCGTATTCTCATTGGTCTTCTGAAGATTATGATACAGCAATGATTGACAGTATTGAGAAAGCTAGAGCTCTTTTAGAAAAGGGCTTGAATTTAATCGATAAATATTATATATTATTTTAATCATTTTGAAATGGAGGGTTTATAAATGGAAAAACTATACATAAATACACTTAATGATTCAGAATACATTGCATTAATCACTGTCCTTGATTATGAAATATTAGTAAGCAAATATCTAAAACAGTTATCATTTGAAGCTTCTCCTAATAAACCTGAACATGTACTTGTTGATCTAGCTTTGAAAACAGGAATGGATAAATATAGATTTGTTGAATTTGATATTAATGAATCAGGAAAGATAGACTTAAATAGTCATAGATATGTTTCACTTAATCCATTCTATGAGACTTTAGCAAACAATTTTCTAAAAGACAAGAAAGAAATAGTATTAAACTCTATTCTAACTGATTCACAAATAAACCAACTTTTGAATTAATCTTATAGTTTAAGAAGCAGTATTAATACGCCTGATTGTCCACACAATCAGGTTTTTCTTATGTTCTAGTATTTATCACTTCCTTTATCTAATGCATATAGTAATCTTAGACTCTCTATTTACTACATATAGTAATCTTAGTACTAAAATCACTATATATAGTCTTTTTAGTATCTCCATTCTCTATATAACAGTACTACTATTTCTATCCTTCACCTATATCTCAATTTTACTAGACAATATCAACCAAATATGGCATAATACATCTCTGTACGAAAGGAAATGTAGACTATGATATCAACACATAATGTATCGCTCAGATACGGAGATCGCGCTTTATTTGAAGATGTATCAGTTAAATTTACTGATGGAAATTGTTATGGGATTATTGGTGCAAATGGTGCTGGTAAATCCACATTCTTAAAAATATTATCAGGTGAAATAGAACCTAATAAAGGTGAAGTAATTATTGAACCTAATAAGAGATTATCTGTTTTAAAACAGGACCACTTTGCTTATGATGACAACAAAGTAGTAGAAACAGTTATTATGGGTAATAAGAGACTGTTTGAAATTATGCAGGAAAAAGAAAAGTTATATGCTAAACCAGATTTCAATGATGAAGATGGTATTAAACTAGGAGAACTTGAAGGTGAGTTCGCAGACATGGATGGCTGGAATGCTGAAAGTGATGCTGAAATCATGCTAAATGGTTTAGGTATTACAACTGAATACCATGATATGTATATGAGAGACTTAGATGGTAATCAGAAGGTTAAAGTATTATTAGCCCAGGCTTTATTTGGAAACCCTGATATTCTTTTACTAGACGAACCTACCAACCATCTAGACTTAAAGAGTATCAGATGGTTAGAAAACTTCCTATTAAACTTTAAAAACACTGTCATTGTTGTATCACATGACCGTTATTTCTTAAACAAAGTATGTACACATATTGCTGATATTGATTACAGCCGTATTCAGCTCTATGTAGGTAACTATGATTTCTGGTATGAATATTCTCAGATGCAGATCCAGCAGATGAAAGACCAGAACAAGAAAGCAGAAGCTAAGAAGAAAGAATTAGAAGAGTTCATCGCTCGTTTTAGTGCCAACGCTTCTAAAGCAAAACAGGCTACTTCTCGTAAGAAGTTATTAGATAACCTAGAAATGACTGATATGAAACCATCACTTAGAAGATACCCATTCATTGGTTTTAAACCAGGTAGAGAAGTAGGGAACATTGTATTAAATGTAGAAAACTTATCTAAGGTAGTAGATGGAGAAACTCTTATTAATAATGTTTCTTTCTCAATTCTTCCAAATGAAAAGGTGGCTTTTGTTGGTGACGATAAAGCAACTGAAGCATTCTTTAAGATCATCATGGGAGAAGATAAAGACTTTGAAGGTTCTTATAAATGGGGTATTACGACTACTCAGTCATATTTCCCTAAAGACAATTCAGCATTCTTTAATGATTGTGAATTATCTTTATTAGACTGGTTAAGACAGTTTACTGATGGTAGTATGTATGAACAGGAATTAAGAGGATGGTTAGGTAGAATGTTATTCTCTGGTGATGAAGCATTAAAGAAAGCAAATGTTTTATCAGGAGGAGAAAAGGTAAGATGTATGCTTGCGAAAATGATGATGCATGATGCAAACGTATTAATCTTTGATGAACCTACAAACCACCTTGATCTTGAATCTATCCAGGCACTAAACCAGGGCTTAATGAGATTCCCAGAAAATATTCTATTTACTTGTCATGACCACCAGTTTGTTCAGACAATTGCGAATAGAATTATCGAATTTACTGCAGAAGGTACAATTGACCGTCTATCAACATTTGATGAATATTTAGAATACAAGGACACACTTGAAGCATAAGAGCGGATTAAACCGCTCTTTTTTAGCTTCTCAAGGCTAGTTCTTATACGATGAGGATGTTAATACCTGTATCATCCTATAAGGTTTGGAAAACGTGTTATTATTGCTTAGGGATAATAAAATTACTTAATATCAGCTCATGAAGAATACTGTATATACCCTATATCTTCGATGTACTATTTGTCCTAGATAAGGGCTTAATTCCTCGCTTTGTTGGAATTATCTCATACTACATTCATTGTCAGCAGAGGGCAACCGCTATAAGACAAATTGATGCGTTAGTACCCAGATAACTTTAGGGGTATTGGAGAATCACATATCAATAAGACCTATGAGATGCCTAAGAGTGTCGTTGGTTATTGTAAGCCTAGAAGACTAACTGAAGAATAAAGGAATAAAGCAAAGCTATAAATGATTAAGTTAAACCATAGAAGAGATTGAATTTTTGCATTGCAAAAATTATAATACCGTTAGAGGGAAAGATATGGGAAATGCCGGAAGACCAAAAGGCGATAATAACAAAGACTATAATTATACCTTTCGTATGGATTCATTAACACGAATAAGATTAGTAAAGTATTGTGAAAAAATGCAAATTCAAAAGTCAGAAGCTATAAGAAAAGCTATAGATTTTTTGACAGATGACAATGAAGTGGGGGATGGAAAAAATGGGAATTAATCGAGATAAACCAGACTATTGGAAAAAAGATACAGCAGCATCTATAGATATGTATAACGAATGGTTTATGAATTTTGCTCCGAAAACATTTAGAGAAACAAGAGTATCAAAATCAGCAAGTGTTGAAAGTGCTTTGAGAGTTACTGGATATTTACAGAATTTATCTCCAGATATATTAAAAAGCCATCCGGAGATTTTACCAATATTACGAATGTCTACATGTCCACCTATTGCGAGAGATCGTTTGGTGGGCTTGGCAGGAGTAAGAAAAAGTCTTGTTCAAAATATGGAAGATACAGAAAATCCAAGGGTATCGCCAAGGATGTCTGAAAAAACATTGAAGGATGAGTTGGGAAAGATTGCAAATACTATTCGTCGTATGATTGACCTAGATGTATTTGTATGGATTGATGAAAAAAGAAAGCCGCATAAGGTAGAGGTGGCAAGATCTGCAACAATAGTTGCAGACAGATTATGCGGAGCTTTATCTGATCCAATTATTCGAAATGCTCAAGAGAAGAGGCAGTTAAAGGTGATTTCAAAATATTTAGATAGTAAAGGCTATAAGGAATATAAGAATGGTGTAAAGTTTGATGAAATGGAACCTAAAACATATTCATTTAGAACTAATGTGCAAGTAAAGGTATCGGCAGATTCTGAGCAAGTCGTAAATATTCCGGTAGATGTTTTAATTAATCCTGAAGGTGCAAAAAAGGGCGATTTACCAATCATGATTGAATGTAAATCTGCTGGTGATATTGCTAATGTCAATAAGAGGAGAAAAGAAGAAGCCACTAAAATGCAGCAGTTAAAAAATACATTTGGCGAAAATGTTGTATTTGATTTATTTTTGTGTGGCTATTTTGATTCAGCTTATCTTGGATATGAAGCCGCGGAAGGAATAGATTGGATATGGGAACACAGAATAAGCGACATGGATCTTTTGGGAATATAGAATCATTCCGATATTCATATCAACAGATGATAGATTCCAAAAAGAATGTAGATGATAGAAGAAAGCTAGGGCAGTTCTCTACACCATACAGTCTTGCACAAGAGATTACGAAGTTTGGTCTTTCGTTAATAGATAATAACAAAATTAAATTCTTGGAGCCAGCTATTGGAACAGGTGTATTTTACTCAGCATTAAATGAATTGGTTAATCACGAGAATATAGAAATCTCAGCGAGTGGTTTTGAAATTGATAAAGACTATTATAATGCATCTAAAGATATTTGGGATGATTATAATATTGATCTATATAATGAGGATTTTTTATCAATCGAAAAACCTTTATCAAAGTATAATTTGGTGCTGACAAATCCACCATATGTCAGACATCATCTAATTCAGAAAGAGCTGAAGCCAATACTTAAGAAACGTGTAAAAAATGAGCTAGGAATTAATATTTCTGGGTTGGCTGGATTATATTGTTATTTCATGTTATTAGCTGATAAATGGTTGGAAGAGGGGGCTGTTTGTGGTTGGCTTCTACCAAGCGAATTTATGGATGTTAATTATGGATCAGTGATAAAGGATTATTTGATTAACAAAGTTCATCTACTACGAATTCATCGTTATAACCCAGAAGATTGCCAATTTGATGATGCTATAGTTTCGTCGTGTGTAGTTTGGTTTAAAAAAGAGAGTACTACTGATGATTATGATATTACTTTTTCATATGGAGGAACACATAACAATCCAGCTACTATTAGAAAATTGAAAAAATCACAAGCTGAACAAATCAAAAAGTGGACACATGTTACAGATGAAATATCAAAAAAGGGTCCTTCAGATAATATTAAGGATGCTGTTATTGGGGATTTTTTTGATATAAAACGCGGTTTAGCAACTGGAGATAATGGTTTCTTTATTATGAGCCGAAAGCAGATCATTGATAATCATCTTGAAATGAAATTCTTTAAACCAATTTTACCAAGTCCAAGAAAGATGAAATTGGATGAAGTTATGGCTGATGATGATGGAAACCCTGAGATTGACGAGCAATTATTTCTTCTTGACTGTAATCTATCTGAGGACGAGATCGAGGAGTTTTATCCGTCGTTGTGGGAGTATCTATGTAGTGGACTTGAAACAACTGCAACAAAGTATTTGTGCAAAAATAGAAAAAAATGGTATTTTCAAGAAAGAAGAGAACCAACGGCGTTTTTATGTTCTTACATGGGACGAGGAAATGCTGAAAGAATGCCATTTAGATTTATACTTAATCATTCGAATGCAATAGCTTCAAATTCATATTTGTTATTATATCCGAAAGAAAATCTACAGAAATTTCTGAGTGAAAAGAAAGCATATCGAGAGGTTTGGGATGCTTTACGAAATATCTCAATTAGTGATATGGAAGGCAAAGGCAGAGTATATGGTGGAGGCTTAAAAAAAATCGAGCCAAAAGAATTAGCAAAGGTAAAATGTAACAACTTGCAGTCAGTTTTAAAATAATGTTCAACTTAGGTAGTATGGATTTCTTAATTATGAGAAACCATGACTACCTTTTTTATTTTAAATATCAAGAATTTATGATCAATAGTTGTTATTATTAGTAGATGAATAGCTGAGAAGTTTAGAAGAGTACATAGACTATTCAATTTAATAGAACCAGCTATAGCTAATACCATTTATTTTCTATTTCAATATTTAAGAAGATAAAGAAAATAAACTATAGGAGACAGAAAATGAAAATAACTAATGAAAAAATGAGAGATGAATTGACAAAGCTATATAATGATTATGCAAGAGAAAGAGAAGAAATAGAAAAAGAAGCCAAAGAAAAAGGGTTATGGTTTTATGGAGGACTGGACACTAATAATCATTTATTTAAAGAAGCAAGAGATAGAGTAATGAATGAAGAAAAGAGAATTATTGCAAAATATAAAGAGTAATAACTTTTACAGGTGCCCACATATTATATTTTAAAGTGATACTTAGATTGTTTAATTTACAGAATTTGTAATGTTAAATGCATATAAAAACCCCAACTGCATCTTTCAGTTAGAAGATAAAAAATGTAAATTAAATTAGTATCTACATCTTGTATATCCTGTGTGTAACAGTATATACTAATCTTAATTGGGGTATATGTTTGCGGACATATACTTGAAGGAGTCAGAGTAATCTGGCTTCTTCTTTTTTATACCAAAAAAGCCTCTGATTAAAGCACCCTTTCAAAGGACACCATCAGAAGCCTCTTTCTTACTAGAAAACCTTTCAACAAGGCCGCTTTATAAAAGCCACCCTATCTTCCAGCTCTCTTCACTAGTATTATACATATTTATCGTAAAATTACAAGTAAACTATTTGATTCTTTGTTGACTCTCAAGTAAAAAGGTAAATTCCAACTTAGACGGGTCAAAGTTGCGTTTAGTCTTTCAGATCTAAAGAGATTTTATCATCATTCTTACCTATTTATTGAAATGCGTATATAGAGGTAGGGGGGACTTATTTAAGGTATTTTAAAAGGAGTCAGAAAATCTGACTCCTTTAAGAACTTCTTACCCTTTATATACTTCCTGATCAACCATGTTTTCTTTCTTAGCTACAATAACTGAAGTAGAAGCATCACCAACTACATTAAGTGAAGTAACTAACATTTCAATAGGTCTATTGATTGAAAGAATTAATGAGTATGCAAGTAATGCAGCATCATTTGTATAACCCATACCAGTTAAGATAGTAAATAGGATCACAGCACCTGCACCTGGAGCAGCTGGAGTACCAACTGAAGCAATAAGTGCTAATACTGCAATAACAGCCATAGACATGAATGTAATCTTATATCCAGAACTTGCTGCAATAAACATAGCGGCAATAACCTGCATGATAGCTGTACCATCCATGTTGATTGTCATACCTAAAGGTAATACGAATGAAGCAATCTGATCATCTACACCTAATTCTTCAGTTACTGTTCTCTTGTTGATTGGAAGAGTGGCAGCACTTGAAGAAGTAGAGAAACCAAATAAAGCAACCTTCACCATCTTCTTCATGAATGGCTTTGGATTAACTCTAGCCATAGTCATTAAGTAGATTGGATAAGCTAAGAATAAATATATAAATAATGCAATGACTACAGTTACAACATAAGCAAGTGCAGGTCTTAATGAATCAATACCATAAATTGCGAATGTTCTAGTTAATAAGCAGAAAATACCGATAGGTGCGAACTTATTAACTACAAATGATAAGAATAAAGTAATAATCTTAGATACTTCTTCGAATAACTTCTTTAAAGTCTTTGTTTCATCTTCAAGAGTATTCATTGCGAGACCCATAGCAACAGCTATGAATACAATGGCTAATACGTTACCGTTAGTAGAGAATGCTGAGATAAGATTGTTAGGAATAATATTTAAGATAATATTCAATGGGTTAGCACCAGTAGAACCCTTCTGGATAGTTACTGCTGCTTTACCAACTGCATTAAAGAAACCTAAACGATATACAATAGAAGCAATCACACCTGCAAAACATAAAGCACATACAGTTGTGATAAAGAAAGTTAAAATAGTTTTAGTAGAAATTCTACCTAACTTCTTTGTATCTGTGATAGTTGAAATCGCAAGTGTAATTGATACAAATACCATAGGTACAATAATAAGCTGTAGTGAGTTAACGAATAACTGTCCTACAATATAGAAGATACCAACATCCTTTGTTGCATTAGGCTGTGTAATATCCTGAAAGAATAAGTTATTGATCTTTGTCCAAAGATCAGTCTGTCCACCACTTACTAAGTGTTCTCTTAGCATAATGCATCCAAAACCACAAGCAAGACCACAGATCATTGCAATCAGCATTTTTTTAGCTAACTGCTTACCATTACTAGTTTTCATTTTTACCCTCCTGAAATAAATCCCAAAATTGCCATTATTATACACTAAATAACTCTTAATGCAAATAGTATTGATAAAAATGCCTGTAAAATAAATATTCCCTCAATTGTAAAATGAAACTGGAATTAAGGAATTGGGATA
>ULPT01062432.1_pt1 | contig 10715 bp, 17 predicted proteins | sample 1953751 | NCBI WGS metagenome assembly ULPT01 (sample SAMEA4835636, study PRJEB28245) | human gut metagenome | biome: gut microbiome; material: fecal sample | place: Denmark | collected 2008
GTGTGCCTATTCGCCATATTTTTCCTCACTTTCCATCCAAAATATTGTGTTCCCGGATTGCTATATCTTGTATTAAATTTCAGTTTAACTTTCTTCGACCAATAATCATTTTTGTGGCAAATTCCAACCATTCTTCATGTGTTTCAGCACCACAAGCTTCTCTCCAACCTTCGGATTTGTTATTTGTATTACTGAAATACAAAACCGCATCAAAATCTTCCCATCCTGTAAGACTTGCGTATTCTACGTTGGGAACTTGATTGCAATCAAATGTTTCTCCACAGTCCTTGCATTCAATGAAATCTCCATATCCTTCCTCATAAGAACCGCTTTCAAAATTCATATTTTTTGATTTACATATAGGACAATACATAGGGTGTTTTTGCTGCTCTTTAATAAAATGCCGTTGTTTCAGACATGCTATTTTTGCAAGTTCAATAGGAATATCACACTTACAAGCATACTTATATGGATTTGCATAAATACTTCTCATATTCATATTCTCTTACCTCCGCTAAAAGTTAATTTCCGGTCAGTTTATCAAACCTAATCTTGCGTTTTTAATCCGATTCCTTCCTAAACTTTAATTTACGCAAACCGGAGCTGTCCGGTCTGCTCCTGTATTACTTTCATATTTGGAGTACGCTCTGCCACACATAATTCTGGCAGATTTGCTCTCACCAGTGCTGCAGGAAGGGGAGGACATACAGCATTTCCGCATCTGCGTACCTGCTCGCTTCTCGGATAAATCTTTCCTGTATAATCACGGTCTATTATGTAATCATCAGGGAACCCTTGGCATCCATATAACTCCCGTGGTTCCAACATCCGTAAGCCTATATCCACGATCTGATAATCTGTTCCATTGATAGTCACTAGTCCGAACCGATCCTGTGCTGTTACAGTGTCCAACGGATCCTTAACATCCTGTCCAGTCCCCTGTCCGTAATACTTAATCAAAAAGGCTCTTACCTCTCCAAAATGACCATCACCCGCCGTAATTGTAGGTATAGGATCCCTTACATCCCTCCCATCACAGTGATTGTTCATCTGGATCAAGTTCGCCGTAACCACGCTGTTATGATCCCACGCTGTCACTGTTGGCAACGGTTTCTCTACGCTTTCTCCTGCTCCCTTGTAGCCACCGTCATAGTATTTATGCAGGAATGAGGTAACCAGTCCATATCGGTTAGAGCTGTCCACGGTCATGATAGGATCCTTTATGGTCTGACCCCTGACGTCCCCCTGCGCCGTTTCGGAATGATACTGGATCAACGTAGGAGCTACCACAAAGTTTCGATTTCCTGTTGTAATTGTAGGAAGCGGGCTTTCTATGCTTGCCCCGACATTATTCTCATTATTACACATGATACAGGGTGCCAGTTTAGGTTCAATCAGGCAATGTTCGTTCTTGCTCACAATGGTTGTAAGAGGCTCCCGTACATCTTTACTTCTATCTGCTGTAAAGCCAGTCTGCCCGATCTGCACCATATACGGCTCCACAATTCCAAAACCATGCTTTCCTGTAACTGTGCTTAATGGTTCATTGGCACTCTTACAATAATCCGACTTAGCTCCGCTGTGATTGACCTGAACAATGAACGGTTCCGCGTTATCAATCACAAACTTCTTGAGCCCTCTCGCGATCCTCTCCAGCGTCTTCGGAGCCAGCGGACGCACTGCCCGGATCCCGTATTTCTCCTTGATCTCTTCCGAGGTGTCAAAGATGCTCGGACAAGGCAGAGAAAAATCCAACTGTGTGTATGCTCCTACATACGGTTTGAGCAGACCGGCCCTAACTGCTTCGCTGTCCGCAGGGGCGTGTGTCGGCTCCGGCCAGACGATCGGCTTGCCGTCACACCGCGCAATCATAAAAAATCGTTTCCGCATGGTTGGCGCACCGTAATCGGCGGCGATCAATTCCTTGAACTGTACCTCATAGCCTAAATCTGTAAGCTGGCGAACAAATTTCTCAAAGGTCTTCCCCTGCTTTGCCTTAATCGGGTGATGTCCCCGGTTCAGCGGTCCCCAGGTCTTAAACTCTTCCACGTTCTCAAGCATGATTACTCTCGGGCGCACCAGTCCTGCCCATCGACAGGCTACCCATGCAAGACCGCGGATAAACTTGTCCTTTGGCTTGCCACCCTTCGCCTTTGAGAAATGTTTGCAGTCCGGGCTAAACCAGGCAAGACCTACTGGATGTCCATCACAAGCCTTGACCGGATCCACCTGCCATACATCTTCACAGTAATGTTTTGTGTACGGATGGTTTGCTTTGTGCATCCGAATAGCTTCCGGATCGTGATTGATCGCAATATCAACACTATAACCGGTTGCCATTTCAATCCCGGTGCTGGCTCCCCCACCTCCTGCAAAGTTATCTACTACCAACTCTCCGTTTATCATGGCATCACCCCCGGTATATCAAAAATATTCTGCTGTCCCGTTACTTTGTCCTCGGCTCTCATAGAAACCTCTCCATAATTCTCTACAAGCATCTCTGCTTTTGCCCTCTCGTAGAAATTCCGGTCAATCTCAAATCCATAACTCGGTCTACCAAGTTCCATTGCTGCCCGAAGCGTGCTGCCTGATCCACAACACGGATCAATCACAACATCCCCCTCATCTGTAAAAATCCGGATTAACTTTCTCAGAACCGCAATCGGCTTTTGTGTTGGGTGTATTTTGGGATACCTACCTTCCGGATCTTTCTCCCACGGCATCCAGTCAAATATCATCTTGCCGTTATTGTTAAACTTCGGCAGCTTATCACGATATAAAATCAGTGCATGTTCCGTAGCACCTACAACCCTCATATTAGCCTTTAATACTTGAGCCGAATAATTCTTACAAAAAGTAAGATGTATGCTATTCTTAAATCCATGCTTCTCTGCTGCCTTAAGCATTGTTGGTATTTGTTGGAATGAGCAGAACACGATCATGCAAGGGGCCTGTCCCTTTTCCTTCGGTTCTTTTTTTAGCATCTTGCTGCAGAAATGGAAGTATTCATACAGATTGAAATTAAAGTCTGAATAGAAAGCTGCTTTTCCTGCAAGTTTACTTTCTCCATTTTTGTTGTCACCGCCTATGTACCACATAGGGTTACTGCCATACATGTTATTTCCAAGATTATACGGCACATCCGCAATTACCAACTGCGCCTTGGGTATGCCGTATTTCTTGTAATTCTGCATGCTATCTCTGTAAATCTCACATTTTACACTCATAATTTCAGGAACCCGATATATCGTTACCCCGGCCGGAGGTTCGGCTCCTTTCTTGCTTTTTCTATTTTTATGTGCTACCTTTTTATTGAGATGGGAGGTGAATAAACGTGTTTAAAATCGTTTTGAAGGCGGTTTTGAATTTCTCCCTGCGTCCTGTTGTAAAAAAGCATTAAGGATAACCGCTAAAAGTAACCTGGGAGAATAACACTTATTTGCAATTTTACAGTTAATGAGGGGCGCATACTGCAATCATCTCATTGGCACCTTAAGGTGCCTTTTTTATTTCATGAAATCTTCTATACTCATCTGCCCTTTACAGTTTCCACCGATCGTGTCCGGATCCCAACCAATACCGATATAATCAAGTACCTTCGCCCAGCCATAATCATTTCCATCTGCATCCTTGCACATATGGAACATCAGATAATCCCATTCTTTCGGATTTTCTTTATACAACAGATCAAACCTGTGTGGACGTTTCTCCATATGGATTCCAAACCCACACATACTGCATCCAGTACGCTGTGCCTTTGTGGTATATAATGTCCCATCTGGCTGTTTTTCTATAGTTCCATAGATTTCCGGTATGATGCTGTCCGGCATCACAAACTGCTCCGTTATTTTCCCTTCTTTCGAGAGTTGATCATGGTATTTTTCTTTCAATCCATGCTTCCAGAGCCCGTCCATCTCTAGTGCCAGTGTCAATATATCCTGTCTGCCATATATGGCAAACGGTGCTGATCTGATCGAAGACGCTCCAAAATAATTACATCCGTTCATGCGTAAGCTCTTTGCACGCCTTCCACCTTCGGATGCCATTAATCCCAGATATGGCACGCTGTTGTGCTCCTTCCCCCAATCATCACAATTCTTTTCCTTGAGGTAATAACAGCATTTTGCCGATACATTAAAATCTGGCTTTCCAAAATCACACCCTTCTGTCTCATTCTCATAACCGCCAAACAGCTTTAACCATTTCTGCTTTAATTGCATCTTGGAGTTTTTCTGCCATCCACCATATTCCCCGGTTTCCCCGGTGATAATAGCATGGCGCACCGTCTTATTCTTTTCCGACGGATTTTGCAACAACTCTATCTTTGCTGCCACCTCTTTGGATATGACTGGAAATCCAAACTCCTGGATCACCTTAGCCTTGCTCCAGTATGTACCATCATCCCTTTTTGGCGGCGGCACATTGATAATTCCAAGTGCCTTATGTACCTTCTGAATAGATTTATCCTCCAGATATGATGCACTCACTCCCGGAGCATCTATATGGCAAACCTCATGTAAAAACAGATATAATATAATGCTGTCCAGTCCTCCAACTGATACATGATAGTTCAGTTCTCGCCGGTCACACTCTGTAGCAAACTCTTCTGCTCTGATCTGTGCATATTTTCTTTTAAACTCATACGGCTGTTTCTCTTTCTGCATAAAAGACGCTATTTTCTGCTTTGTTCCAAGCCGTTCCATTCTTTCCTGTACGGTTTCCATTTTTTCCGGAGTAAAGAGCTCTTTCACGCTGGCCAGCAAACCTCTTACTCCTTTCTGTCATTTTTTATGAAACGTACACAAATTGTGTACACTTGAAATTACCCTTTTGCAAACACTCTGTTGTTGTCCTGCTTCCAAGTCCTTATAACGTGTTTCTCAGGTAGATTATCAATACTCTGTATCCTGCACTCCTGGCACAACTTTTCTCCCAACGAGATTGCCTGCCCGCATCTGTAACACATACCATATGCAGGACGCTCTGATCTTGCTATGCCACACTTCCGAGCATCGTTCCTTCGCTGGTTTTTGATCCGGCAGTCGGCGCAAAACACACTGCTATAACTGCTCCGCAGCTTACCGCACCAGATACACAGTCCCTGCTCTTTTCGACTCTCCCGTAGTTTCCGGCTCCGATCTGCTTGTGACACGCTCTGCATCTTTGCTCTGCGTTTTCTGGCAGTTTCCGCATTAGCCAAAAGGCAAACCTCACATCTTACACGCCCTGGCGCCGCATCATGCTGCATACATTGCACGCAGATGCCGTGTGACTTATACCACGCATAATCAGTCCCCATAAGTTTGCTTACTACACCGCCTTTCCATCACGTTTTATGAAATGTACGATAAGCTCGTACACTTGGAACTATCTGCAATTAATGATCTAAAATCTGCTTTTCTTTCTCCCAATACTCTTTTCCCACCATCTGTACTAAAACATGTTTCAACGCTTCATCAACCGTGCACCTATGCTTTGTGCAGTATCTGTCAACATATCTCTTGAAATCGTGGTTCGTCTTGTACAGGGAATTATAATCAATACTCATCTGTTTTCTCCTACAACGTGGCCCTGCTTAATTACTCACAAGCTCCTTTTCCAGGGCTTCAAAATCATAATCATTCTGCATGAATTGATTAAACTGGCCACCCGTTTTCCTTTCCGGCTTTTTGTATTTCCCTGGAAGATAATCCATAAAAGCACCTTTCCCTAAGAAGTTTTCAGGATTAAGAATATACCTTTCTTCTGTCCCCAGGATCCTCACAGCTTCAGCATAATTACAGGCCGCTGCCTCAACATCCTTCTCTTCAAGGCTGCTATCTTCAAACAAGATCTGCCTGTAAGCCTCTTCTGCTTTCAAGATATTTCTCTTTTTTGGATAGGCCTCCCAGAATCTGTTAAATCCTGTGGGGGATATAGGGGGTATATATTCTTTACTCTTCTCTTCTTTACTCTGTGCATTTCCGACACCGGAAATGAAATTTCTTCCAGAATAAATTGAATTAATTACCACATTCTTCCTATTTATAGGTACACTAATTAAAAGGTACTCTTTTTTCATCTCTACTTTTTCACGCTTGGATGTGGCGTTTAGGTACCTTTTTTGTATTCCTGACGATGTAAGAATACGATACCTGTCGAAAAGTTCTTTTGAAAAAATGTCCCTGCGGATTGAAGCTGCTATGACTTTATTTATTAAGTTATCTGGGTAGTCGGATAAAGAAGTATCAACCGCAGTACCAAACCGCCCTTTAGGATCGGATAAAGAAACCTTTCCAGTCGCAATACCAAATCCTTTACCACCGCCGCTAGGGGAAATACCTAATTGCATCGCCCAAAGAAGCGAAATATCGGGTTTCCATTCACAATAATAACCATAGCCAGAATATATACTTTGATATAGCTTTACGATTATTGCAAAACCCTTTAATCCAAATTCAGCTTCAATCAATTTAATTTTGTCGTCCATGTGGCAATCCAATTCAAAGTAATCAAGTCCTACTTTGTTTTGTCTGCCTGCCACCTTCCACAATCCTCCCTCTCTTGTAGTCCTCATAAAGTGCCTGTGCTGGCTTCAAATCTTCGGAAAGTTCCTTTATCCTGCTTTTCATTTGCCTGATAAATCTCTGCAAATCAAGCATTTCCTTATGCGTAGGTCTGTAGTAACCGTTCCCATCAGAAAGATTTAAAATCACATAATCTTTTCTTTCCCTGTTAAGCAGGTTTCTCATGGCCCGATCTTTGTCCTTGGCTTTCTTATCCACAAGCCCACGCTCCACACACAGCGCAACAAGCATCTTCCGAGATATGGCATTTTCACGTCCTACCGGGATCAGATCCGCTATTGTTATTTCCTGCGGCTCACCATGCGCCTTTGGCACATAGATGCAATATCTTTGATTTCCCAAAGTTCTCCTTTCTCCTCCTGCCCTGTCAGACAGGAGGCTTTATGGCATATCCGTGATGTGTGCCGTTGCTGTTACCAGATTTACAGTTTCTTTTGACCATTCCGGTGACATCACCGTTATGGTGCAGGTGTTTCAACCTATTGTTTGTCTCCATACAGCTTCATAAAATCATCCAGTCTCATGGTAACAAGCCACTCGCAGTTATTCTTCCGGTGAAATACTGCAGGTTTTTCATTTTCCCTGGCATCCCTGACGGCTTGTGAAATTGCATCATATATTTCAAGCCGCTCTCTGCGCTTAACCTCGATATGTATTCCAGGAAGCCCGACCACATCAGCATCACCATTTGCACCGGAATACTGTTGCCCTCTCCTACAGGGATAACCATATTCTCTTAAAATTCCTGCAAGCTCTCTTTCCCCTCTTGCTCCCTTACTTCTACTGTTCATAGATAACTCCGTCCAAATTCATTAATAAACTGATCTCTTGTACCGTAATGCGCTTCAAAATATTTTTGTGCCAGCTGCTTTAGTTGGAGATCAAGACCTTCATTCGGTACTGCATGAACGCTATAATTACTCATGTTGTGATACCGGGGTTCCAGCGCAACCACAAATCCATACCTCTCACACTTCTTCCTGCGCCCATTCCCGGGGAATACATGGTGTATGGCTACGTTGGTACTTCCTGTCACAAAACAGGTGCTTAAATCGTCCTGTAGAACGCTGAAAAGCTTCACACGCCCCACCTCTCTTTCATTGCCTGTAGTTCTGCAGGTGGAAGTGTTTCTATCCCCAGATCCTTTGCTTCAGATACTGTTCCATCAATTAAGCGACTCATTTCTTTGGTGTCATACTCACTTGATCCTTTCAGAAGTATATAGGAACGATAAACGATACCATCAGCGCCAACCATTGTATGATCTGTAGGCTTTAAATGCACCGTTTCACTCTCTAGCGCCTTATTCTCTGCCTCTTTCGTGTCTGGCAGCATAATTTGTACCAACTTACTATCAAAATGATCTACCTGACCGTATTCCCGGAGCATCATATTATGTTGAAAATTATTTGTTACATGATTTCTATCTGCAATCATAGTTACCAGTTTCCAGTAATAAGCATTTGCATCAAGAGATCTCTTTGCCCGGTACTTCTTCATTTCTACCATCAGATCATCCAGGGAGCTTACCGTCTGTAATGCCTGTTCCGACACTTCGGTAAGGGACAGGGTAATCAATATCCCCCTGGTCAGAATGTCCCGGGATATTTGAGTGATCTTTCCTCTGCACTGCATATCACTCACCATACTTTTCATTAAGCGCTCTAAGCATTTGCCCCGCTTCGTCTGCCGTAAGTGTTTCCCATGTTTTTCCTTCTCTTGCAATCCAATACTCTACATCTACGTTATATTTCTTGCACATATCCTTAAGCGTCTTTATTTGAGCAGTAGTTGGAGAAGCATTTTCCTGCGGAATGCCTGAAGCAAACGGTTTCATCTCCTCTTTCAGCCATAGATCAAAGCCAAGTCCTGTATGTATGGCAACACACTTAACAAAGGATCGACACATACTGTTCCAAACTCTCTGCTGGCTCATGGAATTGTCCTTTACTGGATTAGACCCATTCATAACAGGTGACTGCATCTCATATTCCTTATCATCAATAACAACCTTAATGCGTGTCTCATAACAGCGGTTTGCAATTTTATTTTTGTCCTCAAAAGGTACCTCTGTCATCCTGAGAGATGTTCCTGTCTTTTCGTCCGGTATCGGTACCCAATACACTTCTTTCGCTCCGTGCTCATGCAATAAAGCAATGCATTTTGCCCAATTAAGATACAGCAGCCCATCTCTTTCCTCACAATAGGGCTTAACATCTATTTTCCGCATTTCTTCATAGCTTTTTAACATCTTCTTCCTCCTCTATCCAGTTCCCAGAATAGAACCATTTCACAAGCTCATTCCTGAATTCTGCCAGTTCTTCCGGATTGGTTTTACCATATCGGATGCCAGTAAAGTAGTTACAGAAATCCTGCATGTCCGCCGGATCCGTAGTGCAGCGCTCCATTGCATACATAAAAGCATCTGACTGGCGAACTTTCTTTCCATTTTCAGGCCCTATGCCAACATAAACGATCTCTTTTCCTGGCATTACCTTATACCCTCCAAGTCTAATTCCATCTGGTAGCACGGGCTGTTCATGATCCTTACAACTGTTCTGGATCTTTCCTGTCGCTGCCTTTCTGCTTCCAGGCAGTCCAGGCATACACCATTTACAAGATCACCGGGATCACATCTTCCGTGACACCACCTACATATAAGCTGTCTCATCATGGTTTCCTACGCTTCTCTGCGTCCTCTACGATATCCTTTATAAATGTCGCTAGTGTCTGACGTCTGTGCTCCTCTGGCAACGCCCCAAGTGCTGCATCCACCAGGGTTTCAAGCCCTCCCCATATGGCGGCCGCATTTCCCAGCAGGGTTGTTTTCACTTCACTGGCTCCTTCTTTTTTTTGAAACTGGATCATCACTTCCTGATTTGTGATTGCCTTAACCTTCTCGGTCAGCGCTTCCCCTAGAATGTCTTTAATTATTTTTTCCATTGCTTTTTCCTTTCCCCTGCCTTAAAATAGAGGCAGGCATATAAATATGGTTATTTGTTGCTGTAATAGTCCCGGCTCGCCAAAGTCTCGGGGCTATTTTCTTTTTCTTCTTTCTGCCAGGTTCCGTTGATCAGGCCCTGCTCTTCAAACCAGAAATACATATCTTATCCCTCCGCATCTACAAACTGCACATACACCTTGCCACCGGTCTGCTCCATCCATTCCTGGCACTCTTCCAGGGTTGAAAAATACATATCTATCACTTTACCTGCCTCAATGCTTCCAACACCGTCCCCGTCAGCATCACCGCCAAAGCCGGTATCAAGGCATTCCCAATACCCAAGCAGATCTCCGATACTCCCATCCGGGTTGTACGCATATACAACGGCTGTCAGCCCCATCCACTCCCGCTTTACTGCGCATATTCCACGCCGGACCGGTACGCCGCTGGCTGTGATCTCACCGTGATGGTAAGCGGTAGTGTACATCTTAAACGGCTCTCCTTCGTCTGCCTTTGCGGAAAGTGCCGCAAACAGCAGGAGCCCTATCACCAGCAGACAGGAAATTATTCTTTTTGCCATTGTTCCTTGTCCTCCTTTCTTATGGTTTCAACTCAATATCAAACGGCTGTTCCGTGTGGAAATACATCTTGTAATGATACGGATCCGTGTGCGTACCGGTAATATCTTCAACAACGTACATTGTGTACTTGTTGAGATATATGTAATTCTTCTTATACTCATTGGGGCCGGTTTTCACCGTACATACAAGCTCGCCGCTCGCATTATTTGATATGGACATATACCCTTCTGCTTCCAGGATGACCATATCTGTTCTCGCATTGTACACAGTGATCTTCCTTTCGCATTCAAAGTAATCTGCCTGTTTTGATATGTTCTGATTGACCTTACTTGCTTCCGAGCATCCAGTCACAGAAAGCATCATCATTCCTGCTAAAAGCAGGGATAACACTCGTTTCTTCATTTTGCTTTTTATCTCCTCTCTTATAGCTCCATCTCATACAAATACATCCCACGCCCAGGCACACCACAGCCGCCGCAAGGCTTGTCCCTCGCTCGATCGCTCCAACTATGCCGCCGATCCCGATCACGGTTCCGAAAAGTGCAATAGTTCTTACAATTAACACGGCTTGTCTCCTCCTTTCGTGGCTTGTCCTTTCTTGCCAGCTTATGCCGGCTCTTTTGT
>ULPT01062332.1_pt1 | contig 10713 bp, 10 predicted proteins | sample 1953751 | NCBI WGS metagenome assembly ULPT01 (sample SAMEA4835636, study PRJEB28245) | human gut metagenome | biome: gut microbiome; material: fecal sample | place: Denmark | collected 2008
TATAGTCCTACTTAAAGTCCAATATTAGGGGTTCGGTACAATTGGGGTTCGTTTTTTATTCTGAATACTATCCATATTGTTATGACAGGATGGGATAGAGGATAACTTTAGGATTGTTCTTCGTCGACCCAGATTACGTTCTGGATTTCTTTCTCGGCCTCTGGAGACATTGGGTGTTCGATGAGGACTTTCCTTTCTTTGGTCAGATAGGCGACGTAGGTCCTTGAGGCGGTATCGTGGAGACTTTGGGCTCTTCTGGATGTGATACGGATTACGTAATCGATTCCCATTAAGAGGGAACCGATGATCTTGAAGTACCATAGTGGAACAGCTAGGATCCTAACCCAGTAAGCAAGGAGGAAGAAATAATGGACTGCTATCTGCCATTTCTTTGGAGCATCTCCTGTTCTGATGTCAAGAACGGAAAGATGAAGAATCCTTTTTCCTATCGTTTTTCCTTCTTTGGTACAAAGTGGAATGATAAAGAACAGAATGATTGGGAAAGCGAGTCCATAAGGTAGCATAGAGTAGTAGGTTGCCTTATCAATCTCTAGCCTTCGTTCCTGCCTATAGGGTTGACTATAGAGGTTCCTGTAGGCGATATCATAGATTCCAGTATCCCCTTCTTTCGAAACATAGTAACGATAAAGCTGATGGATCCTGTCTTTATTATCTTTGTCTAGTTGTTCCTGGATTTCCTTCTTTAGTACTGGATAACTGGTTTCGATTTCGATTCCGTTTGGATCTTTTTCTAGTTCATAGTAGTTATTATGGTTCTTTTCTTTCTGCAGACCATAGATATTCTTGTTCCTTAAACGGATTGCCTCTTCTTTTGTACTAGCTTTCTTTTCTACACGGTTGTCCTTAATCAGGAAGTCTGTATAGTAATAGAAGACCTTTTGCTCCAGAGTCTTATAACCAAATAGGATATTTCCTTCGGAGTCTTGCTCTTCTTCCTTTAGATAGTCTTTCTGATAGGATAGGATTCCTTTTTCCTTGTCTTGGAAGACAAGGGCAGAGTCTAAAGCAAAATCGACTCTTTCCTGGTTCTTTTCCTTTACATGGAAAGCATCATGGAAGAGATTCAGTGTGGAGTAATATCCTGCTAGGAAAAGAAGGATAAGAATTAATGTATCGATAAGATAAGCACCGATTTGTCTCCTTGCTTTGGAAGGAAGCACCCTTTTTCGTTTTGCCATGACTAAACCTCACTTTATAAGGTGATATTAAGATACCATAATTCCAAGCATAAGGCTTTATCTGACATGATTTCTTAATTTCTTAAATCCTGATTTGTAAATCGAAATAAGAATAAAACGGCTACTCAAGGAGGTACATTTCCTCCATTCTCATTTCATTTTAAAATTCACATTCTTTTTCAATTGAGCAATCAGAGCAAATCCATTGCACTCAAAGAGGAAAAATTCTATCATGGAATAACCTCTCTGATTAAACTCAGAGATCATAGAAGAGGAGCGAATTATGAGGATTATCAAAAAAGACACTAGCTTAGCACCATATGATTTTTCTAAGATTAAAAACGCTGTAACAAAGTCTTGTGACCGCGTTAATGTCAAATTCACCGACGAAGACTGGGAAAGCCTCCGTTCCATCGTTGAAGAAGAGAGGAAGAAATCCAACCTCGAGAACATTCCGGTTATCAAGAGGCATACCTATGTCGAACTTGCTCTTGATCAGGTAAACCCTGTTGTTGCAAAAAGCTATCGGGATTACCGGAACTATAAAACAGAATTTGTCCGTAGGATGGATGAAGCCATCAAGACGGTCGATCAGTTGAACTTCAGGGCAGATCGCTCTAATGCGAACACGACTTCTGCACTTGTCTCAACCCGTCGTACTTTGACTTACAATGCTTTCTCTAAGCAAATCTATAGGAAGAACTTCCTTTCGGATGAAGAACGCATTGCTTACGATGAAGGCTATATCTATATCCATGATATTTCTTCTCGTTTATTGACTTATAACTGCTGTCTTTTTGACAGGGGTAAGGTTCTCAAAGGCGGTTTTGAATGGGAGAATATCGGTTACAACGAGCCGAAGGATGTCCGTTCTGCCTGCAACCTGATTTCGGATATTACAAGGAACTGTGCTTCTATGCAGTATGGTGGATTCACTGTTCCGGAAATCGATTCGGTTTTAGCTCCTTACGCAGAGAAATCCTATCTTGGATATATTGATGAGTTCAAGAAACTGACAGAAGAGGTCTCTGGTGTTTATGATGAAAAGAAAGCGGAAGAGTATGCGTGGAAAAAGACCAAACGGGATCTTGAACAAGGATTCCAGGGCTTTGAACATACCTTCAATACCGTTGCTTCTTCCAGAGGTGATTATCCGTTTACGACTTTTACCGGCGGATGCGATGAGACAAAATTCGGAAGCCTTGTCTGGGAAGTTGCTCTGGAAGTAAGAAGGAAAGGACAAGGACATCCAGGCCATAAGCGCCCTGCTATTTTCCCAAAGCTTGTCTTCCTTTACACCAAAAAACTCCATGGTGAAGGTGGAAAACTGAACTGGCTGTATAAAATCGGTGTTGAGTGCTCTGCTAAGGCAAGGTATCCGGATTGGCTTAGCTTAGATAGGCCGGATGAAAAGATTGTTGAAGACTCCGTTACCGTTCACTATGAGCCAGCGATTGCTAAAGTCTTCCACAAATACCATAAATTCGGTGTTTCCCGTTGGTATCTGGATGATCATCGCAATGTTGTCGAGAACAAGGACTGGGTCGATAGTATCGTCTCTCCGATGGGCTGTCGTGCGTATCTTAGCCCGCTCTATGAGTCTGGTAATCTTTCCCCTGTGGATGAGAATGATCGTCCGGTTTTCACTGGACGATTCAACGGAGGGGCCATCTCTCTTAATCTTCCGATGATTCTTAGAAAAGCACAGGTTGAAGGAAAAGACTTCTTTAAGGTTCTTGATTATTATCTGGATAGGATCAACCAGCTTCATATTAAGACGTATGACTATCTCTGCAAGTTGAAAGCTTCCTTTGATCCAGTTGCCTTCTGTCAAGGCGGATTCGGAAATCTTCAGCCATCGGATTCGATTGCTCCGCTTGTCAAAAAAGCAACTTTCTCCTATGGTTTCACTGCTTTAAATGAACTTCAGGAACTTTATAACGGACATTCGCTTTATCAAGAACGGAGGAATCCGGATTGCTTTGCATATAAAGCTTTGAAGTATATTGCTGATTATGTAGACGAAAAGAAGAAACACTTTGGAAAAGATATTCCTTATATTGCTGCTATATACGGAACCCCGGCAGAATCGCTCTGTGGAACTCAGCTGAATCAGTTCAAGAAGAAATACGGAGTCATTAAGAATGTATCTGACCGTGCATACTTTACCAACTCTTTCCATAGGCACGTTACGGAAGATATCACTCCTTATGAGAAGCAGGATGCTGAATTCCGTTACTTCCATCTCGCTTCTGGCGGACATATTCAGTATTGCCGCTTCACAACAGGTAGGAATCTGAAGTATATTTCTGCTACGATTGAACGCGCTAGGGAACTTGGCTACTATTTTGGTGTCAATATCGCAAAGAGCTACTGCAATAACTGCGGTGCTACGGTCGATGACAATGAAGAGGAATGCCCTGTTTGTCACTCCCACGATATTACGACAATCAATCGTGTCTGCGGATATCTTGGCTATTCTAAGGTGGCTGGTTCTACTAAGAGGAACGATGCAAAGAGGGCTGAAATCAAGGATCGTAAGAGCAGGTAGTCTATGAACATCATTAAAATCGACAAAAACAACCAGGTGAATGGAGATGGTCTTCGCTGCGTTCTCTGGTGTGCAGGTTGCAATCATCATTGCAAAGGATGCCACAATCCAGAAACCTGGGATCCAAAGACTGGAAATGCTGTTACCGATCAAATCTATGATGAACTGAAAGAACAGCTTGATCAGGATGAAATCTCTGGTGTTACTTTCACAGGCGGTGAGGCTACCTTCCCGTCTTCTAGAGAGGAAGCTACTAAGATCAGGGCCTGGATCAAAGAGCATTATCCAAGTAAGACCATCTGGGTCTATACGGGATACCTTTACGAAGATATAAAAGATTTACCAAGGATGCAATACATCGATGTGCTTGTCGATGGACCATATATTGCAGAGAAGAATCCTGGACCTAATAAATTAAAATGGCGCGGGTCTTCCAACCAGCGTGTGATTGATGTCAAGGAAACAAGAAAGCAAAACAAAATTGTTTGGTTGATTGACTTTGACGGACGTCCGATCTTCGAAAATGATGAAAAATAGAAAACGGGGTGCCTGAAAAAGACACCCTGTTTTCTTTTAGAATACAATACCGGATTGGTCGATGGTGAGGCTATCTAGCCTGTTGGCCCCGTTGCTGAAATTAATGACCTTGTTATAGATGACTTCATCTGCAACAGTGACCTTGACGTAGAATCCGTTGTCTCTTTCGGCTGCAGCACGATAGTTGTTAATAAAGTTCGTCCTGGAATTTCGTGTTCCGAAATGTGTGTAACTATAGGTGCCGATTTCTTTTAAATGGGATTTTTGGAAACAGGTTGGGTTATCGTCCGAGATGCACTCTTTTAAGTAGGCGTTGAATTTATCTGCCCTTGCCCTGCGTAATCCGGCAGCGGAAGAATAGGTTCCGCCAAGGTAGGCAATATATCCGCTGCTATTCGGTTCCTGAATCGGTCCTAATAAGGTGCTGATCGGATCTCCTTTGTATCCGACTTCTACTCTTTGGGTTTCTGTTGTGCTGCCAACGGATCCGATTGACCACTTAGCATCCTGGATTTTGATAAACACAGGCTTGTTATCGGTGAATTCTTCGACGTTCCTTATTACCTTTGCTTTTTCAACACGTTTACGGGAATAGTCAATCTGGATTTCTGCGGTTTTGCTGGTGTCTTCTTGGACTGCCCTATCGAAGCGAAGCGGACGACCGAATTCTTTTTTGCAAGTAAAGGAAATTGTCTGTGCCACTGTGTCCCTGGAATAGGTGACATAGTCTTCGACTTTCTTGGTGTTATCGACAACTTTCCAATCGAAGGCGCTGTTTTCGTTTTGAACCCAGTCTAAAGTCGTATAAAAGGAAACTCCAGTGATTCCAGCTGGCTGCAGAGCATAGTGAACTGTCTCTGTGAAAGTTCCATCTGCATTGCGTGAGAACTTCGGACTGCTTAACTGGATGGATTCGTTTCCAGTCAGCTTCCTTTGACTAGGTGTATCTTCCCGGCTTGTCTGCCTCAACCTGTTTGCACTAAGCATGCCTAAGCCCCTAACGGCTAAGGTACTAAGCGCAATCAACTTCTTCTGCTTTTTCATCTTTTTCCTCCCTTTTGGATAGAAGAGGAGGAAGAGATTGCTTTCTTCTCCCCTCTCACTTAATATGGGGCGTGAGAGAGGTTTTTTTCCAAAACTTTATAATTTTTGTCCGAGGATAAGATAAGTGTGGATAGTTTCTTCCGCTTTGAGAATCTTAAAATTGTCTTGGAACGCTGTTGATTCTTCTTCTGCTGGTTTCAATAATCGGCTGAGATTCAGAATGTGAGCGTGGTGGTGGGAAAGCTCTTCTTTGGAGCAGTCATGAAGAATTGCAAAATAACCGCCTTTCTTGACAGCTTGTGATAGTGCATCATCAAATGCTTTTACATCCAGGAAATGAGGATAAGCATCAAAGATAACAACAAAGTCATAGCCCTTTTCTTTTTTGTCTAGGAAGTCTTCGTTGACAAAAAGAAAACGGCTATCGTTTCCGTATTTGCTGTTTGCAATTTTGATCCTCTCAGGGGCTAAGTCAATTGCTTTTACTTGCACTTGGGTCTTTTCATAAAGATAAGGAGTGATGGCACCTGTTCCACAGGCGACATCCAGTACTTTCCTTCCTTGCTCTAAGGGGATTGAATTTAGAAGGGTATGAATGACTTTTGGATCTGGTTTGCTGTGTTTATCCCAGTCTTTTGCTCTAGAGTCGAAAAACTCGACCATCTTATTTTTATCTTCTGCCATGATGATGTAATTCTCTTTTCTGTCTTACCTTAACACAAAAAAAGAAGATTTTAAAGAAAATGGAATTTTCTCTGTAAAATAAAAAGTGTATTCTGTCTCTTCTTTGCAGATTATGCTATACTTTCAACAATAAGTCATGATATGGCTTTTTCGTTATAAACGCTTATTCAATCATTGAAAGGAGATACTTAGAATATGGCAGCAAAGAAAATCCGTGTTCAAGATGATCTGTATCAGTTTGTAAATGGAGATTGGCTTAAGAAGGCAAAGATTCCTGCGGATCGTCCATCGACTGGTGGTTTTGCAAGGCTGGATGAGAATGTACAGAAGAAATTAAGGAAGGACTTTGATCTATTTGCTTCTGGCGAAAAGAAAACAAATATCAAAGAGAGGAAATACTCGATTGCTTTATACCAGAAGGTTCTGGATAAGAAACGCCGGAACAAAGATGGCATAACACCCGTTCTTCCTCTTCTTAAGAAGATTGCTTCTATCCAGAACATAGATGACCTGAATAAGAACGGAAAAGAATTGACACTCCTTGGTGTTGATCTTCCACTCGATTTTGGTGTGGATACCGATAGGAAGAACACACAGAAGCATTCTTTTGTTCTGACAGGTCCAAGCATTATTCTTCCGGATACTACTTACTATGGAGAGGACAATAAAGCCGGACAGAAGCTTCTCTCTGTTTATCAGAACAGGGCAAGTAAGATTCTAGCCAAGACAGAATTATCCAAAGCGGATCAGAAAGCTTATCTCCAGGATACGATCAGCTATGATGCCTTAATTGCCCAGAATGTGAAATCACAGCTTGAATGGGCAGACTATGTTGATAATTATCATCCAAGGAAGCTTTCCGTTGTTGCTAAGAAACTTCTTCCTTTTGATTTGATTTCATTAAGGAAGTCGTTCTATGGCGAGAATCTTCCAGAAGATGTTATTGTCTATGATCCAAAGGCTATCGAAGGCTTTAAGAATTACTTTAAGGAAGAGAACTTCTCTAAGTATATCCACTGGGCATATGTCCGTGCTTTAAGGCGAGCTACTGCTTATCTATCCGAAGAACTTTATACACTCGGCAATTCTTATCATCGTGCTCTTGTCGGAACAACCCATGATTCTCCATTGAAGAAACGGGCTTTCCGTCTTGCTTCTGGTACTTTTTCCGAGCCGGTCGGTGTTTATTATGGAAGAACCTACTTTGGCGAGGAAGCAAAGAAAGATGTTGTCAATCTTGTAAAAGAGATTATTCAGGCATACAAAGGACGCAGGGAAAAGAACACTTTCCTTGCACCTTCTACGAAGAAGAAAGCTATTCTGAAATTGGATACCATCGAAATCAAGATGGGATATCCGGATAAGATTGATGAATTCTACAAGAAACTGAAATTCACGGATAAAGACAGTCTCTTTATTGCTAGGCAGAAAATAAACCATGAAAAGATCCAGCATGGCTTAGAAAAACTGAATCAACCGGTTGACCGCAGCGAGTGGGGAAGGCCTGGCTACAGGGTCAATGCCTGCTACAATCCTTTCTCCAATGATATCACTTTCCCAGCTGCTATCCTTCAGAAGCCTTTCTACTCTATCAAGCAGAGCAAGAGCAAGAACTTAGGTGGTATCGGTGCTGTTATCGGACACGAGATTTCCCATGCTTTTGATAATAACGGTGCTCATTTTGACGAAAAAGGAAATCTTCAGAACTGGTGGACAGACAAAGACTTCGCTGCCTTTAAGGATCTTACCAAGCAAAGGATTGATGAATTTGACAAGATCAAGTTCCATGGCGGAGTCGTCAACGGAGAACTCATTGTTTCTGAAAATATTGCGGATAATGGTGGCATGGGTGTTACCTTGGAATTAAGGAAACAACTGAAAAAGCCAGATTATCAAGCCTACTTCCTCAATTGGGGTAAGGTCTGGTGCAGGAAGGCAAAAGACGAATACATCAAGCTTCTTCTTGTCACGGATGTTCATGCCCCCTGTGAATTACGTGCCAACAGGCAGCCGCGAAACTTCTCAGAGTGGTATGAGGCCTTCCATGTCACGTCCAAGGACAAGAGGTATCTGCCCGTCAAGAAGCGTGTCAGTATCTGGTAAAGTTATAACGCAAAATAAAATCACATCTTCTAGGAGGTGTGATTTTATTTTATAGAGATTCGCTTTGTTTTAAAACGGCTAGTCCGATTTCATCTAATACAGAAGGAAGATTCCGGATGATTTCGTGTTCCCAGAAACGGAGCACGACATATCCCAAAGAGATGAGCTCTTCGTTCTGTTTCTCATCCCGTTCCCGGTTCTTGAGAATCTTATTTTCCCAGTACCCAGGGTTTGTCTTCAGACTATGAAGAGTCTTAGAGACATCGTATCCGTGAAAGAAGTCTCCATCGCAGAAAATTGCAATTTTATATTTGCAAAGGACAATATCGGGATGGCCGGGGAGACCAGGCCTGTTTTTCCGATAACGATATCCTTCTTTATAAAGCGCCTTGCGAAGGATTAATTCAATCTTGGTGTTTTTTCCTTTGATCCGTGACCTATTGTAATGGACTTCTTCTTTTGTCTTCTTCATGCTTCTTCCTGTAATTGTCTGCATCGGTAAGAGTGTCTTTATCGCTTTGGAAGGTTAAGGCTTCCCTAGCTTCTTTAAAAGACATCCATTTTGCTTCTTTTACTTCCTCTGGCTGAGATATGACGTCGAATGTTTTTGCTTTTGCAAGATAGAAGGTGACCTCTTTCCAGACATTTGGAAAAGGAGAATAAGAAATGGTATGATGGAAAGAAGTTTCTAAATCAACTTCAAGATTGGTTTCTTCTTTAATTTCTCTTAATGCGCACTGAAAAGGAGTCTCTCCTTTTTCAATGTGTCCTTTTGGCAAAGATACATGGCCAAGCTTCCTGAACTCAATAAGATAAAGAATCTGACCATCTTTGATTTGATAGACAACGGCTCCGTAACTATATTCTTGTTTCATGTTTACCTCGAAAAAAGGCAGTCTAAGAAAGACTGCCTCTTATTTACTTTTTGATGGAAGAGATATCCGATGCAATACCGGACTTTTCAATGGCTGATGTGATGGTAGGAATCGTAGAAGTTTTACTGAACCGGTCGATCTTTGCCTGATCGGATAACTGGTGAGTCAGACAACCAGGTCCGCCGATACATCCGTTGCAGCAGGCCATACCTTCTAAGAAGTTACCTTGGAAGGTGTTCTTCTTAATCCTGTTCAGGTTCAGCTTGCATTGGTCAAGACCAGATGCTTTCACTGGTTTTACAACAAAGTCGGAGTTCTGCTCTTTCAATGCTTCATTGACAGCATCACTAAGTCCACCGGAGTGAGCAAAGATACGTCCGAAGTAAGAAGCGTCATCAATCGGAGATTCTTCTAACTTCTCAACTTCAATCTGCCGTGCTCCGAGCAAAGCCTGGAGCTCTTCAAAGGTAATGACATTGTCGACATAAGGAGCAGATTCTTCCTTGAACCTTTCCTTTTTCTTTGCGATGCAGGGACCGATAAAGACAGTCTTGGCAAGCGGATCTTTCTCCTTGATAGCTTTGCACCTAGCAGCCATCGGAGAGAGATTCTTCGAGATCTTTTCGACTAATTCTGGGAAAGCCTTGTGAATGTAATTGACGAAGGCAGTGCAGCAGGAAGAGATGGCAAATCCTTCTTCGCTTAATTCTTTCGATTCGTTATAGGCGACAAGGTCTGCACCAAGAGCAGCTTCATAGATTCTAGAGAAACCAAGTTTCTTGATTCCAGTTAAAACCTGGCCGAGTTTTGCGGGAGCAAATTGTGCCGCAATCGAAGGAGCGATAATCGCATAGATGTGACCATCGTTCTCCGGATTCTTAAGAATATCAATGCACTTGGTGATGTAGGATTTATCCCTAATAGCACCAAACGGGCAAGCAGAAGAGCAAGCACCGCACTCTGTGCAGGCATCATAATTGATTTCCGAAATGCCGTCTTCACGGGCATGAATCGCATTGATCTTGCAGGCTGCTTCACAAGGACGGCGACGATTGGCGATTGCACCGAACTGGCAGGCCTTTGCACAGAGTCCGCAGTTTATACAGACATCCTTATTAATATGGGCGTGATAGTTGTCATCGAAAGAAATCGCATTCTTCGGGCAGGCTTCCGCACAGCGATGGGCTAAGCAGCCGCGGCAGAGATCTGTGACTTGCCTTCCACCGAAAGGACACTGGTCGCAGGCAGATTCGATGACTTCGAGAAGACTCGGATTGTTCTTATCACCGCCGAGAGCTAATTTGATACGCTCGGCGACAATAGCGCGCTCTTTATAGATACAGCAACGCCTAGTTGCTTTCGGGCCTGGAGAAATCCTTTTCGGAATATCGATCCTTTTATCCCAGAGGTCTCCTTCCCAGTAGTCTTTTGCGACTTCCCTAAGGACTGTGTATTTCAACTGTTTGACTAAGGTTTCAAATTTCATGGTTGACCTTCTTTTATTAGCAGTATATTCTACCTTTTTTTCTATAACCTTGGCAAATTCCAATAAGAGATAAATGTAATAAAGAAAACTCCTCTGACACCGAATTGCCAGAGGAGAGAGCAAAAGGAATTTTTATGTTGGAATTTATTATCTAATTCATGTGCCTCTAAGGTGTTCCTTAGAAGAGCGTAATTAATATACTCAATCTGCAAAATATTGTCAAGAAAAATTTAA
>ULPT01000737.1_pt1 | contig 10708 bp, 3 predicted proteins | sample 1953751 | NCBI WGS metagenome assembly ULPT01 (sample SAMEA4835636, study PRJEB28245) | human gut metagenome | biome: gut microbiome; material: fecal sample | place: Denmark | collected 2008
CTTCCTAAGGCTGCTTGAACCTGTTATCTCCGTATCAAGTGTATGAACTTGAATGAAGTCATAGTTACCTTCGGAATAAGCCTTGATGGTAACTTTAACGTCAGAATTATCTACATTCGTAGTAAATGATACTTTCATTATTGCCCATCCGTAGTTATCAGACAGCCCAGAAGGAGACTTCTTCCAAGAATTACCACCTTCTGTCACGTCAGTCCAGCTTTTAGATGTAGAATCAACAGACGAACTGGCGCCATTATCAAAGCTTCCGTAGCTGATATTATCCACCTTGAGATAAGACCCACCTTTCTGAGGTGTGCGAGACCATCCGTCAGATAATTGGGACAAGTCTTCAACAGTTGGTTTTGAAGGGCGAGACGTAGCATTTTTGTACGCCATTACAACACCCTCACCGCTCTCGACAAAGGAAAAATTATTGGAAGCAACAACTATAGCGTCAGAGTTGCGAAGCTCGACAGACAAGCCTTTCTTTCCCTTAATTTCATCAGCGAAAGCATGGTATATATCAAGATATGAATGACCAGAATTGAGCCTGTTGCTCATTGGGACATTCATAACTCCGTCAATATAGACAACACACGCCCCGTTAAAATCAATATCCTTAATGCTGCCGCTTGTTATTTGCTGTCCGACAGACTTGATAAATCTGACATCGAGAACTTTTGTTTCAACACTTGAAATCGTAGTAATTCTTTCCGAGAACTGGATTCCGTAAGACACAGCATCATCACCCTTGATACCACCAGACAGATCCTTTCGCCAATATACAATGCCATTAACCGCTTCCTCTGTAGGAGTAATACCCTTAACAGGCTGCTTGTCTCCGTTATAAATAAGAGTCCAATATGCATTATCGTAGCTTACCCTGTCATAATAGTAATAACCAACGGAAGGGTCGTAAGCACCTCTATCGTTGATGATAGTAATTATCTGACCGTCCACAGCCTTGAACTTGAATACGGATGAGGATATAGTCACGTTGCTTGGGGAGATTACGAATACGTCCTTGCCTTCGTGAGTAAAGTCAGTAATTCCTCTATATCCAACAATGCGAGGGGTGTCTTCGCCTGATGATTCAAGCATGAGGATATTCGTTCTGCTTACGTTGCTCTCTTCTCCCTTTTGTATCTGATGACCATCAAGGACAATAGAATCGCCCTCGGCTGGAATGTCACTACCCGTCAGACAATTAGTCTTGGAAAGGATAACCCAGTCGAATTTCTTGTCGCCATAGAGGATTTCTCCGTTATCATCCACAATATACTCGCTCTCAGAGGAAACCGCAACAACACACCTCCAGTATTCCTTATTGGATGCGTTATTGTAAGCTCCAGGCTTAATATTGAATGTCTGGCATCTTGCTTGGTCGTTGACCGCCCACCAGTTCTGTGTAGCCATTGTTCCGTCATCAGCGAGGATATAGCATTTCCAGCCATCGCACTCTTCATCTGTAGATAGAGTATATTCGCCTGTCTCGCTATTATAGGCAACTGGTACAACCTTCACAAGTTTACTGCCAGCGCCAGAGAGATAGACATTACCTCCAGCGTAAGAAAGCTTCCTTATCTCCAGCTCATTAAAGACAGCCTTTCCCCACACGATGAGGTCTGTAATACTGAGAGAGTATCTACCATTATCGTCCGACTTGATACCAAACCCCTGTTGTGAGGCAGAATTGAATCCGTCCGAAGCGATTGAATTTATTATACCATTTCCTCTTCCGTCGAACCCATAAAGATTTCCTAGAGAGAAGCCTTGAAGAAACTGCTGAAGCTTCTTGAACTTAATAGTGCCTTCTACGGTATCATCGTTAAGCTTGGAAATGAAGGAATTAATTGACTTTCTTGCTGATAGAACATTACTATCTGTAGGTGGTGTTAAGTCGTTCATGCCTATTACATAGACGCCACCACTACCATTCCCACTCCCTATACCTCCTATCTGAGTTCCGTTTACCGTGATAGAGTCAACCTTGTCTTCCAACTTACCCAATCGGCTTGTTGCAGCCTTTTCGCCTACTGTGTACTGAGGGTGGTCGTAAGGAATATCCAAAGGTATCTCCATTCCGATGATACGAGAGTTTCGGTAGTGCTTGCCATCCGCATCCACCTGCGCAAACATATCATTAATCAGCTTTACCTGTTCACCGAGAGGATGGTAATCGTATGTCCCATTATTGTAGAACTTATCACCATCCATCGTGCAGGTGAAGTTTGAGTTGCTGATCATGGTTTTCTGATAGTACTGCTTCGCTCTATCGAACAGAGATAACTGAGCGGTAGGGATGAGGTCCGTATCTGTAATCTTGGTTGCGTCCCAGTTGTAAAGGAAGAACTTATCACCAACCTTCGGACACATAACACCATCTGGGAGAGTTCTTCCGTAAGTGTCATTAGCAACAATCTCAAAGTAGTTAACCTTGTCAATTACTTTGAAACTAACATCGAACTCCATGCCCATGAGAGCACCGCTAGTGAATTTGATGCCTAGAGTGAGATTACTCTTTATCCAGCTAGCTTCAAAGTTTGTAGCGAACGAATCCGTAGCCGTGACCTGCCAAAACGTCTGTGTAGTCTTCGTTCCGTCTTCGTTATCAACGGTGCTATCATAGGTCTTGATACTGCTGACAACACTCTCAACCTTTGGATATTCGTCCTCAAACATCACGACACCTTCGATAGCCTGCTTGTCGTTCTTCACGACATTCACGTTCTCCAGATAGCCATCCTTGGCGTAGAAACCATCACTATCTACTTCCTTGTTAGGGAGCATGAGGTAATCGGTAGCTACACCATCGGTGGTGACGTCCGCATCGGCACCAGTGAAATATCCTTTCGGGATATTCCTATCTGAGCCGAATGCGTACAGTCTCGTGATATAAGTTGACTTAGATTCCGAATAGGACATAGACAGAACATTAACATCCTGTTCGAATGTTGTCTGCCCTTCCATTTCACAATATCCAAGGTATATAATAGAGCCATCTATCCACCACTCGCAGTTGAGTGCGTCTTCAGAGCAGATGGCGTTGAGAGCATCGAGAATACTGATTGAACCGTACTCGATCAAGAATCTCTTCTGAACATCGAAAGCCTTGTTGTTGTACGTAGTGTAGTCAACAGAGAAATCCTTGCCATTATACGTAAGACCTAGTGCCTTTAGGTTGCCGAGTATAACGTTCATGTGTACGCCTACCGTTGTGGTGAGGTTGAAGGAGGTCTCGTTTGCTCCGTGCTGAGGGCGATACTTGCAAATCTTATTCTTCCAAGACATATAGTAGGCATCCATCTGCATTTCGTAGTCATAGCCATCACTATCATTGTGCTTAGGGAAGTATGATGATGTAAGTTCGAAGTAGCCGAAGTCTGGAATCTCCACGGAATCACCAATCTCGAAATAGATAGGAGTAGCCGTAGTGAACTTCAATATGATATAGTGGTGGTCCATAAGCTGATATGACAGCTTAGAACCCTCACCGAAGTCCTCTAATGTGAAGAATACCTTATTATTTCTCTTTATCTGAATCATTAGCTTGTATATGTTTACTTGTTTCACCTCTGTCACTAGGGTCTGGCTCGTTGAGCTTTAGACTGAACTTTGCCATTTCCCGAATGAACTGACTGAACTGTGTGCAGGAGAGATAGATGCACCGATACCACACATTAGGCTGGAATCGGGTGCGGATAACCAACTCTCCCTTGGCAAGAACCTCCTCGCAGAACTTAGCATAGTTCATCATGAACGTATCTGAGTCCTTGGCGGTCATATTGAACGGCAACGTTATCTCCCTTTCATCCAGTCTTGGATTGTGCTTGATAACTGACTTTCCGTCCTTTGAGCGATACTTGTTGCTGATGAACTCCTTGTTTGGAGCAGGGGTCATGAGCGTACTGAGGGCGGTTTCGTCTAATAATATGCCCCACGTAAGGTAGGCATCCTTGCCATTGATATAAAGTTGTCCATTAAGCATAACTATTTAATCATTAAATAACCCCGTAGGCTTCGCTGTGAGCCGCTTTTGCTATTGTTGGGTATAGTTGTAAGGGCGAACAACCGAAAAGCCTATAGAGGTCAAATATCCTTTAATCTTCTGTTCATGTCATCCAGCTTGGTTCCGAAGTCATTGTAGGTAAGCTTTGAATACTTCACGATGTCTTCGAGGTAGCTGTTTGTCATGATCATCATGTTTCTTATCTCCAATACTGCGCCATTGGTTGAGATTCCGAGGGTAACGATGCTCTCCATCTGTGAAATGGTGGTAGTCATGTTCTGAGCGATGGATTCTCCTGCAATCTGCAGGGCGGTGAAACGACCATTCAGCTCGTCTGCGGTATCTTGCCCCATAGATGCCCATCCTCCGCTTGTTGCGGTCTGTGATGAGGATGATGAACCGGTGTAGCCAGTTACCTTTGCCCACTCATCACGTCTCTTCAAGCCTTCCTGGACTATATCATCGTAACGCTTGTTGAATGCTTCTATGTCTGTTTCGGTAAGCTTGCCATTGTTGTCCTTGATAGCCTTCGCCCAATCATCATAGAGCTTCTTCAAGTCTCCGTTGATGAGGTCTTCCATGGAGTAGGAGAGGAGAGCCTTCTGCATCATTTCAGAGAAATCGTCTGCAAAGTCCTGCGCTGACTTGCTCATATCCATGAGTTCTGATATGAAGCTATCCTTCATGCTGTCAAAGGAAATCTGCGTAAGGTTTTCCTTCAGCTTGTCTGATAACTCATCCAGCTTGCCTGCTTGGTCTATGTAGTCATTCAACTTCTCTGTCAGACGCCCACCATAGTTACCCTTGCCAGTGTTCTCGATATGCTCCCAGATAGCAACGTTGCCACGGAGGAGCTTCATTTCCTCTGGGCTAAGGGAGAAGAGGTCGCCATTGAAGTCCGATTTGACATTCTTCTTGATCCAATCCATCTCATCACTACCGAAGCCACCCCAATATTTGTTCCATGATTTGTGCGCTCCATGATAACTTGCCTGAGCCTTGGCTATGTCGAGGTAGTTCTTATTCGTCTCCTGCTGATTCTTGTAGGCTTGCTCATAGTATGAGGTTGCCTTTGAACCGTAAGCATTTTCCATTGCGTCAGTCAAATCCTCGATTGATTGCTGCAGGAGTTCATTTCTGTCCGTCAGTCTGTCAATAGTCTTCTGAACCTTTTCGGCATTCGAGTTAGTGAACCAATCTGATGGACCTTTCGATGAAAGTGCTCCGAAGGAGAGAATGTTGCCTACACGACCTAAAACCGTATCAAGAAGACCACCAATACCATTAACAACGATGCTTTCGAGAGCCTTGAAAAGATTTTCGGGCAAGTCGAAGATAGCATCAATGAGATTGCCAACCGCTCCAAGTATGCTGTCAACCAAATCTGATAGCCATTCGAGTTGAAGTAACTGAGTGAATGAATCGAGAATGCCAGTCACAAAGCTCTTTATGGAGCTTGCGAGATTGAGGATGAGTTTCGGTATCTGCGCCACCACTCCAACGATTGAACCGAGGGCGCTACCCATCATATCGGTTATTCCGTCTCCGATTGAACCGAGAGTGCTTCCTAAACCTTTCGATATGGTTGCGCCCATCGTCTTAGCTACACCATTACCCATAGTGGAGAGAGATTCATCAAGAGCACCCTTCAAAGCATCTATGTTGCCTACTGATGATTGTACCTCAGAGAACCCTTCGTTGCCTTTCCATGTTCCGAGCTTGTTGAGTGCAGCAGTTAGACCAGATGTGTAGTTTTTGACTGCATCTGTAGCAGAGTTTACGGTAATGCCTAAAGCTTCCATTTTCTCTTTGGCTTTGGCAGTTGCCATGCTTGCATCATCCGCAGTCTGCTTGAAATTATCAAAAGCTTCTTTCGAAATCTTTCCTTGCTTCAAGTCAATCTTTGATTGCTCATACTCTTTTCGTATAAGCTGCTCCATTTCCGCAGACTGCTGATAGTCGGCAACTGCCATATTGAAGTTCTGGATTGACGTTGCAAGCGATTGCCATGTTGCATTCTGATCAGTTCCGAGATAAGTGCGAATCTCCTGCATGAGGTCAACAACCTTCTGTTGTGTCTGAGTATCGGCTTGCTGGAATTTGTCCGTGTTGGTATAAGCGTCTAATTTTTCGAGCATAGGCTTAAGCATTTCCTTGCCCATATTGCCCACACCGCTCATCAGACCCTTCCAATCAATGCCCATAGAGATGCTTTCGTAGTCGAAGTTGGCGAGTGCTTTTTTCTTCTCCTGTTGGAGCGTCTTCTTCTCGCCTTCCGTCTGAGCCTTGGCAATCTTCTCTTCATATTCCTCGGTAATGGCTTGCTTCTGCTGATAGAGTGAACCATACTCCTTCAAGTAGTCGCGCATAGAGGTGAGGGCTTCCCTGTTGACCTCATCAAGCTTCTTGTTATACTCTTGGGTAGCGAGGTCTCTAGCCTTATTGAGGGCATCGGACTGAGCGGAGGTAAGGGATGCTTTCTTGCCAGCTTCCTTGTTCTTCTTCTTGAACTCGGCTTCCTGCTTGTCAATCTCGGCTTTGCGCTTGGCATAGTCGTTCTTGATTTGAGCAACCTTCTTCTCCGTGCCTTCCTGCATGAGGGAGATAGTTTCATCTGTATTTTTCTGCTGCAAAGCCTTCAAGCGTTTATTCAACTCCTCTTGTGCTTTGATAGTCTTGTTTTCTTCATTGATACGATTCTTACGTGCTGTAACTGCCGCTTTAGCTGACTTCCCACTTACGTCGCCACCTAGCTTTTCAAAAGCATCCTTGTTTGCCTTTAAGTTTTGCGTTGCTGTTTCGTACTGAGCAGCAGTGTATTTGCTCTTATTTTTCTCCATAGCAGCAACCTTCTTCTTGGCTGCGTAGTATTCACGTTGCGCCTTGTTGTAAGCTTGCTGGTAGGATTCCGTAGAACCTGTATTAGCCAATGCTTGTGCTTTTGTTTTGGCTTGGTTGAGGGATTGTTTGGCGGTGTTCCATTGAGCCCTAAAAATCAAAGGAATGGTCGTAGCGCCAGTAACTGCCCAATTACGCTTCATCGCTAAGAGGTTATTCAGAACCTTTGTTTTCTCAGACTCCTGCATGCGGAGATTCAGATCAGCAGGATTCTTCTTGATGTCTTCTCGAAGACCTGCTATCTCTTTCTGAGCCTTATTGATGAACGCATCCAATCTACTCTCACCTGTGGCATAGTTGATGGTTTCGTTGGCAGCTTGCCAATCGTTAGCCAGATTGATTGCTTCGTCATAGAAGTCAAAGATTTCTTGGCGTATACTTTCGTTCTCCTGCGCTTCTTGCAAGCGAACTTCGATAGGCTTTGCATTCTCGGCTACTTGGTCTCGAAGTTGGATGATGTTGGAAAGCTTTTCTTCTGCTTGGTCAAGGTCTGCTTGGGCTTGGCTTATCTGTGATGAGATAACGATGCTACCTTGACCGCCATTGGCTGCGTCTACTCTGAGTTGCATTTGAAGCTCCTCAACCTTCTTTCGATACTTCTCAACTTCCTCAACAGCCTTGTCGTACTTCAACTCATCCATGTTCTCGGCAACTTCCTTCTGCGTCTTAGCAAAGTCAGCAGATGCAAGTTGAGCTTGCGAGTATTGTTCCGTTAACTGAGGTGCGAGGTTGGAGAGTTTTTGGTAAGCTTCTGCTTTCTCGTATTCTGTAGCTGTCTCAGACTGAATAGTTCTGATAAGGCTTTCGATATTCTGCTGACGTTCCTTGACCTTGCTGTCAAACTCATCCCATGCTTCATTGGATTTCCTTACTGCCGTTTCATGTGCTGTTTCTGCGGTAACTAACTTGTATACGGCATAGGTTACTGCTGCGATGGTGGCAGCTATCCAAAAAAGAGGACTGGAGAACATAGAAGCATTCCATGCGTCCTGTGCCCTTTTGCAGAGAAGGGTGACCTGTGCCCATATTCCTTTGGCTGCGGTGTCTCTTGCGGTAGCTGCGGTATTCAAACCTTGGGATGCAGTGTTAGCCGCATTGGCTGCTGTATTTGCTTCTGTGGCTGCGGTTGCAGCAGTTTCTCTAGCCGTATGGAGTTGCTTTGCAATATTGTTTCTTTCGTTAACGGCAGTGTTGAGTTTGATTTCTGCTGTCTCTACCTTCTGCCCATCTGTATAGGATTGCAGGGCATCGTAAGCATCTTGGAGTGATTGGACCTCATTGTCCTGCATTGCAAGTTTGTTCTCCAATGCCCTCACTTCCTCTGCGGCTGCGGTGGCTGCGTCTGCCTTTACTTTTGCCTGCGCCTGTAGTTCGGCAACGTAAGCCGCGACCTCTTCACGCTTAGATGCCACCAACTCTGCCTGTGCTGCTGATAATTGCCCTTTGGCTACTGCTTCTTCAAGGTCTGTCTTCTTTGCTTCTTCCTTCATAGGGAGCAAAGATTCAAGGGCTGACAACTCGGCTGCATATCCTGCATTTGTTGTTGCTGTGTCAAAGGCTGCTATACTAACTGCCATTGCCTTATAAAGACCGATGGCAGATGCGGCTGCAAGGATAACCTCACCAATTTCCTTCCAATGTTCAATAACCGTTGATGTGATATCCAAAGCATCATTCATCAAACCTTCCGTCTGTGTACCGAGGTCGTTGATAGCCATTTCGATGGTGTCTTGGATATTACTTATCTGACCCGTAATAGAGTGAGATTGCTTTTCCATCAATCCACCGAACTTGCCGCCTTCATTGGTAAGGCTTTCGATAGCCTTTTTGACTTCGGGGAAACCAACCTTACCCGCGGTCACCAATTCCGAAACCTTATCCTTGGTAACTCCGAACTGCTTGGCAAGTTCCTCTGTCAAAGGAATACCGCGACCTGTAAATTGCATCAAGTCTCTTGTGAACAATCGACCTTGCACCATCGTGGTACCATAGAGCCATGTGAGGTCTTGCAGGTTCAATCCCAATCCTGCTGATACGTCACCGAGCCTTCTCATGGTATCGGTAATCTCGTTGGCTGCAAATCCGTATGCGAGGAGTTGTTTTGCGCCATTTACCACACCCTTCATGTCAAAAGGTGTAGAAGCAGCAAGGTTGGCGAGGTCCGAAATCATTCCCTTTGCCTTCTGTCCGCTACCGAGCATGGTTTCAAAGGCAATCTCAAACTGCTGAAACTCTCCTCGTACAGTACCCAGTGTGCTGATGATTTCCTTTGCCGTAAAGCCAGCGAAAGCCACCGATGCAACAGACTTGATGCGACTGAAAACATTCTCAATGCTCTGACCCTGCTGCTCGACTACTCTTGCTGTCTGTGACACCCCATCCTGTACCCCTCGAAAGGCTTTCAGTACGGATGAATTGTCACCTGTTATGTCAAACTTGATACTTGCCATTTTTTATTCTGTCAATTACGTAAAGGTGCACCTCCTACCCAAAACCTTTATTCTTTGCTTTATTTCTGTTAGTGTTGGAGGTTAAATTGGATTCTCTTCGCTCTGTCTGATCAGCTCCATGATGTCCTCTTTGTTATTTCCGCTGAAGACCTTCTCTGTTGCTGATGGTATGTGAGCCTTCTTTCTTTCCTCATCGGATAGATAGATGGAAGTTATCTTATCCTTCATCATAAGCGTGAGGTTGTTGTATGAGATTTCCCACAGAACATAGTCAAGGGTCCATTTGTATCTCTCGCAAGCTGCGTCAATGAGAGAGCCCCAAATGGTTCTGCCACCAAAGATATACTGATTACTGGAGTCTTTGGCTTGGTTTATCTTTTCCATACGTTCCGCTTCCTTGTCTATCCCACATTCCGTGATGATGTCATGAAGCTTGTTATCTGAGAGTATGGTGATGAGAAGGGTTGCTATGTCATCGTTATCACAGAACTTGAAGATAATGTTTTCCCTTGCCTTTAATATGCGTGAACTGAGCATATCGGATTTCTTCTGAAGAGTGTGATAGGCTATTAGCTTACAGCAGAGACTTCGATTCTCATCTACTACACGGAGTGCTTCAATGAGTGGATTCAGCTTCAAATTATCATCTTTGATGCCTAGCTGCTTAATCAATGGAGCAGTCAAATACATCTTGCCTAAAGTCTGAGGGTAGATAAACAAATGCCTTCTACCTACCTGTATGCCTAGAGGTGTATCTGTTAAGACCATGGCTATCTTTGTGCCAATTTCGATGTCATTCTTCATAAGCCAATAAGATTTTTGTTAGCACCCAAGGCAGGACTCGAACCTGCGTCTTTCAACCAGCTTTTTAAAGACCAACTGGATTTCATGTGACGGACTTTGGTCTCGCTCTAACCAACTGAGCTACTTGGGTAGATTGCCGACTGATAACCCTCAGTCGGCTGAAGGGATATTAGGATGTGTCTATGTCTCTGCGTAGGTTTCCGTGATTTCAACAGGAGCGGTTTCACCATCCTGCGGTTTCTTGAAAGTCAAGGCATACTTTCCACCTGTTCCCTTTATGGCAGTAATGACACGCCAACGGTAAGAGCAATAGACATCTTCATTCCTTGAGTTGGTGGTCTTAGCCACCACGTCCCCCTCTGGAATGAGAGCTGAGTGTGTGTACGTGATAAGAGCACCGCCCTCAGTTGTATAGGCCTCCTCTGCACCGACAGTAGTGTTACCCATATAAACGCCAGGAAGCTCAGCGTCTTCCGGCTGGATAGCCAAACGGTAGTTACCCTCTACGGTACCGTCGATCGTCTTGAACGGCTGCGACTGGTTCTTC
>ULPT01011942.1_pt1 | contig 10700 bp, 9 predicted proteins | sample 1953751 | NCBI WGS metagenome assembly ULPT01 (sample SAMEA4835636, study PRJEB28245) | human gut metagenome | biome: gut microbiome; material: fecal sample | place: Denmark | collected 2008
TTTTCGTAAGATTATTTTACACAATACGACGTGATAAAACAAGGCTTGCAAAAGTTAAAAATTGATAAAGAAAAAAAACGAAGGGGAGCAATCATTTGCATTTGCAGAGATGATTGCTCCCCTGAACTGTAGCCGTGACAGTTTAATTATTTTTTGTAGTATTTGATAGCGCCGGGCATACCCGTGAGTGAGCCTGCAAAGTTGAGCATATCAGCTATGCCGCTGAGCTTCTGGCTGAAAGAAAGTGGGGGGATAGGCCATGAGATGTAATTCTTTTGAGAGTCCTCTTCCGAAAGAGGCGGCAGCTCGAAGATTTTGTCCTCATGCCTGCGGGGAACATCGACAGCCTTTCCCTGCAGAATCCACTTTGTTCTATAAACCATGGTTCCCAAAAGATTCGGAACGGCAATAGGTATAAGAGAGGTGTTTCCCCACGGACGAAGCTGCGGATTTACTACGCCGAGTGCGTTTTGTGTAGCGTTGAGGCACTCTGCAGGATCGCAGCAGCCCTTTATGGGATAATCGGCAATAGCGAGCATTTCCTCTCCGCAACACTTACCCATAACCATGATTTTTTTGCCGCCTTTTAAGATATCTTCCTTGGTGTACGGTTTTCCTTCTCTGTCAAACCAGTAGCGCTTACCGTCGATTTGAATGCCGGGTCCCTCAATGACAAAGAGGTCGGGATTGTGGGGCTTTGCCGGGCCGTAGAGTGCGGACGCAAATCCCATCCCGATTGAAGAAAGGCAACCTCCTACACATGCCTGCTCAAGTTCGAAGGCAATGTCGGGAGTAACGGCATCTTTGTCTGTGATTTTCGGAGCGTCGGGAAGAGTATGACCTGCAAGAGCTACAATGCCGGGGAAGTTTTCGTGAATTTCTCCGCGCATAATCGAAGGACATGCAGGTCTGAAAGGCGTGACGCGTACGTTTCCGATGATTTCAACGTCCTTGTCGCCGAAGCCACGCTTGTCGGCTTCCTGGATAAGCTTGTTCTTTGACGGGTCAAAGCCCATCATGTATGTCGTGATACGGTCGGCTTCAACCGACTGGTTTGAAGCGACTATCATGTGTACGTCAACAGGATCAACGGGAGCGGGTGTATTTCCTTCACCGCCGATGATACCGTCAATTACCGTAAGATTCGGCTTGAAAAGATAGAGCATATCCGCCAGCTTTTTATTTATGTCGTGGGTGTGGTTGCGCTCGCGAAGGAAATACGGGATAGTACCCATGGCGTTTTTGAAGCCGAGGGTAACGCCGGTGTAGATGTTTGTCTTCATTTTCGGAACGGATATATAGAAGGCTTTTCCCTTTACGATATCATCAAAGGTATCCGGAATAAGGATTTCCTTCTGCACCTCAGCCTTCGGACACATATAGCGTACAACGGGTCTTCTCTCGAGTGGGACAAGCTCTGTGTTGTACTGCTTTGCGATTCGGTCGTAGTGAGTAATCTTGAAGGAAGCTGCGGCGGGGAAAGGTTTTCCCGAGGACTCCGCAATGATGATATTCGGGTTGTAGTCCTTTACCCATGCGACAACTGCCTCAAAAACACGGGGGTCGGTTGTCTCGGGAAAATCTGTTTTTCCGTCTTTGTCGTAGAATCCGGAGTTATGGAAAACATTTACAAGGTTCGGCTTTATGATAACCTTTTCGTATTTTGACATCTCGGTCGCAAAGCTTGTTCTTTCGTTGAGATCATTGAGTGCTGCAAAGACTGTTTCGCGGATTGCCGTTACATCTGCTCTGTGGAAGTAGTCGTAGGTTCCGTAATTTTCAGGAAGTGCGACGAAATCCTTTGAATAGTCCATAATAGGAGCATCCTTAAGGATTACATAACTTTTTGCCATTTAAAAGGCCTCCTTAAAAAGTAGCACATTTGCCATATTTTTTTCGTACAATATACGTACGAATTATAGCACAATGTATTAAATTTTACAAATGTAAATTTTATTGTGACAAAGGTTGTTAAGATCATGTAAAACATAACAAATATTTGACATAAAAGTTGCTGTTTGCTATAATTACATCGTCCCTGAATTTGTTCGTATTTTTACGGACATCAGGTGCTTTAACAAGATATCTTCTTTGCCCCTTCGTTTTATAAGGGAAAGCCCCGCAGCTTACTGCCGCGGGGCTTTCTCTGTTCATTTAATATTTTTAATTTTTGTCATTTGCTTTTTATTTGTTTTTGCCGAATTTTTTTGGCTTGTACGGCTTCGGATTTTCAAGCTCGTGCATCTTTTTTTTGCCGGTTGATGTTTTGAGATATGTCACAACGGGAAGAACTCCCTCGTAAAGCAATTCGGACATGTATTTTTCACTTTTTTGGAAGAGTGTTTCGTCCTTTGCAAAACTTGTTCCGAGTATGGAAACGGCAATGAGACTCTGCATGTCGTTGTCGCCCTCATCAAAGAAAATGTTAAAGGCGTTGAATACTTTCTTAAGAACCGGTCTGTCCTCAAGCTTCACAGCCTCCATGATTTTAGGTGTCACGAGGGTGTCAAAATATTCTTCCGGCAGGAAGGTGCCATACTTCTCCGTGTTTTTGTCAGCCTCTCCCTTTAAGGTCGGGAAGATGTTTTCCATGCGATAAGCAAGGTTTTCCGGCTCATATGTCACGGTGCTTTCTTTTTTATTCTTCTTTTTCCCTTTTGCGAGGAATTCCTCAAGCTCAGGGGTCATTGCAGCCTCTGCCTTACCGTTTTTTCCGGACTTTCCTGCGGATTTGTTCTCCTGGGTATCATATACGCACTCGGTTCCAAAGAAAGAGGAAACGCTTTCGGACACCTCGTTTGCCGACGATTTGATGTCCTTTATGTCCCAGTCTTCGCTGTCGCACTCAAAGAGTGTCTGTGAAACTGTTTTAAAGTTTTCGTCGTCACCTTCTTTTTTGCAGGCAACCGTGAGAACACCGTCGGCAGCCTCTATGGATACTTCCCCGTTTTCACCTGTGTATGTCAGGGAAATGTTTTCATCCTTGTCATCTTTCTGGTTTACGGCAGAAAGACCTGCGGCGGTCATTGTGCCGTCAATTGATTTTATGAGTATGAGCTTTGCATCTTTTTCTGAAACCATAATTTACGTCTCGACCTCCAAAACTAGTAGAATCATTTTATCACATGAGCATGTGTTTGTCATTAACATTTTTTATTGAAGTGATTAGTATGATATGTTAATATATATAACCAATGTATGTCTCAAAGAACTTTTTAAGAGGGAGGGTCTTAACATGGAAAATGTATTGGTCGTTTTCGGCGGTTGCTCCAGTGAACACGATGTATCTGTTGTTTCGGCTTCATCAGTACTGAAAAATATCAACAGAGATAAGTACAATGTGTATATGATGGGCATAACCAAGGACGGACAATGGTACCTGTACGACGGTCCGGTGGATGCATTGCCCGAGGATAAATGGCTTACGGAGGGAATAAGAAAGCCCGCGTTTGTTTCACCCGACAGAGGAGTGCACGGTATAACGGTTTTCCATGACGGCTCCTATGAAAACATAAGAATAGATGTTGCTTTCCCGGTGCTTCACGGAAAGAACGGAGAGGACGGAACCATTCAGGGCCTTTTTCAGCTCGCGGGGATTCCGTATGTCGGCTGTGACATGACTTCAAGTGCCGTTTCCATGGATAAGATTCTGACGAATACCGTGGCGGACAAAAACGGGGTTGTTCAGGCAAAATGGGATTACATCACAAGGTACGAGTTCGATTCCGGAATTAAATCCCTGGAGGAAATAGCGGATAAGCTCGGATTTCCCATTTTTGTTAAGCCCGCAAATGCCGGCTCCTCGGTTGGTATTTCAAAGGCTCACGATCAAAAGGAACTTAAAGAGGCTCTTGAGCTTGCCTTTGAGCATGACACCAGAGTTCTTTTTGAAGAGTTTGTTGACGGCTTTGAGGTTGAGTGTGCCGTTCTCGGAAACGATGAAATAAAGACAGGGGTTGTGGGACAGATAACTCCGGCAAACGAGTTCTATGACTATGATGCAAAGTACTCAAATGCCGCAAGTCTTTTAAACATTCCCGCACTTGTTTCCAAAGAGATACGGGATGAGATTGCAACGGAGGCAGTCAGAGTCTTTAAGGCTCTCGGCGGAAGCGGATTTTCAAGGGTGGACTTTTTTGTAAGAAAAAAAGACAACAAGATACTTTTCAATGAAATAAATACAATCCCGGGATTTACCTCGATAAGCATGTATCCGAAGATGATAGAGGCAGCCGGTATTTCATATACGGAGCTTTGCGACACTCTGCTGTCGCTGGCCCGGGACAGATGGGAGTAAATCAGATGCAACCTGAAGAAGTAACTGAAAACTACAAAATAACCATATACGACAGGCACACGATAGGCGGAGAGGTAAGTGAGTCGAAAACCGAGCTTATGGGAAATCTCGACCTTACAAACGATGGGTATACCATATGCTATGCCGAGCATGTAGGCGACTTTGCCGGAACGGTTACAAAAATATCCGTAAACGAGCCGAACTCGGTTCGTATGATTCGCGGAGGAGATTTTTCGACAGAGCTTATACTCGAGTGCGGAAAGAGACACAATTGCTGTTATGAAACGCCGTACGGAAGTCTGCTTATGGGCGTATATGCGCATGAGATAAACTCTGTCATGGAAACCATGGGCGGAGACCTTACATTTGCCTATTCACTGGATGTCGGCGGCGGAGAGTTTTCCGAAAATGAGTTGAAAATAAATGTTGAAAGAGCGGGAGAGAAGGACACATGTCAGTTATAGTAAGCGATGTAAAAAAGCAGCTTTTTGATACCGTAAACAAGGCGGTTTCGGAGCTTGTAAAGTCGGGAGAGCTGCCGGACGGCGAGATGCGTGAGTACAAGACCGAGGTGCCGGCGGACAGAAAGAACGGAGATTTTTCCGCCAATGTTGCAATGGTAAACTCAAAGGTTTGGTCCATGCCGCCGAGAAAATCAGCTGAGCTTATTGCCGAAAAGCTTGACCTTGACGGAACATACTTTGAAAAGGTTACGGTAGCCGGTCCGGGATTTATGAATTTTTATCTGTCTGACAGGTACTATTCTGACATACTTACCGACATACTTAAAAAAGGAGACGCTTACGGAAGAAGCAACTTCGGGAGGAGCGAGAAGGTTCTTGTTGAGTTCGTTTCCGCAAATCCGACCGGCCCTATGCATATGGGAAATGCGCGCGGAGGCGCTCTCGGCGACTGCCTCGCGGCTGTGCTTGATTATGCCGGATATGACGTATCCCGTGAATTCTATATAAACGATGCCGGAAATCAGATAGACAAATTCGGTCTTTCTCTTGACGTGCGCTACAAACAGCATTTTCTCGGAGAAGAAGCTGTGGAGCTTCCCGAGGACAGCTACCACGGTGATGACATAAGGGTACTTGCCGAGGAGTTTGCTTCCGAGTACGGAGACAGATATCTTTCGGAAAGCGAGGAGGTACGCCGTAAGGCACTTGTTGATTACGCACTTCCGAAAAATATCGCAAACATGAAGGCTGCCATGGAAAAGTACCGTATCATTTACGACACATGGTTTAATGAAAGTCTTCTTCATAATGACGGTGAAGTTAAAGATACCATAGATGAGATGACAAACAGGGGCCTTACGTATGAAAAGGACGGGGCTCTTTGGTACAAAAACATACAGGTTCAGACCGAAATTCTCAAGGCTCAGGGAAAGAGCGATGAGGAGATAGAGAAGCTTGACCTGAAGGATGACGTACTTGTACGTGCAAACGGAAATCCCACGTACTTTGCGGCAGATATCGCCTATCACCGTAACAAGATAAAGAGGGGCTTCACGAAAAATATCGACGTATGGGGTGCGGATCACCACGGTCACGTTGCGAGAATGAAGGGTGCGCTTTCGGCACTCGGTCTCGGCGGTGACAAGCTGGATGTCGTTCTTATGCAGCTTGTAAGACTTACGAGGGGCGGAGAGGCAGTTCGTATGTCAAAGCGTACCGGTAAAGCCATAACTCTCGTAGACCTTCTTGATGAGATACCGATAGACGCCGTGCGCTTTCTTTTCAACATGCGTGAGGCAGGCTCTCAGATGGAGTTTGACCTTGACCTTGCGGTTGAACAGAGCTCGCAAAACCCCGTGTACTATTGTCAGTATGCCCACGCTCGAATCTGCAGTATACTCCGTAAGCTTGAGGCCGAGGGAATAAGCGTAGGCGAAACAACACCCGAGGAACTGGACCTTCTCACCGCACCGGAGGAGAGGGAGCTTATACGTCACCTCTCATCGCTTACGGATGAAATAATCATAGCGGCAAGAAATTATGACCCGGCAAGAATCACGCGTTACTGTATCGAACTTGCAACACTTTTCCACAAATTCTACAACGCGTGCCGTGTAAATGTTTCCGACGAAGCGTTAAGACGTGCCCGTATTCACCTTTGCCTCTGTGTAAAGAACGTTCTTAAGAATGTTCTCACAATGATGAAAATAACCGTACCGGACAGTATGTAACGGTATGAAGTAAAAAAAACACAGCCTTGCAGGCTGTGTTTTTTTGATATTGCTATACGCTTTTTCAGTCTTCGTCGGGGAAGAATGATGCGTGAACCGCGGAAACGGCTTTTTCGCCGTCCTTCTTGTCAACGAGTACCGAAATTTTTATCTCACTTGTTGAAATCATCTGAATGTTTATTCCGGCGTCATAGAGAGCCTCGAACATCTGTGAAGCGGTGCCCGGATGAGTCTCCATTCCTGTTCCGACGATAGAAACCTTTGCTACATTTGTGTCTATGATTACGTCATCCTCGGAGAGGTCGGAGAAGGTTTCGAGAACGATTTCTTTCGCCAGCTCGCCGTGAGCGGCTTCAACGGTAAATGTGATATCCTTTGTTCCGTCACGACCTACCGACTGAAGGATGATGTCAACGTTTATCTTTTTTGCGGCAAGCTTCGAGAAAAGGTTAAAAGCAACACCGGGTGTATCCGGCAATTTTATAACTGATATTCTTGCGACGTTTGTGTCGTTTGTCACACCTCTTATAAGCATCTTTTCCATTTTTACTGCCTCCTTAACTATTGTTCCGGGAATTCTCTTTATACTTGAAAGAACTTCGAGCTCTACATGATATTTCTTTGCCATTTCAACAGAGCGGTTGTTTAAAACCTGTGCTCCGAGTGTTGCAAGCTCAAGCATCTCGTCGTAGGTGATTTCCGAAAGCTTTCTTGCATTTTTAACTTTTCTCGGGTCGGTTGTGTATACGCCCTCAACGTCCGTGAAAATCTGGCATTTGTCAGCGTGAAGAGCGGCTGCAAGGGCAACCGCAGATGTATCAGAGCCTCCGCGTCCGAGGGTAGTTATGTCATCGTATTTGTTAAGTCCCTGGAAGCCGGCAACAATTATTATTCTGTGTTTGTCGAGCTCTGCAAGAAGCCTGTCTTTATTTATCTTTTTTATACGGGCAGCGGTGTATGATGAATTGGTTGAAAATCCTGCCTGCCATCCGAGAAGGGAAACTACAGGAAGTCCGATTTTCTCTAGAGCCATTGCGAGAAGGGCTATGGATATCTGTTCGCCCGCCGAGATGAGCATATCGTGCTCTCTTTTCGAGTGATTGGGATTTATTTCGTTTGCTTTTTCTATAAGGTCATCTGTTGTGTCGCCCTGTGCGGACACAACTACAACAACGTCGTGTCCCTCGCTGTATGTGTCGGCGATGATACCCGCAACGCGGTTTACACAATCGGCATTTGCAACGGAAGAGCCGCCGAATTTCTGTACTATAAGTGACATGTGGAAGTTACCTCCTGTTATTTCAGCACTTTGCTACGCGGATAAGTGATTTAATTTCTGCTCCTTCAATTCCCGTAAGCTTTTCTCTTATTTCGTTTTCGGAGAAGGATGAGGTTATGAACGCAATCTCGTGTGTGCCTGCACCGCTTCTTGCGAGGAGATGAACCTCACCGAGTTTTTCTTTTATTGAAGAAACAATCTGGAAGGAGTCATTTACGTGCATACGTACATACCATTCGTTAGGTATTTCTCTGTAATCCGCTATAAGCTCGGGCTTTTCCTCTCCCCAGTCTATGAGACGTCGGTTGTCTGTGTGATTTGCGCAGTCAATAACATCCGCAACAACGGCGCTGGCAGTAGGAGCTTTTCCGGCCCCCTTGCCGTAGAAAAGAACCTCGTCCGTTTCGTCTCCGTCGACAAGGATCGCGTTGAAGACATCCGAAACCTTACTGAGCTGGCTCGAGTCTCTGATTACGGCAGGACTTACAAGTATGTATACCTTGCCGTCGGGAAGCTTTTCGGCTGTGCCTATGAGCTTTATAACAGCGTCGTAGCTTGCGGCATATGCCACGTCCTCAAGCATGATTTTGGTTATTCCTTCGCAATGTACATCCTTCGGATAAACATGATTTCCGAAAACGAGGCTTGAAAGAATACAGATTTTTCTGCATGCGTCATGTCCCTCTACGTCTGCCGTGGGATCTTTTTCGGCATATCCGTTTTCCTGAGCGATTTTAAGTGCGTTTTCAAAGGACATGTTGTCGGAAATCATTTTTGTGAGAATAAAATTTGTCGTTCCGTTCAAAATACCGTTTACAGAACGTATTTCATTTGCCGCAAGACAAACGGTGAGAGGGCGGATAATCGGGATTCCTCCGCCGACGCTTGCCTCAAACATGAAGTTCACGTTTTTTTCTTTTGCAATCTCGAGAAGCTCAAGACCCTTTTCCGCCACAAGCTCTTTGTTTGAAGTTACAACGTGCTTTCCGGCAGAAAGGCATTTTGAAACAAAATCAAATGCAGGGGTTGTTCCTCCCATGGTTTCAACAACTATTTCCGTGGATTTGTCATTCAGTATGTCATTGAAGTCCTTTGTGAACTTACCTTCGTTTTCGTCGCCCGGAAAATCGCGGAGGTCGAGGATATGAGTGACCTCAAGGGCCTCTTTGCAGCTCTTTCCGTAAAATGATTTGCCGCGTTTGTTGATGATTTCAACAACGCCTGAGCCTACGGTTCCGTATCCCATTACGGCAATATTCATGTTATTCACCCCTGGTAGAAAATTATTTTCAATATGATATCATAGTTCCCACTTATAATAAAGAGAATATTTTAACCATATTTGATATTTTTTCGTAACTTTTTTGTATTGTTTATTCATACAGCCTAGTGTAGAATTAGAAGCAATGACGGCCTTGTCCGTATTTTCACTAAAGGGTGGTGTTTTAAGTTTGACACTTGACAAGTCGGAGCTTATGACCGAAAAGAGGCGTAAGTTTATTATTAATACGGTGTATTTTGCCATAATTCTCGTTCTCTTTTTTTTGTTTTTGAGGTACGCTTTTCAGCCTCTTCTTCCTATCCTTATTTCGGGATTTTTCGGGATTGTGCTTCAAAAGCCGATAAACCGTATAACTGAAAAAACAGGCTGGAAAAAGGGCTTAGTTGCGCCTGTTATCGTGCTTTTGGTTATCCTTGCTCTGGGCGTGGTTTTTTATTTTGTCGGCACACGCCTTATAGACGAGATACAGAACTTTATAACCTTCATAAGACTTCGTATCGAGGATTATTCATGGATTGAGAAGCAGGTTTACTCGCTGGTGGATACATTGCCGGGGATGATAAAGGACAGCGTTACTCCCAAGGTCAATGAATTTCTTGAAACTCTTAAGCCTGCCATGGAGAGAGATGCCTCCACGGGTGTTTACAAGATAGGCTTTTCCATAATAGATTTTTCCTCTGTTTACGGGAAGCTCAGCACAGGTGTTCTCAACACTGCCAAACAGATTCCGTCGCTGCTTGTAGCCATTATAGTTACCATCGTTCTCTCCTGCTTTATGGCGGCTGATTACGATGTACTTTCTTCGGGTATAAAGAAGCTTATTCCCGGCGGCGAAAACAATATAATTTCCACTGTGAAGCGCGTGCTTATGACTTCAGTATGGAAGCTTATAAAGGCATATTTCCTTATCTGCTGTATCACCTTCGCCGAGATGCTCGTGGGTCTTTCGGTGTTCAGGCTCATAGGTATATTCAGCACCGATTATATCTTTGCCATAGCGCTTTTTGCGGCCGTTTTTGATATCCTTCCGGTTGTCGGAATCGGTGCGATTCTCTGGCCGTGGGCGATATACAGCTTTGTAACAGGCAATACCGCGCTCGGAATAGGACTTATCGTGCTTTATGCACTTATAACGGTTGTACGACAGATAATAGAACCGAAATTTATTGCCGGTCAGATGAGCCTTCCTCCGGCACTCACGCTTACGGTGATGTACGTCGGGCTTAAGACAACCGGAGTTATCGGAATGTTTGCCTTTACTATTGCCCTTTACACTCTTAAGGTGCTTGATTCGGAGGGCGTGATTCATCTCTTCGGATCCGATGAAAAGGAAAAGAATGAGGCTTCGGAGGCTTTCTCGGAGGAAAAAGTTACAAAACCGGAATAAGCATTATTACAAAATGTAATTTTATGGCATGCAGGCGTTAATGAATTGTAGCAATTCGTAACTCCGTTTTAGTTTTATTCAAGGGCATTTTTGCATATAATGTCCGTAGAAAATGAGAAACGGAGGTATCGGTATGAGAGCATATATTGATAACAACAGAGAGGGCTTACTTTCAAAGCTCATCGTGGGCGTTATGTTTGCCGTTACTTTTGTTGCGGTCGCGCTGTTTGATGATGTTTCTCCGGCAACCATGCTGTTCAT
>ULPT01009602.1_pt1 | contig 10689 bp, 11 predicted proteins | sample 1953751 | NCBI WGS metagenome assembly ULPT01 (sample SAMEA4835636, study PRJEB28245) | human gut metagenome | biome: gut microbiome; material: fecal sample | place: Denmark | collected 2008
TATAGAAGCGCCGTAAATTTTAGATAAACCGTACTCTCGTATCGTCATTCCGACCGAAGTGGAGGAATCTTTTTCGTTTGCGGCATACCGCCGGGTAAGCTCAAGAACGCAAATGGGAAGCCTGCTTTCAAAGGCAGGGAGTACGGTGTTTCATGCAAGAGAAACACCGCACAATGTACGGATTTCCGCTGCAACAAAGATCCCTCGGCTTTGCTCGGGATGACGAAACGGAGAGATGGCTACCCGACAACTGCTTTCAGACTTAGATCATGAGACATGCTGTCCCTTGATTTCGAATGAAAGCTTTGCTCGAATGAGGAATTAGGAATGAAGGTGGCGGCTCCGCCGCAAATATATATTTTGCAGCGAAGCTGCCACCACAATCCTGAACCCATCAACCTGAACCCGACAACCACAAAAGACGTGCTCGCGCACGTCTCTTTCGTTAAAAGCTGTATGTTCCCTTATAGATCAGGTCTTTGATGAAATTCGGAAGGGCAAAGCAGCTTTTCTGGATATGTTTATTGTAGTACTTCATCGGCTGCGGGCCGTCTTCACGGACCTTGGCTGTCAGCGGGTCATATTTCTTCGATCCGATCATGAAGGAGTGCATGCACTCCGGATAGATCGGCACGTGTGAAAAATACATGCGTACGATGGGGAATACGTCACGCATCGCCTCAAAGACATCATGGACGGTCTTCTGCTGGACGATCGGAGACTCGGTCTGCTGGACGATGAGCCCATCATCTCTAAGAGCCGCCTTGGCGCTTTTGTAAAATTCTCTCGTGAAAAGGCCTTCGCCCGGTCCGATGGGATCAGAGCAGTCGATGATGATGACGTCATAAAAGTCCTTCACTGCAGCCGCAAAAGCGATGCCATCTCCCACATGGACACGAAGCTTCTTCGGCGGATCCAGGAGAACTTTGGAGATCGTCGGGAAATATTCCTTCGAAAGCTCGATGACGCGGCCATCGATGTCGCAAAGATCCACCTGCTTTACACACTCGTGGCGGCAGACTTCGCGTGCAACGCCGCCGTCTCCGCCGCCAATGATGAGTACACGCTCCGGATGAGGATGCATCATGAGCGGGACATGCGCGATCATTTCATGGTACGTCCACTCATCCTTGACGGAAGTCTGGAAAACACCGTCTAAGATGAGAAGACGTCCATACTGCTCCGTCTCGACGATCTCAATGTGCTGAAAGGGGGTCTGCTCTTCATGCAGCCTTTTTGTGATCGCCAGAGTGAGCCCCAGATGGTCATTGGCCCACTCGGTCACGGTCTGTTTTGTTTCCATAGGCTTAGTTCTCTTCTTTCGGAGCTACTGTCTTAGCCGCCTCATCGAAAAGATTTCCGCCGGCAGGCGCAGGAGCGGCCTCCTGTGCTTCTGCCGCCGGTGCTGCTGCCGCCGGTGCTGCTGCTTCTTCCGTGGCAGAAGGCTCCGCCTCAGCGTCCGGTTCAGACGGTTCAGAAACTGCCGGCTGCTGAGCCTGCACCGCCTGCGGCGCACGAGCGGCTTTGGCTGCTTCGATCAGCGCCAGCGCAGATTTGAAATTTGACAAGAGCTTTTCGATATACAGATTCATATCACCTTCTGCCTTCAGCAGATCCGCATTCATCTTGCGACGAGCCGCTTCGGCATCGGAAACGATCTTCTGCGCTTCGCTCTGGGCTTCCTGAATGGAAAGCTCGGCTTCCTTGTGTGCATTCTTCTTCACATTATCCGCGGTTTCCTGCGCCATGACCAGCGTGTGGGACATGGTCGACTCCATCTTTTCGTAGTTGCGCAGCTTCGTGCGGATGATGTCCATTTCTTCTTCCATCGCACGGTGCTCGCGGTAAATCTTTTCATAGTCGCTCGCAAGCTCTTCCAGAAAGGCATTCACTTCATCCTTCGAATAGCCGCGGATCTGACCGGAAAATGTTTTATTATGAATATCCATCGGTGTGATCATGATCTATGCTCCTTTAATGATATTCTTACTTATGAGTTCAAGGGTTCAGGGTTCAAGGTTCAGGGTTAGCCCCTCGGGCGTGCCGTCCCATGATTACGCGTTAAGAGGTTTGAAATTAGCGATTTTCCCGTATCGCAAACCTAATCCCTAGCCACTAATCCCTGCTTTCAAACTTCAAGGCTATGGTATTCACGAAAGATGAGAGATCTATGAACCTGTCGAACCTACAGAACCCATTGAACCTATTAACCTGAACCCCGAACCCTTACTTATATCTGTCGATCAAAAGCCCCGTCCGTCCTTTTCGGCTCGTACCGGTCTCTTCTTTGATCTCGATGCGGCCGCGTCCCCGGATGCTGATGATATCGCCCGCTTTCACCGTCTGGGACGCGCTCTTGGCAGGCTGCCAGTTCACTTCCGTGCGCCCGTCATCGACGGCCTGCACCATCTTGGAGCGGGAGATACCAAAGCCCGCTGCCCCGACGGCATCCAGGCGAAGAGAGGCCACTGTCGCACGGACTTCCTTGGCCGTTTTCTTCGGCGGCTTGATCTCCTCCATCGGGATCTCTTTGACCGTGACAGGGACCATGGCGACTTTATGGAAATTGTCTCTGATCCAGCCGGCCATGGTACTGTCTGCTACGATCTGACAGCCGGCGCCCTGCATGAGGATGTCGCCAAGAACGGCACGGTCGATACCAAGACCCATCAGCGAGCCTAAGACGTCCCGATGCCCGATCAGGCGGTAACGGTCATCCCAGGTGACGGAAAGGAGTGTCATGCCAAAGTCGATGGGGCCGTCATAGTCGTCTCTGGAAAAGGCGATGCGCACGCGCTCTGCCTCATGATAGCCGCCTTCACTTTTCACCGTGACCGTCTTCATATGAGTTGCGATAGTCTGCCCGATCTGCGCGGCAAAAGGCGACATAAACGGGCCAACAGCAAATGGCCGTCCACGGTCGACAGCATCAGCCAGATCCAGCAGACGGATCGCCATGTCTTTGGCATCGTCACTGGTGGCCGCAAAATAACGAATGATTTTTTCTCTATCTTTCATATGTTGATTCCTGGCTCATCATTTCTAATTATTTCCCCGCCATTTTATCCGATTTTGCGAGGCATGCTTCTACGCCATCCATCAGTGCAGCGCGGATACCCGCGCGCTCCATGACATGGATCCCCGCAATGGTGGTACCGCCGGGACTAGTGACCTGATCCCGCAGCTCGGCGGGGTGTTTCCCTGTTTCCAGCACCATCTTGGCTGCGCCATACAGCGTCTGGGCAGCGGCTTCGATGGCAAGCTTTCTGGGAAGACCGATCAGGACGCCGGCATCTGCCAGGGCATCAATGATGACAAACGCATATCCCGGACCTGCGCCAGAGAGCGCACCAAGCTCATCGAGCTGTCGCTCCGTCACGACGGCTTCCTTGCCCAGCGCGCGGAAAATATCCTCTGCCTCAGCGATGAATCCTTCCGAAGCGAATGTCCCCGGAGCGATCGCTGCCATGCCTTCTCCGACAGAGGCCGGGGTATTCGGCATGACACGGATGACTTCTGTCCCCTTCGGAAGAGCCTTTTCCAGTGTCTCGATCGTGACAGCGGCTGCAATAGAAAGGACCCGGCGGGGCGCATGCCGGGACAATTCTTCCAGCACAGAAGGAACCACGTTCGGCTTCACGGCCACAATGACCAGATCCGCCTCACCGGCTTCGCCCCCCTCTTTGGAGACAGAGACTCCGTATCGTGCTGCTTTTTCTTCCGAAGCCGCAAGGGAATGCTCCTTGACGAAGACTTCTTCTTTTTTCCATAAACCTTTAGCAAGGCAGCCGGAGAGGATCGCTCCTCCCATCGCCCCGCATCCGATGATCAGTATCTTTTTCATAGGTTCGGTCCTTTCCAGGCAGGGATGCCTTGGAAATCGGTCAGTCGATCCTTATCGAGCCGTACAGTCTCCGGCAGGCAGATAAGGACATCATCATTCAGAAGCTCGATGCTTCCGTGGGCCAGATAAACAGCTCCACTCATGAAATCGACAAACCGGCTGGCTGTCTCATCATCCACACTGTCATTCAAAACGACAATAACGGCGAGCCCTTTTTCAAGAGCATCCACCCCATGCCGTGCATCTGCATACGTGCCGGGTACCATAATCACCACCTCCAGCGGACGGAGACTCCGGGCCGGCAGCGCGCCTGCCTCCGGAAGTATCTCCCTCTCCTCTGCCTGTGTGTCATAGACATCCTCGTCCTGGCCATCGAACTGCTTTTTCAGCCAGCCCATGCCCGCTTCCCAGAAAGACATCAAGCCTCTGAAGCCGAGGGTCCCTGCGGCTGCTGGGCATTCCACTGCGGTGCACCGGCCGGTGCGGCTGCCTGCTGATCCGCATAGGCAGCGAAATTCTCACGGGAAACGCTCATATTATTCGGCGCGCAGAGATAAATGCTTTCAGAGATCTGGTCGATGCGGCCATCCAAAGCATACATGATGCCCTGAACGAAATCCACGATACGCTGGGCTTCATCCGCATCCGTTTTTTCCATATTCATGACGACCGGACGCATCGCCTTCAGATGATCCCCGATCTTTTCCGCATCACTGTAGCTCTTCGGGCTGACGACGACCATGGTGTATGGCTTGGCGGCCTGACGCGGGACAGCGCTTCTGCCGATACCGCGGACAGCTGCCGGACGCGGCGGGACGGGCTGCGCAGGATTGACGGGAGCCGTCTCCTCGCCAAGATCCTCCTCTTCCATATCCTCATCATCACGATCGACGAACTGATCTTTAAACTTATCCAATAAACTCATTTCTTTCTCCTCCTAATGGTATACGCGAGAGCCGAAGATCGCGGTGCCGATACGCACCATCGTGGCTCCCTCTTCGATAGCCTGTTCAAAATCATGGGTCATTCCCATAGACAGGATGGAAATCTGTCTCTCGGGAAACTGCTTTTTCATATCCTCCCACATCTCGTGGGCTTTGCGGAAGACGGGGCGCGTCATCTCCACATCCTCATAATTCGGCGCCATGCACATCAGTCCGAGCACCCTCACATGAGACAGCGACTTCGCTTCATCAACCGCCATTTTCATGTCATCTGGTGAAAGACCTGTCTTGCTTTCTTCTCCGGAAATATTAAACTCCAGAAGTACATCCTGCACCTTATCGATCTCTGCCGCCCGCTTGTCGATCTCCCGCAGAATGGACAATGAGTCCGCTGACTGGATGAGATCTGCCATAGCGACTGCCTTTTTGACTTTATTTTTCTGCAAATGTCCCTGCAGATGCCAGGTCACCGGGAGCGAGAGCTCCTGGTATTTTTCTTCCATTTCTTGGACACGGTTCTCACCCACATGGGTGACACCGAGAGAAATGGCTTCTTCCATGTCTTTGATGGGATGGAACTTCGTCACAGCCACCAGCGTGACCTGCTGATGATACGGGGACTTCTCCCGCGCTGTTTCGATCCGCTCCATGACATGAGCTAATCGTTCTTTGATTTCTGACATAGCCCCGCCTTCTTTGTGTAGTTTCAGCATAGCTCTTCTGGTAGAAATAGTTATACTCATGATTTATTATAGCACAGAAATCCATAGGGAAAAAGGAAAAGGTTGACAGGTTCTATGGGGTCTATGGGGTCAGTGGGTTCAACGGGGGCGGTGCGGCGCATAAGAATATAGAAGCGCCGCGAAGTTTTGAAACTAGCAGTTTTCTCATATCGTAAACCTAATCCCTAGCTACTAATCCCTAATTCCTAGCCGCCCATCCCAACTCTGAAACATCAAGGTCTAGGGAAACGCTGATTCAATCGTTGTCAGATTTAATCAGCGTTTCTCTAACTCCTTTGGCTAACACTGAACCTTATACGCAAAAGCCCCGACAGCTCATCTGAGCCATCGAGGCTTTTATCATTGGTTCCTTATACCATATTCGCTTTCTTTGCGATCTCCTCCGGAATCGTCAGCCCCAGGATCTCCGCATCCTGCTTATTGATGACGATGGTATAGTCCTTCTGATGTTGGATCGGAGACGTCTCCGGCTTTACCTTGCCATCGAGGATATCCGCCGCCAGTTCTCCTGTCTGCTTGCCGAGGCGATAGTAATCGACCGAGAGCGCTGCGAGCGCACCGTCCTTCGCCATGATGTCCGCCCCGACGATGACGGGGATCTTATTCGCATCCGTGATCTTCATCAGTGTCGGAATGGAGGAAGCCAGCGTGTTATCCGTCGGGACGTAGATGTAGTCTACCTTACCGATGAGTGACTCCGCCACCTGCTGGATATCATTGACATTGTTCACCGTACGTTCTTCAACGGCAAGATCATGCTTCTTGCAGTAGTCCTTCATCTGGTTCGCCTGTACTTCGCTGTTTACTTCGCTCGAGCAGTAGATGAGGCCGACATGCTTCGCCTGCGGGATGAGCTTGGCGGCAAGCTCCATCTGGGCATCCATGGCTGCGAAATCACTGACTCCGGTCACGTTACCGCCGGGTCTCTCATCATTCTGTACCAGCTTTGCACTGGTATAGTCAGTGATCGCAGTACCGACGATCGGGATGTCCTTGATCTCATTCGCGGCTGCCTGCGCCGCCGGTGTCGCGATGGCACAGATCAGCTTCGGCTTCTCTGCTTTGAACCTGGAAACGATGGTCTTCAAATTCGACTGATCGCCCTGTGCATTTTCCTGCTCGATCTCGACCTTATCCGGCCCATAGCCGCGCTCCTTCAATGCATCGACGAAGCCTCTATTGGCCTCATCGAGTGAGCCATGCTGCACGATCTGTACGACACCGATCTTGATCTTGCCCGAGGCATCTCCGCTCTGTCCACCACAACCGCCGGAGATCAGAGCCGCCGCTGCGAGCGCGGCCGCTATACTGCATTTCATCCAGTTTTTCATCTTATGTTGCCTTCTTTTATTTATACAATACTATATGGGGTTCAAGGTTCAGGGTTAGCCCCGAGGACGTGCTGTCCCTTGATTGTGAATGAAAGCTTTGCTCGAATGAGAAATTAGGAATGAGGAATTAGAAATGATGATGCCGGCGAATCCCAGTCACCAGTCACTCCTAATCCCCAATCCCTAATCCCTAGTCCACCATCGTGGCATTTTTGTATTCATCCGGGATCTTAATACCAAGGATCTCCGCATTTTTCTTATTGATGATGACCTCATAGACTTCCGGATCCTCGACCGGAGTTTCTTCCGGCTTGATCTTTCCATCCAGGATCTGGGCCGCCATATGGCCGGCCTGGACGCCCGATTTATAGAAATCTACAGAGAGAGAGGCGAGCGCTCCGTCTCTGGCCATGCTGTCAGCGCCGACGAGGACCGGGATCTTAGCCGGGTCTGTCACTTTGACAAGGGTCGGGATGGAAGAAGCGAGAACATTGTCCGTCGGGACATAGATGAAGTCGACCTGCCCTACCATGGATTCTGCGACCTGCTGGATATCATTCACAGAGGAAACCGTTTTTTCTACGACAGAAAGACCAATGGAAGCGGCATGCTTCTTCGCCTGATTCGCCTGGATCTCACTGTTTACTTCACTCGAGCAGTAAAGCAGCCCCATGGTCTTGGCATTCGGCAGGAAGACCTTGCCCATATCTACCTGCTTTTCGACCGGGCCACGGTCATTGACGCCGGTGACATTCGTTTCCGGCTTCTGATTCGATTTGACGAGCTTCGCCGTCTCAAAGTCAGTGATGGCACAGCCGACGATCGGAATATCTTTGATCTCATTGGCTACCGCCTGCGTTGCCGGAGTAGAGATCCCGAAAATAATGTCAGGCTTATTGCTCTTGAAACGTGCCGTGATGCTCTTCAGATTCGACTGATCGCCCTGTGCATTCTGCTGATCGACTTCGACCTTGTCCGGTCCATAGCCTTTATCCTTCAGCCCATCGATCATCCCTTGATTGGCTGCATCCAGCGAACCATGCTGCATGATCTGCACGACTGCGACCTGTTTCTTGCCGGAAGTTTTACTGCTCCCTGCCGAATTGCCGCCACATCCTCCATAGACCAGTGTCATTCCTGCCAATGCTGCGATAAGCCCTGCTTTTACCCATTTGTTCATGATGATATTCCTTTCTACTTTTCTACTATGCTGCTTTCAGAAATATGATTCTGCGTGACAGAGATTTATGCGCTGCTTTCTATGGCCGCGCCGCTCTTCCTCTCACTTAAACAAAAAGTCCCTTGCTTCACTCAGCAAGGGACGACGGGGACTCATCGCGGTACCACCCAATTTATCTAAGGAATACAAAAAGGGTGGTACCAAGGGACGGATTCTCCGTGGTACCACCCTCATTCATCTTCATCAGATCAACTCTCGGCTCCTTAACGCAAGCCACCCCGGCAAGACCTACTTCGATTTCAGTCATGCAGTTCCGGAAAGAACTTCCCTATTTCCTATTTACCGGTTCCCAGCATTCCCGGCTCTCTGTGAAAAATCAGAAATACGTACTTTTTTCCATCAGCACTTTTGTAATATGTGCTTATTGTATCGGATGATGAGGAAAATGTCAAGCCGAAAAGCCATCATAAATCAGGAGAGAAGCGCTGGAGCCATCCAAAGGAGGCGTTCTGCGAAGGGGATCCCATCTGCTGATCTCCTTTCACGTCCATAGAAAACCCCCGACCGAAAAATTCGATCGGGGGCGCATATTATCGATTCGCAGTCGCCTTGACGGCATCCACGACTTTGGCTCCGCCGGCACGATTTCCGCGATCGACGAAACGATAGCCGATGAAAAGGAGAATGAACCAGACCGGAGTGACATAGAGAGCGACTCTCGTATCCTCACGGAAGGCAGAAGCTACGACTACGCAGGCAAGGAAGGCCATGGTGATATAGCCGGAGTAAGGAGCCCACGGCATCTTGTACGTGAGCTTCGCCTTTTCTTCTTCCGAGAGAGAGGCACGGAATTTCTGCTGGGTGCGCAGGATGACGAACCAAGTCCAGAGCGCCCCGAAGGAACCGATGCTGGTGACGTAGACGAAAAGCTCCGCCGGCATGACATAGTTCAGACCGACAGCGACAAGCAGGATCGCTGCGGAGAAAAGGATGCCGACCCACGGCAGACGATGACGGTTCAGCGTCTGGAAGCAGGCAGGTGCATTCCCCTGCAGGGACAGATTGTAGAGCATACGGCCGGAGCTGAAGATCCCGCTGTTGCAGGAAGAGAGTACCGCCGTGATGACGACGATATTGATAATATCCGCTGCACCGGCGATGCCGAGTTTTTCAAAGGTCACCACAAATGGGGATCCCATGTGTCCGATCTCATTCCATGGGTAGATGGACATGATGACGCCCAGAGAGAGCACATAGAAAATAAGGATACGCCAGAAGACTTCGTCGATGGCTTTCTTGATGGTGGACTTCGGATCATGCGCTTCACCCGCAGTGACGCCGATGATCTCGATGCCAAGATAGGAATACATGACCATGACAAGCGCCATCAGGGTGCCGGAAAAACCATTCGGGAAGAAGCCGCCGTTCTGCCAAAGGTTTGCGATGCCGGTCGCAATGCCGCCATTGCCGATGCCGAAGACGATCATGCCGATGCCGCTGATGATCATGAAAATGATGGTGCAGATCTTCACGAGGGCAAACCAGAATTCAAACTCACCATAGGCAGAGACGGCGATGAAATTCACCACGGTCATGATGCAAAGTGCGACGAGCGCTGACAGCCACTGCGGCAGGTCCGGATACCAGAAATTCATGTATATCCCGACGGCAGTGAGCTCGGCCATACAGGTGACCATCCACATGTACCAGTACGTCCAGCCGGTGAGATAGCCCCACTTCGGGCCTAAGAAACGCGCCGCATGCGCACTGAAGGCCCCAGAGACCGGGTAGGCGACGGAGAGCTCACCGAGCGCACGCATGATGAAATAAATCGCAATGCCGCCGATGACATACGTCAAGAGTACCGATGGGCCGGCAAGTTCGATCGCAGTCGCCGAGCCTAGAAACAGACCGACACCGATCGCACCGCCAAGGCCGATGAGCTGGATATGTCTGTTTTTCAGGCCGCGTTCCAGGTTTTCATGCATTTCCTGTTCTTTGTCTTCCATAATTCTTTCCTCCTAGCAAGTCCTGATGATCCCAAGTCCGGCAGCTGAGACTGCCCCGCCGGAGAGTGGATCCCCTCCCCCGACATAACCGCTTTCCTTTCTTCATCTGCTTTCAGAAATGTGCTTTCCATTCCTGCATGTGACAATGAGTCTAAGTAATAACGCAACTAATATTTTATACAAAATAAGGGTGCATGGCAAGATAAAATAGGGATGAATCCATATAAATTCAGTCATGCGAGAGTATATTTCATAATTTTTATTTTATAAGAAAACGCGCATTATCACATTTTAGCATGATTATTATTATCCATAATCCAGTCATGGCAAATGACCAGAGAACGGGAGTGAGTGATGAATAATCGCTATGGATTAGGAGCCTCGAGTGACTGGTGACTTGAATGCCATTTTCGGGCATCACCATTTACAAAAACAGGCGCTTGGCTGCTGCTGTAAATCGCCTGCTTGATACGCATTTCCTCGCGCACTTTCATACCGCCGGTGCCCTATCCGCCCTTTCGGTACGCCTTCCACTTGAGGGTAATACTATTAAGTTAAGCGGCAGAACGTTCTTGGCTTCCCATCGGGGGAGCTGCTCGAAGGGCTTGTGCAAGCGAACTGGATTTTTAGGAGTGAAG
>ULPT01022348.1_pt1 | contig 10667 bp, 8 predicted proteins | sample 1953751 | NCBI WGS metagenome assembly ULPT01 (sample SAMEA4835636, study PRJEB28245) | human gut metagenome | biome: gut microbiome; material: fecal sample | place: Denmark | collected 2008
AAAGTCGCCCCTGCCTATTATGCGAAAAGCGTATGCCGAAACGACGGCGAGTATGATAATACAGCCGTTGAACAGTTCTTTTTTGCGCCTGTGCGTCAATCCCGCCGCCCCTTTCCGCTTAAAATATGCCCTCTCAAAGCGCATTATAGCATAAACCCCGCACTTTCTCAACCGATTTCGGTAGGTATTTGAAAATTATCATCATGGCTATATTTTATAATGAAAATTTACATCAAAAAACGGAGTCGATCATGTCGGCTCCGTTTTGTTATGGATAAATATTCTGTTATTTCATCAGCCCTCTGCGTTTGACGCAGTTCTCGAGCTTTATCGCATCATAAACTCCGTCGTCAAAGAGGTCGCAGACGCTTTTGTATTCGTCGAGGCTGAGCGTTTCGAGCGTTTTGCCCGTTTTGATGCAAAGAGCTACCAGCTCGCCCGTGGCTTTATAGGCGTCTCTGAACGGCAGACCCTTTGACACAAGGTAGTCGGCGCAGTCCGTGGCGTTGATGAACCCGCCCGCCGCAGCCTTTCTCATGTTCTCGGGGAGCGCTTTCATCGTCGATATCATCGGCACGAGGGTCACAAGGCAGATATTCACTGTATCGAAGGCGTCAAATATCGCGTCCTTATCCTCCTGCATATCCTTGTTGTAGGCGAGAGGCAGACCCTTCATCACGGTCAGCAGGGTCATCAGGTTGCCGAATACCCTGCCGCTCTTGCCCCTGACAAGCTCGGCAATATCGGGATTTTTCTTCTGCGGCATGATGCTCGAGCCGGTCGAGAATGCGTCGTCAAGCTCGACAAATTTGAATTCCCACGAGCACCAGAGGATTATCTCCTCGCACAGTCTCGAGAGATGCACCATCACAAGCGACAGCGCCGAGGCAAGCTCGATGCAGAAGTCGCGGTCGGCAACGCCGTCGAGCGTGCTTGCGGTGTAGGAGTCAAAGCCGAGCAGCTCGGCGGTCATGGCTCGGTCGATCGGGTAGGTCGTGCCCGCAAGGGCGCCGCTGCCGAGAGGGGAGGAATTCATGCGCTTTTTGGCGCCCTCAAGCCTGCCGAGGTCGCGGGAGAGCATCTCGGTGTAGGCAAAAAGATGAGTTTTGAAGGTTATCGGCTGGGCACGCTGCAAATGGGTGTAGCCCGGCATTATCGCGTCGGCGTATTCGTCTCCCTTTGCGGCGAGGGCGGATATAAGCTCCTTGACGAGCGAAAGGGTCTTGTCGCATTCGTCGCGCAGATAAAGGCGCACATCGAGGGCGACCTGGTCGTTACGGCTCCTGCCCGTATGCAGGCGCTTGCCCGCGTCGCCGATGCGCTCGGTCAGGGTCTGCTCGATAAAGGTGTGGATATCCTCGGCGTTCGGGTCGATGGCAAGTGTGCCGTCCGCTATCTCGGCTTTTATCTTTGCAAGCTCGGCGGCTATGGCGGCGCCGTCCTCGGCGGGAATTATCCCCTTTGCGGCGAGCATGGTCACATGGGCGATGCTGCCCTCTATATCCTGAGCGTACATCCTGGAATCCGTCGCAATGGATGAATTGAAGTCGTTGGTCTTTTTATCCGCTTCCTTTGAGAAGCGCCCTGCCCAGAGTTTCATGATTTTTCCTCCGTATACAAACCGAGGCGGTTGAAAGTAACCGCCCCGATATGGTGAATTTTATTTATTGTTGCGCTCGGCTTCAAGTATAGCCTTGACCTTGATGGGCAGGCCGAAGAGGTTGATGAAGCCCGCGGAATCCTTCTGGTTGTAAACGTCGTCGGCGTCGAAGGTGGCGAAATCCTCGCTGTAGAGAGTGTAGGGGGAGGTAACGCCCGCGTTGATGATGTTGCCCTTATAGAGCTTGACCTTTACGTCACCGGTGACGGTCTGCTGAGTGCTGCTCACAAAGGCGGAGAGCGCCTCCCTGAGCGGAGTGTACCACTGGCCGAAGTAGACGAGCTCGGCGAAGCGGTGGGCCACAAGCTCTTTATAGTGCATGGTGTCCCTGTCAAGGGTGATGGTCTCGAGAATGTCGTGCGCCTTATAGAGGATAGCGCCGGCGGGATTCTCATAAACGCCCCTGGACTTCATGCCGACGAGCCTGTTCTCGACAAGGTCGTTGAGGCCTATGCCGTTTTTGCCGCCGACTTCGTTAAGGTATTCGATAAGCTCAACGCCGCCCATCTCCTTGCCGTTGACGGCGGTGGGCACGCCCTTCTCAAAGTGAATGGTGAGGTAGGTGTCCTCGTCGGGAGCCATCTCGGGCGAAACGCCCATCTCGAGGAAGCCGGGCTTGTTATACTGCGGCTCGTTTGCGGGGTCCTCAAGGTCAAGACCCTCGTGCGAGAGATGCCAGAGGTTCTTATCCTTGGAGTAGTTGGTCTCACGGTTTATCTTAAGAGGAATGTTGTGCGCCTCGGCGTACTCTATCTCCTCCTCACGGGATTTGATGTTCCAGATCCTCCAGGGGGCGATTATCTCCATCTCGGGGGCGAACGCCTTTATCGCAAGCTCAAACCTTACCTGATCGTTGCCCTTGCCGGTGCAGCCGTGGCAGATAGCGTCGGCGCCCTCGGCCTTGGCGATCTCGACGAGCTTCTTTGCGATTATCGGGCGGGCGAAGGAGGTGCCGAGCAGATATTCCTTCTCATAAACCGCGCCTGCCTGAATGGTGGGGAAGATGTAGTCGCTGACGAATTCATCCTTGAGGTCGGCAACATAGAGCTTTGACGCGCCGGTCTTAATGGCTTTCTCCTCAAGTCCGACAAGCTCGGTGCCCTGACCTACGTCGCCCGATACGGCGATGACCTCGCAGTTGTTGTAATTTTCCTTGAGCCAGGGGATGATTATCGACGTGTCAAGTCCGCCGGAATAAGCAAGAACTACTTTTTTGATCTCTTTCATAATAAAAATCTCCGTTTCGTTGGTTTCTATACACCATTATACGCGGAATATTCAAAAAATCAAGTGGTTTTTGAATATTTATGCAAGTTTGGCGTATTGACCAAAAAAACGGAGATTTTGAATTCTTAACCGAGCAAAAGTCCTACTTTTTTCTTCGCTTTTGTCAGTGTGCGATTCGCAATGCGGGCGGCTTTCTCCGCTCCGGCGGCTGCGGTCTGCATGAGATATTCCTTATCGGCCATGAATCTCTTGTAGTTCTCCTGAACGGGGCGCAGCTCCTCGATGACCGCTTCGGCAACCTTGACCTTGAAGTCGCCGTAGCCCTTGCCGTCGAATTCACGCTCGATAGCCTCGTAGTCAAGGCCGGTGCAGCAGGAATAGATAGCCATGAGGTTGTTTATGCCGTCCTTGCCGTCGGCGTATCTGACGACGGCCTCGCTGTCGGTGACGGCGGATTTGAATTTCTTGAGTATAGCGTCGGGGGTGTCAAGCAGCGAAACGGAGGCCTTGGGGTTCGGGTCGCTCTTTGACATCTTCTGAGTGGGGTCCTGCAAGCTCATGACCTTTGCGCCCACCTTGCCGATGAAAGGCTCGGGCAGGGTGAAGGTGTTGCCCCTGAGGGTGTTGAATCTGTCGGCGATATCCCTTGCGATCTCAAGGTGCTGCTTCTGATCGGCGCCCACGGGCACGAAATTCGCCTGATAGAGCAGGATATCCGCAGCCATGAGCACGGGGTAGGCAAAGAGGCCGACGTTGACGTTGCCCGCATTCTTGAGCGATTTCTCCTTGAATTGGGTCATTCTCGAAGCTTCGCCGAACTGCGTGTAGCAGTCGAGTATCCATGCAAGCTCCGCGTGCGCGGGCACCTGGCTCTGGATGAATACCACGTTCTTCTCGGGGTCAAGACCGACGGAGAGCAGTATCGCATACATCTCGAGGGTCTGCTGGCGGAGCTTCGCCGGCTCGGGATGGATGGTCAGAGCGTGGAGGTCGGCGACGGCGTAAAGGCAGTCGTAATCCTCGCACATCAGCTTCCAATTCCTGAGTGCGCCGAGGTAGTTGCCGAGGGTGGGTATCGAGGTGGGCTGAATAGCGCTGAGCACTATCGGCTTGCGTTCGGTGTTTTCCATTGTTATCTATTCTCCTTAGCGGTTATTATTCAAAAGACTTTGCTGCCTGTGCGAGCAGGCGGACGCCCTTGACGATATTCTCGTCGGTCGGGGTCGAGAAATTGAGGCGGATATACTGAGATTTTTGGCTCATGTCGACCATGAAGGCGTTGCCGGGCACGACGGATACGCCGAGAGCCGAGCTGCGCTTGCAGAATTCAAGCATATCCACGCCGTCCCTTATCTTTGCCCAGACAAAAAGGCCGCCCTCGGGTCTGTGATAGGTCAGGAAGCCGCCCAGCTCCTTGTCGAGGCAATCGCAGAGCAGGTTCAGCTTGCGGCGGTAGATAGTCCTGATATGCTCGATGTGCTTCTCAATGTCGCACTCGGTGAGCCACTTGTATACGGTGAGCTGAGAGATGAGCGGGGTGTGGACATCCTGCGTCTGCTTCGCAACGACGAGCTTTGAGACGACCTCTTTCGGAGCGCTCAGGAAGCCGACTCTGATGCCGGGGGCGACTATCTTTGAGAATGAGCCGGAGTAAACGACGAGACCGTCGGTGTCCATGCTCTTTATCGTCGGGATATCCTCGCCCGATACGCGCAGGTCGCCGTAGGGGTTATCCTCTATGATGAGCACGCCGTATTTCTTCGCAAGCTCATACATGCCCTTGCGCTTCTCGAGCGACATTGTCGCGCCGGCGGGGTTTTGGAAGTTGGGGATGGTGTAGATGAATTTAACATTCTTCTCGGTGCTCAGCTTCTGCTCAAGCACGGCAAGATCGATGCCGTCCTTCTCAACGGGCACGCCGGAGAGGCGGGCGCCGAAGCTTCTGTAGCAGTTGAGCGCGCCGAGGAACGACGGCTCCTCGCAGATAACGCAGTCGCCGTGGTTGAGGAACGCCTGGCTCATAAGGCTCATCACCTGCTGAGCGCCGCTGGTGACTATGACGGCGTCATTCTCGCTGAAGGCGTCGTAGCGGTCGCGGGCGAGCTTTTTAAGCTCCTCGATGAGGGGGGCGTAGCCCTCGCTCACGCCGTATTGCAGCATGAGGATAGGCTCTGTGTCGACGATTTCTTTTATAATTCGCTGCACATCCGCAACGGGAAAGGCGTCGGGCGCAGGGTTGCCGGCGGCGAGGGGTATGGTGTCGCCGGAGCTTTTGAGTATCTCCCTTATGACTGAGGGCTGGAGATTTGAGAATCCCTCTGAAAACTTATATTCCATATTGATCGTCCTTTCGGAATAAAATGCTGTTTGTTTATCTGTTCCTAATATTTTAGCACATTGCGCCGTATAATCAAGAAAAATTTTATTTTTCGTTGTGCCGTGAGGCTCGGCGTGGTATACTATGGGTATATCATCGCACTCTCGGAGGTTATATATAATGAAAAAGAATTATGACGCCGTGCTTTTTGACTTTGACGGCACTCTCGCCGATACGGGCGAGGGGATATTTGAGAGCGTGCGCTATGCAGTCGAGGCTCTCGGCAAGCCGCCGCTCAGCGATAAGCAGCTGCGCTCGTTCATCGGTCCGCCGATATACGATTCATTTATGAATATGCTTGACCTTGACCATGATCAGACCGAGTTTGCCGCAATGAAATATCGCGAGAGATACGCCGAGGGCGCAATGTTCAGCCTGCGGCTCTATGACGGTATACCCGAGCTGCTGAAGAAGCTGCGCGAGAGCGGGATAAAGGTCTCGGTCGCAAGCTCCAAGCCCTGCGGCTTCATCGAGCGCATTGTCGGGCATCTCGGTATGCGTGAGGATTTTGATTATATCGCCGCCCCTGCGGGGGACGACAAGCCCGAGTCGAAGTGCGAGCTTATCACGAGGGCGGCAAAGGCTCTCGGCGCGGATAGATCCCGCGTGCTGATGGTCGGTGACCGCAAATTCGACATCAACGGCGCAAACGAGGCGGGCGTTGAGAGCGTCGGAGTGCTCTACGGCTACGCAAAGCCCGACGAATTGCAGCAGGCGGGCGCGACCTATATCGTCGAGACCGCCGCTGAGATCGAAAATATCATTTTCTCCTGAGCTTCATCGCCGCACCGTAGCAGACATAGAAAAGCAAGAAGCTGACCGCGGCGACAAAGAAAACAATGAATTCAGTGCTCCCGAACGTATTTGCGTATGTCGGGGAGCTTATTATTTGCCCGTAGGGGTAGCGTATGGCGTATGCGTTGCCGACGCAGAAGTAGAGAGCGCCGCAGGCGAGGAAATATAGCGGCAGCGCACGGGCGCAGAATTCATCGGTGCGGCGAGCCACGGGCACGGGCATACCGCGCATCACGATATTCTTGCGGAATATAATAAGGAATATTATAAATGCGATAACTGAAACACCCGCCGTGACGGCTATGGTGAATATATCCTCTTTCTTCTCGCCGAGCAGCCCTCTTTCGCAAAGATTCTCAAAGAGCCTGACGGAGAGCGGGCGGGCAAGGGTGAGCACAAAGGTGACCGTAAATGTCAGCAGAGCACTGTATAGGCAGTGCAGGCTGCGGCTCTTAAAAGGCTCCTCATAGGTGAATTTGCCCTCGCCGCCTGTGACGCTTGCGGGCAGGCAAACGAGCAGCAGCATGACGAAAAATCCGATAAGGAAGCCCGTGCCGTATTCCCACATCGACCATGAGCCGCCCTTGAGGAACGCGGGGGCGGTGACGTCGGCAAAGAAGCCGGAGTCCGAATCAATGACGAGGAAGATATCCGCCGCCGTTATGGAAACGGCACATATGAAGTCTATCGCAAGCGAAAGCAGCCCCGTTATCTTATCTTTGAAAGCGATAAGAGCCGTCAGCGAGCAGGCGAGAGCGCCCGCCGCCTGAGATATGCTCTCGATGCTTGCGAAATAGTTCCTGCCGAAGGGGATCTTCTTGGCCCATGCTATATTGTCGAAGTGCTTGAGATAGGCCGCCATCGGGGTCGCGTCAATGCCCTTGTCGGCAAGCCCCGTTTTGAAGTATTCGACCGCCTGCGGGCTGATGAGGTCGAGTATGTAATGCGCCGCAAACGCCTTAAAAAGCAGCATGACGGCGTAGTAAACGGCGATGAGCACGATGTATCGGCGCACGCCGTATTTTTTCTTTGAGAAGAGGGAGGATATGAACATGGCAAAGAGCGGCATCCAGCCGAAGCCGAGCAGCAGCATTATCCAAAGCCCCGAGAACGGGTTCATCGGCATCACGGAGGCGATCTCCTCGCCCGTAAAGGGCTGAGAGCTGTCGAGATAGCCGCCCATCTGGCAGTTGAGCGTTCCCCAGCCGCTGTTGGTTATGCCGGCAAGGATGACCGCCACGGGTATTGCCTCGTAGCTCATCTTTTTTCTGTTGCCGAACAGGGCGAATATCAGCAGCGTCAGCGTGACCGTGAAGCAAAACATGCCCCACATCGAGCCGAAGCCCGAGTCGCCCCTCACTCGCCACATGAAGCCGCACATCAGTGCCGAGGCGAGGACGGCGAAGCAGCTTGCAGGTGCTCTAAGCTTTCCGTTAGCGCTTCTTTCCACAAAATCAACTCCGTTTCGGGCAAATGCGCCCATTTAAAATTACATATACATTCTATATCATTTTCCTGAGGATTTCAACAGTAAAATCTCAGGCAGACATCAAAGCCGCTTTGTCTGTCATACAATTGAATAAATTTGACTGAGTCTGTCGGATTTTGCATTGACACGGCAGGCGTAAAATACTATAATACGGATGACCTACAACAATCCGCAAGGAGGACAACATGAAAAAGCAACTCACGGGCAGGTCTATGTTCCTGTTTTGTCTCGGCGATTTTTCAAGGGCTATATTCAACGGCCTGACCGCCACTTATCTTATGTATATCTTTATCCCGCAGTCCACCTCGTCTCTGCCGCTGCTGCTGCCCTACGGGGCGCTGACCTTTGCGGCTATCAGAGGCGTGGGAGTCATCTTTGACGCCCTCATCGACCCGTTCATCGCCTCAAAGAGCGATAACTGCAAGCACCGCCTCGGCGCGAGAGTGCCGTTCCTGCGCTATGCTTCGCTGCCGATGGCGCTTTTCGCCGTGCTGATGGTATTCATGCCGGTGAATTCACAGAGCTGGATAAACGCCGTGTGGCTGCTCGCGATGCTGCTGCTCTATAATTTCTTCTCCTCGCTCTTCCTTGTGCCGTATTACGCACTGATAGCCGAGCTTGTCACGGATACCAAGCGCCGTGTGTTTTTCAGCACGATAAATACCCTGCTCTTTGTGCTCGGCAGCGCCGTGATATATGTCACGCCTATAATCAAGAATGCGCTGCTCTCGGCCGGTATGAGCGAGATCGCCGCGTGGCGCTGCGCCTTCCTTGTATTCGGCATCGTCGGCGGAGCCTGCGCCTTTATCTCATCCTTCAGCATCAAGGAGGATGAATATGTGGAGCGCTCGGCGGGCTATGTGCCGCTGATCGAATCGCTCAAGGCAACCTTCCGCTATAAAAATTTCGTTATCCTGCTCGTCGGCTATATGCTGATGTGGATAGCGTTCTCGTTCTTTAATTCAACGCTCATGTATTATGTCACCATGCTGCTCGGACTCAGCGACAGCTACGCCGTCATAATAATGGCTATCGCAATGATAGTGGGCGTGCTCTCATACCCGCTCGTCAATATCCTTGCCAAAAAAGTGGGCAAGAAGCCGCTGCTCATCGGCGCGTGCATAGCTTATGTCATTATCTATCTCGGCATTTACTTCTCCGCCGCAGTGATAAATGCGATAGGCGCACTCGCAACGGGCATTCTTATCGGCGCGCTGATAGGCTTCCCGATATCAATCACTAATATCATCCCTGTCGCCGCGTTCTCCGACCTCGCCCAGTATGACACCATTAAAACGGGCGAAAACAGGGCGGCAATGTTCGTCGCCTCGCGCAACCTGCTGCATCAGCTCAGTCAGGCGATAGTGCTCTTTATCGTGCCGCTGACGATAACCGGCTCTGTGGTCGAGGGCAGCGCCAACTACGAGGGCGTGCGGACTACGGCGCTGATAGCCGCGGGCTTCATAGCGGCGGCGCTGGTATTCTATGTCTTCTATGAGGATAAAAAGATAACGGGCGTTATCGACGAATACAACGCGACTCACAAATGATATTTAAGCTGCCGCTTGTCGGCAGCTTTTTTGTATTCTTTACTTTTCTGCGGATATCTGATATAATAGCCCTGTATTTTATCGGCAGGAGGGCGTTATGGACGGTACAAGGCACGAATATCTCGGCGGCGGCATCACTGCCGTTGTCTCCGAGGCGCATTCGTTCGGCACAGACGCGGTGCTGCTCGCTCATTTCGCTTCTCCCGGCAAGCGGGCTGTTTGCTGCGACCTCGGCTCGGGCTGCGGGATAATCCCGCTGCTCTGGTGCAGGCATGAGGGCGCCAGGATAACCGCCGTCGAGCTTCAGCCCCTCGGCGTGAAGCAAATAGAGGCGGCGATAGAGCTGAATTCCCTCTCCGACCGCCTGACCGCCGTGAACGCCGACCTGCGCGACCTGAAAGGCAAGGTGCCGTTCGGCTGCTTCGACCTCGTGACGATGAATCCGCCTTATAAAGCGAGCGGGGCGGGCATCGAGAGCAGCTCCGCACCCGACAAGATAGCCCGCCATGAGACTATGTGCTCGCTCTCCGAGGTCTGCGCCTCCGCTGCAAAGCTGCTGAATTTCGGCGGCAGATTCTGCGTATGCATCAGGCCCGAGCGGCTGTGTGAATTATTCTGCGAGATGCGCTCCGCGGGGGTCGAGCCGAAGCGGCTGCGGCTCGTCGCAAAGTGCCCGGGCAAAGCCCCGTGGCTCGTGCTCGTGGAGGGTCGCCGAGGCGGCAAAAGCGGCATGACCGTCATGCCCGACCTGTTTGTCCACGGCAAGGACGGCGGCTATTCCGCCGAGATGAAAGAGATTTACGGCGATTATCTGCCGGAGAACAGAGGTGAAGGCAATTGAGCGGAACTTTGTATGTGGTCGGCACCCCGATAGGCAATCTCGGCGATATCTCGCCCCGTGCGCTTGAGACGCTTGAGAATTGCGACTTTGTCGCCGCCGAGGATACCCGCGTGTCGCTAAAGCTGCTAAACCACTTCGGCATAAAGAAGCCGATGATAAGCTACTTTGAGCACAATAAATTTGAGAAAGGCCCCGTTATCGCCGCCAGGCTGCTGGCAGGAGAGAGCTGCTGCATCGTGACGGATGCGGGTATGCCCGCTATCTCCGACCCCGGCGAGGATCTCGTGCGCCTTTGCCATGAGCGGGGGATAAAGGTCGAGGCCGTCCCCGGCCCGTGCGCCTTTGCAACCGCGCTTGCCGTGTCGGGTATGCCGTCAAGGCGGTTTTCGTTCGAGGGCTTCCTGCCCGCCGACAAAAACGACCGCCGCCGCTGTATCGAGAAGCTGGCGGGCGACGAACGTACGCTGATATTCTATGAAGCGCCCCACAAGCTCGCCGCCGCGCTTGCGGATCTCGCCGCGACACTCGGCGACAGGCGGCTTGCGATAGTCCGTGAGCTTACCAAAATTCACGAGCAGGTGATATTGACCACCCTTTGTGCCGCAGCGGAGAAATACTCCGCCGAGGAGCTTAAAGGCGAGATAGTGCTGATAATCGACGGTGCGCCCGAGACTTCGGACGAGCCTATGACCCTCGATGAGGCCGTCGAGCTTGCCCGCAGGCTCGTT
>ULPT01016718.1_pt1 | contig 10665 bp, 8 predicted proteins | sample 1953751 | NCBI WGS metagenome assembly ULPT01 (sample SAMEA4835636, study PRJEB28245) | human gut metagenome | biome: gut microbiome; material: fecal sample | place: Denmark | collected 2008
AGCAAAGTGACTCAAACCAACATCACACTTCCATAAAAAGACCGCAACCGGCATCACACTGATGCAAGTTGCATCAAACTTTATCGACGCATGTACTTCCTCGAATGCTTACACTACATCTTATAACTACTTGATATATAGCAACTAACCAAAAATCGTCATTCTGTACCGCCAAAGTCAGGAAAAGACCGCAACCGGCATCACACTGGTGCAAGTTGCAGTCAAACTTTATCGACGCACGTACTTCCTCGAATGCTTACGACCAGAACGGTGTCAGAATAAAGTAGCCAATCGATTTAACATTGCGCTACTCTTCGGTCATTCTCTCCACATAAATGCGGCTACTTGATGTCGTTTAATAGTCTATTGAAATTATAAAAAATGTCAACTTCCGACATATTCAATTGATTGAGAACCATTCTAATATTAGTTCTATTGTTATACGGAGCATCAGTTTCAGTTAGAATTTTTTTTCTGGGTATCTTCCCAATAATAGACTGCCCGTTCTTTGACCGACACATGGATTCATTAATTGAGAAATAAAAACCCCGCTCTATAATTGAGGACATTAAATCCACTGGCCCACTATACCAATGGAATATCACATTTTTAATTTCAAACTCACAAAGCATATCCAACAGCTCTTTTTCTGCATTTCGTGAATGTACGCTCACTATCTTTTTCTTTCCTTTGATAGTAGCTAACACTTCCCGAAGCACGGAAATCTGCTCATTCTTTGTTGCAATTCCTTCTCTGGAAAAGTCCAGCCCGATTTCTCCTATATAGGATGTCTGGTCAACCAAACGCTTAAACAAAGTCAGTTCTTTTCTGTTTTCAGCAGCAAGCAACGGATGTAGCCCCAATGCCAGCCTGATATGCTTATACCCAATCAAATGTGATTGCCCCATCTTGAAATGACTGGGCAAGTTGGTCATCCCAATGACTATATCTCCAGCCTTTTCTTTAGCAGAAATATACCCCTCGGGGTTTGGCATCATATCAAAATGGCAATGCGTATCAATTATCATACTCCAAACAATCGCTTCACTTCATCTGATGCATCGTCTCTTACCCATTGCTTTATTTCATCACGCGTCCGCATGACAACCATGGCATATTTTTCAACCTTGTCCAAAGGCAACGGGCCATTCACCAAAAGTCCACGCTCTATTTCCTGTAATGAAACATTCTTTCTGATGTAACTAACAAGTGCGGGCATATCTGGAATAGTCATCACCCCCCGCTTTTGTGCATTGAACACATCAGTACCTACAGTTTCAGAAACATTTATCTTATGCAAAGCCGCTCTCCTGTAAATGCAAGGCATACATACACCGCAATGAGAGGCATGTGCATCATCGCGAATATCCTTTCTCGTTCCTCGCTTACCACAAGAACATGAATACTTATAGGTAGCCAGAAGCATCTCTCTGTCTGTACAATGCTCCACCATCTCTCCCTTTGTACACGTCTGATAATCATTGACTATACAATGATTCAGCCCAATAGATTGCAAGAAGTTCTGCATCAATTGAAGGAAATGCGGATGTGTTGTACGAGTACTGCACGTACTGCGACGTGAAGGGGTTAGAGGATAGTTGAGCGATATGGTTCCATTCTCTGGAATATGCACCGGCATCACTGTATCTATAGAATCGGCCACCAACACCGCCATACTCAAGAACAGGAAAGAGCGCGAACGTAATGTGGTTTCCTTATGGTATTTATCACCATTCACATCATGCTTCTCCATATCCACACGGGTAGGCAGATAATGGTCATGACGGTATTTACGACGTAAAACTTTCAAAATGTCTTCCTGGTCCGACTTCGCACCTTTGAACATGGAATCAGTATGTGATACCAGGCATACACAGTCGTCCGAAGAATGAAGTTGGTTAATTGCCCCTATCAGAGAATCCAGTCCTCCGGAGAATAGATTCACAACCTTATGCTTCTTTCTGAAGTTATCTGAATATACCTTCTGGCTTTTTCCGTATCTGTACAGGTACTTGATAGCCCGCTGCTCAAACGATATAGACCAAATATCACCTGTTAGGAAATTCAACGTCTTTTCCAGTGCACCTTTCCCATTCTCAAACAATGTGGTATTTTCAACAGGGAACGCCACTTCTATTTCTCTGCTCCAACCATCAAATCCGAAACTCTCACGAGGTAGCAGTATATCTATACCATAGACCAAACTTGCTATAACAAAAAGATCAAAAGCCGGCCCTTCCTGCCGCTTGGTAAACTCAAACAGGTTTCTATACTCAATGTTAAGAGCCACCTCGGTCACCTCCGAAGTTCCATAACTAAGTACAATCCCGGCAAAACCATACGGAGTTTGTGGATGGGACAAAGAAATATTAACTTTCATAGTCTTCAAATGCTTTTAATGTGTCACGGAAGATTTCCTGCATCAGACCTTTACCATAGTCTGAGTTCCAATCCACCTTTCTCAAATCCCTATGTTTCGATGTGGTTTTTGTCTTCTCCACAATATAATCTTTCAGGTCTTTATAAAAGCCCTCGGTCTCTCTAATACCCTTCTCCTTGATGAGTTTCTCATAAAAATCAGTACAAAGATGCTCATACAAATAATTACCGAAATACTTGACCAGTAATTCTTCTGCGCCATAATCTTTTATGGCATTCTCAAAGCCATCACCCAGTTCTTCCAACGTTTCTGCATTTGCGCCTATCTCCTCCAACAAATCCCGCATAGCGGCTTTTGCCGCTACATCATCTTGTGTGCCTGCATTTTCCGCACAGTGTTCAAGAATAACGTTGATGGCTTGATTGGCATCTTCCACTTCAAAGCCACCAGCGATAAAGTTAAACGCATTCTTGAATCCATTATTCTGAATACTTCCGATGAAAGAACCTAAACGTTGAGCCGTCTTGACACCAGCTCTGCCGCCAGTGCTTGAACCGCCAGAGGAAGCCCCTTGCGAGCCACCTAGGTGCGAAACCGTGTGAGACATCACGCTGCCAAGGGCATGACGTGTAGGATGCCCGTCATTTACAGCTCTCGATACTGTACTGCTCAAAGGCCCCCAGGTGGGGCTACCTTTTAATCCTCCGTATGCTTTAGATGTTCCCATAAGCGCATCAATTCATTAAGTCTTTATACTCCAAATGGCTTTCTGCTATCCTTTCCACAATCACTTTCAGGGCAGGCGTTTTCTTAAAACCAACAGAGGAACACATGGAGCGAAACTCATTGCCACAGATGCAACCATCTTCAATCATAAACTCGTACAGATTGAAAATTTGCTTTCTTTCTGCGCTATTAGCAGAAGCGCGTCTTGCCAGTTGACTGTAAAGTTCATGCTGCAAGTTGTCTTGCAGTCCCAAAACATCCGCTTTAATTTTCTGATGCAGCAGGTTGTCACTCTGTCCTTTCACCATGAGAGTCGTAATAATCTGGGTGACAACTGGCGGAGTCATGGAATCCTTCATAGACTCCAGCCTGTCGCGGGAAATCCAGAAATAATCCCTCAAATCAATATTTGCCAAGAAAGGTTCAGAGTCTAGCCACTTGATTATTTTGGCATCTTTCCATGATTTATATTTGTCTTCTATCTCGTGTTCTCCGTCTTCGTTTTTCTTTTCAAATTTCTTGAGTTCCTGCGCATATCCTTTGTTTTGTGCCTGCCAACTGTATAGATCAGCAAACATATTGGGTTCTGCATACTCCAGTATCATTAACTTTGCTAAAACGTCATCCTTAAAGTCTGCCAGTTTTGCCACATCAGCCAACTTCTTTCGCAGAATAAAGGTATTGAGGAATCGTTTGATTTGTCTGGGATTACCATCAAGGTTTCCGGCAATCAGCGGTGACAATTTTGAAATAAGAGTCACTTTATCCTCCAAACGCTTTCTAACTACTTTGTCCGTAATTACTTTCTTAATTTGTTCTATCCCAAACACGCTATATCGGTCTGTTTTACGGAAATCCTTAAATGCTGTGATAACATCACTCATGCCGTCCTTACCAAATTCATCTTCACAGAACAGGAGCGTAACATATGTCTCAACCTCTGTGTCTGACAGCTTCGGCAGGTTATATGGTACCTGAATGAGTTTTTCAAGATAATCCACAACCACCCGTTTGTTCTCCTTTTCATCATCACGAGTCATCAAATCCTTGTATCTGTGCCGTATGGCATCTCTAACAATACGTTGGTCTGCACCTATGATGAATGCTGTATTATCTACATTCAAGAATAGTTTTATCGCCTCCAAATTATCTATGATTCTGTCCGGCAGGCACCTATCCAAGTCATCAATCAGCACAATGAGCTTCTTGACATTCGCCTCATTAAGCATCTCCTTGAAGTCATCCCTGAACTTGCGCACCACCTGATACTGTTCTTCCAAGTTTGGCGTTTTATCTTCTTTCAGATACTTTTTCTTGAATTTGTCATAATCCAAATCCTTGACAGCATCTGCAATTTGCTGAGGGTCTTCTGTCAGACCTTTGATCCATTCAAAAATCTGCGGGCCAAAACTCAAACCACCTGTCAATGAAGCTGCCACCAGTGGTACTGCCACATTCTTGACACCGAAACCGATTGCACGCATCCAATTGACGGACTTGGCAAGTTTCTTTATCTTGTTTTTAGCCTTCCTTGGCAAAGACTTGTTGCTCTCAAAACTTTTGAGAATAGCCTCAATCAGAGCCGCTTTAGCATCATCATATCCCTCAAAAACCCAACCATTGAACTGGAGACAAACGGTGCTCTTATCGTTTTCAGCATCATAAGCCTTCTTTAACGACTCCATAATGCTGGACTTGCCACTGCCCCAATCACCAAACACGCCTATGGTAATAGGGAGCATACCCGGTTCGTCAATCAGACCCTTAATGAGGTTTGCATGGACATCAAACCCAAGGTAGTCTTTTTCTGCTATGTTATCTGACCACATAATTTATTATCGTTTCATTCAACCATCTATACTTCACTTACCCGCCAAAAACGCCTCTATCTTCTTCCGCTTTGCCTCTTGATACTCCGAGAACGAGCGTCCCCGCTCTGTAACAAAGGAAATAATCTGTTCCATCATTAGATGAAATGATGTAGCAAAGAGTCCTGGAATCTTATTGTGTCCCGTCTTGTAATGGGACTTACTGTTGGCAATTCCCGTTGGTGTGTTATCAAAGGCTTTCCTTGGGTCTGCGCCACCATGTATTAACTGATGGTTCAGTTGCTTCATCCGCTGGCTTCTCTTAGTCTTGGCTATATACCGCAGTTTCAACACCTCTGGCGGCAGGTCTTTTTCAAAGCAATAATACAGCCAAATCTCTATACAAGGATTGCTAATAACCCATTGCCCATGATCATCTTTTGCCTTTGTTGAGAGAGCCGACACCAACTGACTTTCAAATTCGTCCACGTCAGAAACAAGAAACACCTTGTCAACCTTGCTTAATCTATACTCCTTGCCTTCAACTATAATCTTACCCTTCTTGCGGCCTTGCTGCCAGATATCATTCATCTGGAACGGCTGCAACCCTTGTCCTTTCTTACTTTGGAACAACACCTGAACGCAGGAGCCTAGCATCTTGTCATTCTTCAAATTCCTGAAATACACTTTCTCCCTATCCTCGCCTCCTGATAGCACATATACGATAGCGGGGAGCAATATAGCTCCGCCCTTTTTGTGGTCCTTCGAATAAGACCATTTGGCCTTGCCTTTTATAAGTTTCCTACGGATAGGCGGGGCTGTCAAGACGGGTTCGCGCAGGGATTTGCTGCTCGTTCCTTTTTGATATGAAAGCTTATAAGAATCCATCAGAAGTTCAGTGTCCCAATAAATGGTATTGCTCCGAATCTACCGGCCATGTATCCGTTCTCAATACTGATTGTATTGTGAATCTTAAAGTCATTCAATGAATAGGGATGGCTTTCACCATTACTCTTTTCCACAAACCAAACCTCATCTGGCCTCAAAAAAGCCTGATCAAGGATGCACGTCTCGTGAGTAGAAAAAATTAATTGGCCATTCGTATCTTTATCAGCAAAATATCTAACAAGTCCTCTCACCAGGTGTGGATGGATGCTGTTGTCCAATTCATCCACAACAATAGTTGCGCCTTCATATACCGCACTATAGAGATAAGGAGCCAGTATCAGCAACCGCACCGTACCATCTGACTGCGACATAATATTCATGTCAGCTGAATAGCCTTCCACGCCTGCCTGTTTGAAGATAAGCTCACTCACTTTCCTAATACCCTTTTCCAACGAAATAGCCGAGACATTCCTGTTGTCAACTATCTTCGTCAGCACCACGTCATCAGGCATCTTCTCCGTCCTAGAAAGTATCTTGTCCTCTTGAGGATTAGCGGCAAGCCATTTGTCAAAGTTCTCCGTTTTAACCTCTATTCCATTGAGCCCCAAACCAATCTCAGAAAACATATCCGTTGCAAATTTCAACTGTTTGGGATTTTGCTTCAATTTAGTGATGATATCCGGGTGAAAAGAATTCAATCTTACCACTTTCAGTTTTTCACCAAACCACTTTTGTGAAGATGTAATTGCTACGTCATTCAACAACTGCACATTACTGTTGATTGTAAACAGGGACGCAAAAGGATGCTCAATAGCCCAGTTACTGATAATCTCTTTCATTTCTTTGGTTATATCACCTCTTAGCGTCACTTCACTGGCAGTACGCACAAATATCTCCACTCCGGGGTTATTGGTTCCGGAAGTTTTTAGGACCTCCTTCTGAACCCCGTTATCGTTGATCTCAACCGAATAAAGGAACACCTCCCTTTCCTCTGTCTCATATTCAATTGCGAGGAAAAGAGGTTCATTCGCCTTTTGCGGTTTCAGACAGAACTTCCAATTCTTAATACTGTCGGCATCAAGAAAGGTATCAGATAAGACAAATCTCTTGAGGAAACTGAGTGCTTTGATGAGATTTGACTTCCCTGCGCCATTTGCACCATACATAACCGACATTTTCAGCACATCTGGGTTAGGATTATGCTGATAAATATGACGTGAGTGTGTCACACGCTTATGGTTCGGAAACAAGTCAAACTGTTCCAAACCATTGAACGACAGAAAGTTCTTTATGATTACCCTTAATAACATAGTTATTTATTTTCCGCAAATATACAAATAAAAAACAATCCGTGAAATATTCCCGTGAAAAACTCACGGGTTGTGAAAAATCATCGCGGTGAGTGAAAACGCCCTTGGTGCGCACCGCGATGTTCCACGGTTCAGCAAAGTTCCACGGTGCGGCAATACTTCACGCGCAGGCGGAGGTTCCACGGTGCACCCGCCCGGCACGGCGCCACACCTCTTCAAAGTGCAAACCGTTCCCCGTATTCCCGCTCATACTTGAACCGCACTTCGCGAGACGGGCACTTCGCGGGCAGCACTTCGCGAGACGGCTCAGAGCCTTGCCCCGCAGACAAAGAATGGAGTGAGATTATCGGTCTGACATCATGGTTTCCGTGCATATCCACTGCCGGATAATGGCATTTTCGTGCCGTATCTTCGCGGCATGAAACAGAAGAAACAAGAGCCCGAGTATCGTTCGATGAACGAGGTCCAGCTCAAATACGAACTCATCAAAATCGAGAATCATATTCTCGACATTACCTGCGATCCCACCGGCTACTGGCACTATTGCCCGTTTCAAATCGATAATCCTGACCAGCAATGACACTCAAAGACCTGATTCTCAAATACGAGTTCGACACCATAGTGCCGGATTTAATCAAAATTGAAAGCCCCGTCAAAGACAATTTGTACGCCTTCAAAGAGGCTTTCGACACGCTCCGACGCATGACTCCGGGTGATGCTGGAGGAGAGCAGATAGTCGTAAGTGAGCACGTGGAGACTGATGATGACGGCTCCGAAATGGAAAGGTACCTGCACGCGTCCAACTGTGAAGGAGAAATCTGGGAGTCTGCTCTTGCAAAAGAGGTGGTCTTGCAGGCTGACGTCACGGAAGCCAGAGCGCTTGCGCTGATCCTTTGGCATATTACCTTCTATGGTTTCACTCCGGAACATGAATACTTCTCCAGATATGACAGAGCGAAGAACAAGTATGAATTTAAGGCCTCAATCCTGCAATATCATCAGTTCTGCAACTATGCCCGAGTCAGGCGCGAAAAGATTATTTCGGGCCGCATCCCCAGTTGCGCGCTGACAATGGAGGAATGGGACATCTACCATGCAAGGGAGGCACGACGCAACAGGGCAAAGCGGATGCGGGACGCCCGGCAGGACCACCAGATAGAAAAGTATGAGCGTATGGGCAAGATCCAAAGGCTGATAGACAGCATCGTGACCACCAGCTGGGATTCCGACTACGCGGATTACAAATACCTCTTCGACACGAAGGAAATCCGCGTGTTTGGATTCTACTCAAGGACGACGCGCAAAGAGACCCGGGCGCAGTATATTGTCGATAATTTCGTCAAATACTTCAACGAAGACCTGTCCCAATATAAACGTACGGACATGGTCATCTCCTCAAAAGAAGAGCACGGAGTCACATTTGATGAAATGCATTCCCTCCGCGCGGCCATTTACCCATGTACAAGCCTGATTCCGGACAAAGAGGAGCATCCCGCTCACCCGGCACCGCTTAGGCCGAGATACCATGTCCATTTTGCCACGGACCCCGACCTTGGCGAGGACCTGTATGTCCAACTGATCTGCAGCCGATAGAATTTGAAGTGTCCACCACAAGCCCAGCCATCATTGTAAGCGTATATAAACTATATTGAGGAGGACAAGAAATGAACTGTTCAACTAAGTACAAACTCCCGAACTTGACATTGCTGAACAAATATGAAGACCTGCAATTCAGCATGACCGCCGAGGAACAATCCCGGAAAGCGGATCGCATTCGAGACATAATGGCTGCGTACAGGATCAAAATCGAAGAAGGCATCCGCACTCTTCCCGGCCCCGCAATATCGGAATATCAAGTGGCTCTGGCACCGGGGACCCGCCCCACAAGAATTCGCGCACTGGTTGATGATATTGCCCTTGCTATGGGCGCAATAGGTGTCCGCATCTCTGTTTGTCCGGATTCCATAATCCTCGAAATCCCCAATGACCATCGTTCAACAGTGCCTCTAAGAAGCCTTCTTGAGGATAAGGCCTTCCGGGAAAGCACCGCCGAACTGCCTATAGCCATCGGTTCCACCAAAGTCCAGAGCGCCAAGGTCATCGACCTCGTGGATGCCCCTCACATTCTTGTGGCCGGAGCCACGAAACAAGGGAAATCTGTTTGCATCCATTCGATGGTGGCCTCCCTCCTTTTCAGCAAACGGCCCGATGAAGTGAAGTTTGTCTTCATTGACCCCAAAATGTCCGATTTTTCAGAATACGGGGCGCTCCAGAATCACTATCTGTGCGTATTGCCCGGCACCCCAAACGAAGGCTCGGCAATAGTCACAAGCCCACAGGATGCAGCCAATGTCCTGGAGGGGCTCTGCGCGGAGATGGAGGATAGGTATAACACTCTCTTGCAAGCCAATGCAAACAACATCCGCGATTATAACCAGCAAGCGGAGGGCAAGCTTCCGTACATTGTCTGCTTCATCGACGAATATGGGGACTTGACTGTAGCCTTCGGCGCCAAAAAGGAATCAAAGGAACTATCCAAACGGATTACGGCATCTATCATTCGTCTCGCCCAGAGAGGACGAGCCGCTGGAATCCATCTGATTCTTACAACTCAAAGGCCTTCCCGGGATGTAATAACGGGGCTTATCAAAGCCAACTTCCCCACAAGAATTGCTTTCAGGACTGCTTCCAAGACGGATTCGAACAACATTTTGGACATGCCAGGTGCCGAGAAACTCTCCGGCAGAGGAGATATGCTGCTGGGACAGGGCGCGAATCTGGAGCGGATGCAATGCGGATACATCAGCATGGAAGAGGTGCCGGCGATTGTTGAATATGTCGGTGCACAGAAAGGAACTCCAGAGACAAAGGGTTGACTGCAAGGCCCACATCGACATTGCCAGCCGGCTCATCCGCCGGTACCGCGCCCCCATGTACATAACGATCAACATGGACGACTACCTCGGACAGGTACGACTATCTCGATTTATTCTCAGTCATGATGGTATTTTATCCGCAATCTCCATAATTAATCAACAACTTTGCAGGTTGTACCATAAACTGTTTCTGCCCGGACGGCATCCAGAATCTTGTTGAAGATTCTAGGGAACGGACGGGCTGCTCTCTCTGCCATCGAACGAGGGATTTCTTGGTAGAACGCCTCCGCAATACCACCAGTGATGCAGGCAAGCGTATCACTGTCTCCGCCGAGAGAAACGGCTTTGCGCATGGCGTCCTCGAAATCCGTGGAATCAAGGAAGCAGATGATTGCCTGCGGGACGGTTCCCTGGCAACTGGATTCCCACTGGTAGATGGGATGCCAATACTCATAGGTCTTGTGAAGGTCGTAGCCGTAAGTCTTCTCGATATAATCCCGGATTTCCTCCTTGGCATTCCCTTTTCTGGCCATCCAGATTGCAGCAGCCGTTGCCTGGGCGCCCTTGATTCCCTCAGGATGGTTGTGCGTGATGGCCGCCGAAACAGCGGCGACACGCTCAGTCTCTTTCAGAGCGTCAAAGAACCAGCCCACAGCGCTTACTCGCATCGCGGAACC
>ULPT01018013.1_pt1 | contig 10625 bp, 13 predicted proteins | sample 1953751 | NCBI WGS metagenome assembly ULPT01 (sample SAMEA4835636, study PRJEB28245) | human gut metagenome | biome: gut microbiome; material: fecal sample | place: Denmark | collected 2008
TTTATCCTGGACGGGTTTCCCCGGACAGTTGCGCAGGCGGAGCTGCTGGATGAAGCGATGATGAAGATCGGGATGAAGCTGGATGCGGCGGTTCTTTTTGATGCGCCGGAAGATCTTCTTCTTCAGCGTCTGACTGCGCGTCTGAGCTGCCGGAAATGCGGAGCGAGCTTCAACAAGCTGTTCTGCCGTCCTGTGAAGGAAGGGATCTGTGATCATTGCGGAGGGGAGCTGTTCCAGAGGAGCGACGATTCGCTGGAAACGGCGCAGAACCGTCTGAAAGTGTATCATGAGCAGACTGCGCCGGTGATCGACTATTACAGGAAGCAATCCCTGCTTGCGACGATAGACTCCTCTCTTCCGAAAACGGAAGGCTATGCGGCGCTGCAGAGCGTATTGAGCTGAAGAAAAATGAGCAGACGAGACTATATCATTCATACCCCCGGGGAAATAGAACGGATTCGGATTGCGGCGCATGCCGCCGGGGTTGCGCGCGATCAGATTGCCTCGATGGTTCGTGCCGGGATGACGACGAAGGAGCTGGATCTTCTTGCAGGTGACGTGATCCGTTCCCTGGGGGGGACGCCGACTTTTCTGGGGTATCACGGTTATCCCGGGAATATCTGCATATCGGTGAATGATGAAGTGGTGCACGGGATCGGCCGTCCGGACCGTTTCATTCTGAAAGGGGATGTGGTGAGTCTGGATGTGGGCGTATCGCTTGAAGGGGGAGTGGGCGACACTGCAAAGACGGTGTATGTGGGAGACGATCCTCCGTCCTCCGCCGTCCGGAATCTTCTGGAGGAGACGGAACATGCACTGATGGCAGGGATTCATGCGGCCCGCCACGGGAATCACATGCAGGATATTTCACGTGCGATTGAGAAGGTTGCGCAGGCTGCGGGCCTTGGGATTGTGCGGGAATTTGTGGGACATGGCTGCGGGATTCATCTTCATGAGCCGCCCGAAGTCCCGAATTTTGCGACCCGTGACAAAGGAGTCCGGCTTCTTCCGGGCATGGTTCTTGCAATTGAACCCATGCTGAACCTGGGGACGCACAGAGTGTATATCGAACCCGATCAGTGGACCGTCCGGACAGCGGACGGGAAAAAATCGGCACATTTTGAACACATGGTCCTCATAACGGAAGGACAAACGGAGGTTTTGACAAGTGTCTAAGGATGTCATCAGAGTGGAGGGTGTGGTCAAGGAGCTGCTGCCCAACACGATGTTCCGGGTGGAACTGCCCAACAAACACAGTGTGTTCGCACACATCAGCGGGAAAATGCGTTTGAATTTTATCCGGATTCTTCCGGGGGACATGGTAACGCTGGAAATGTCTCCCTACGATCTGACCAAGGGACGCATTGTTTTCCGTCAGAAATGACGCTTTGCTTTCTTCTGTAAAAAAAGTGTTTTTTCCTCGCTCGACGCTTGATTTTTACGGGAGGAGCGTTACAGTATAAGGCTGACTGGGACAGAAAAATCTGTCCTCTTATGGGTTGGTAGCTCAGTCGGTAGAGCATCGCCCTTTTAAGGCGGTGGTCCCGGGTTCGAACCCCGGCCAACTCACCATTTCTCATTTTGTCTTTCCTCTCTGTCCGCGTTTGTTTTTTTGCATCCTTCTTATTCCCGGCCAAGAGTCCGGGGAAGATGGGAGGGAGTCGTATTTCCGATTTCTCTGTCGGCCGGATATCATCCGCACCCGTTTCATTGATGCTCAAGGAAAAAAAGACAATCATCTCCTGACGTCTCACGGCTGGGGACGGGAAAAAGCTGAAGCCGGTGAGCTGGAAAATAAAGAATGCCGGGAACAATTACGGTGATTCGGAAGGAGCGGCGGAATAAAAAAAAAGAGCTTCCGCAACTTCCGCAGGCTTTCCCATCCTGAAGCACATACACCCGGTCCGTGAAACCGCTTCCCGGATATCAGAATATCACGTTTTTCTGCAAGGGCAGGGAAAAACATCAGGAAATTTTTCCGGGAAAGGCAGGAATCCTTCAAAAGAACTGAATTCCTGCCACGGGAACGCTTTGCCGGAAAGAAGGCATGATTTCACTACTCTCCGCTTCTTGTCCGGGCTGGCAACGGGAAAGAGTCATATTCCCGGCAGGTGAGATGATGGAAATATTCCGGGAAACTTCTTCTCGGCAAAGACGGGAAATGAAGAGCAGTTATTTCTGATGGTCCTCCTCATCATCCATCCCGAGTCGTTCCAGAAATCGCTGAAGTGGACCTGGTTTCGCGCCGGATCTGGCATATCCCCATGCGCCGAGCAGGAAAAACAGAATCCCCGCAATGCCCCACACCCAGCCGAACAGATAAACGTGCAGCACGGACACGGCAAAAAAACAGGCAATCACGCGGATATAGTTCGGACATGCCGCCACGATCAGGACGGCGGCAATCACCAGAAGAAAAAAGTATTCAGAGAGGAAATCAGCCATGGTTTTTCATCCTTTCCTGTTTCACATATCCATTTTTTCCCTGTCCCCTAGTCCAATGTGATGCCGAAAACAGCGCAGACGATACAAAAAAACAGTGATAAAATGACTGCCGCGGCCAGCAGAATTCCTATGAAATACACGGGATCCTTCCAGTTGACTGCGCCGACAGCCTTTGTCATTTTTTCAGGATTTCCTCCCCGCAATACGGACAGTTTGCGGCTCCGCTTGAAACTTGTTTTCCGCAGACAGGGGCGTTCCATCAGAGTATGTTTTCCCAGGTTATTTCCCTCATGGTTTTGCCTGATGTAAAAAAGTGCAGGGTGGATTTTTCTCTTCTGCCTGACGTTTCTTAATATACATCACTTTTGATATATGATAAGCCATTTCTGGGAAATTCAGAATTCTTTTATATTGCGGGGATCTTCCTGTTGTTCTTTTGCTGAGAAGGAGATTGCTTTTGAAAGGGGAATGAGGCATGGGAAAAATGTGGGGGAAAGAGTTTTTTTGGGGGAAGAAGTTTTTTTCTCCATCTGACGCATCTCTGTCGGGTGTGGTGGATCCTGCCCTCAGGACCGGGGGAAGCAGGCATCTATCCCGGATCGTTTGTTTGACGCGGAATTCCTTGTTAAAGATTCCAACAAGGAGTTTCCCATGGCAGAATACCGAAAAATTTTTCTGAGCGTGAATCCGGAACTTGCTTCAATTGTCGACCCGGCGACACCGGATACCGCCGCGGCGTCCGCATCCTTCATTCCCTCTGTCTACAATGGAGAAACCGTGATATTCTGCGTTTCCTTCATTGATTCCTCCGGACAGAGTCTTCCGCAGTCCTCCGGTGATGTCTTTGAATTGAGCATCGACTGTGATTTCATTCATGAAGACGATCCTCTCATGGCGTATTCCACCTTGAGCAATCAGCCTGGTGACTGGGAGGATGCTTCTCCGGAAGAAGGGAAAATCAGTCTGCGCGTTCCGTGTTCCACGCTATCCTTCAATGAAAAACTGAACGGGGCCGAAAACAGGAAAGCCTGGATGGAAATCAAAAGATTTTCCGCCGGATCTTCGGATGCCTCCGTAATGCTTCTCAGCTCCATCACCGCAAAAAACGTCCTGCATCTGGACGAATCCGAACCCGAACCTTCTGATCCGCTGTATTACACGAAAACGCAGGTGGATGCTCTTCTGAAGGCCAAACAGGTCTATCAGTTCTCCGAAAACGGAACTGACTCCTGGCATGACGTCTATTCCTCCGAAGACCGCTTCTACCGCGAACGCAAAAACATCGACGGCGCCGAATGGAGCGACGCCCTCCCGCTCGGAAGATCTGAACTCATCGTCGACACCCTGACTCATTCTTTCCAGACCGCCGCCGGACAGGCCGCCGCCGTCACTTTCCAGAAAAGCGCCCTCGGCATCGCCTCCGATTCGGAACCGCAGGTCTCTCTCTGGAGTGTCGATTCCGCTGCCGGAACCAGAACCAAGATTGCCGACAGTTCCTATCTCTGCGTCTGGAACTCCGACTCCCTGGTCATCACCTATTACCAGGCATGGGCTGAAGGCTCCTGGTGCCTGAAGTTCTCCTGACGCATGAGAAAAAACGCAGAACGAGGAAGGATCGTTTAAGCTCATGTCCCGATTCTATGACAATTTACACGGATTCCAGGATCTCAAGTACGAGGACGGTGTCCTGTACGGCCGTTTCGCAGGCGGCTCCTGGCAGGCGATTCCCACACGTGGAGAGAACGGAAAGGACGGAGTCAATCAGTATCTCTACATTGCCTATGCCGCGGACACGGCGGGGAGCGCCTTTTCCCGCATTCCCTCGCCCGATCTCAAGTACCGTGCGGAACTTCAGTCGACTGTCGAGATCGCATCGCCCTCCGCCGCGCTCTTCGCGGGGCGCTGGGTGAAATATCTGGGCGACGACGGGCAGGACGGAAGCGACGGCGCGGACGGTGAAAACGGTGCGGACGGCAAAGATGTTTTCCTCTATGTCGCTTATGCCTCCGACGCTTCCGGGACGGCGTTTTCGCTCATTCCATCCGTGAACTTGCGCTTCCGCGCCGAACTCCATACTCAGACGGAAATCCAGAGCCCGACTCTTTCTGATTTCCAGAACGTCCCTTTTGTGGAAATTGTCCCGGACACTTCCGAATTCGTAATGAAAACTCAATTAAACATAAAGGAGCTGTAAAAAATGATCGGATGGACAAGATGCACTCAGGCACAGTATGACGCCCTCGAAAGCAAGGGAGCCGATGAATTTTATTATATCACGGATTCGAGAGTCGTTTATTTGAACAACGTCTGTTACGGGAATCGTGTTTCCGTGGTTTCCTCGTTTCCGGACGCTGGGGCGGCGGGCATGGTGTATATTCATGAGACAACGCTGGAAAAAAGGATCTGGATATCCTCCGCGTGGCAGGTGATTGATGCACCAAAGAGCACGAATATTTCCTCAGCTTCGACGGATTCCCAGCTCCCGACCTCGAAGGCGGTATATGACTATGTCACGAACGCGATTGCCTCGGCCGGAATTGGCGCTGGAGGCCGTTTGCTCCCTGCTGTGCAGGACGTTTCGGCATTGAAGCAAGTTTCCGGAATGGCGGACAAGGATCTGATTCTTGTGGAGGACGCGGGAAGTCTCTACCGTTACGACGCGCAGTCATCGGATACGGCAGATGATGACAAAGTGGTGATGCCATCATCTTCGAGTGGCCGATGGATCAAGATGACGACTGCCGTCACCTTGAGCGGCGGACAGGGCATCACGATTTCAGGGACGACCGTTTCCGTAAAAATCGATTCCACCTTTTTTGAATTCGGCTCCTCCGGGGATCTGACACTCAAAAGCACGGTCCTTTCCGGGAAGATGAACACGGTTTCCGGAGCCGTGGAAAACAATCTTTCCGCGTTTTCCGCCGGAGGACAGCTGAAGGATTCTGGATTCCGCGCGGGATCTTCCGTTCTGTCCTCGAGTGCCGACGATTCACTTCTGGCAACGGAAAGCGCTGTTCAATCCGCTCTGAGTTTCAAGACGCTCAGCTGATCGGGAGACAGGAGGGAGGCTGGTCCATGATTTCATTTTATGCTGGGAATTTTTCCGATATCGCCTCGGATCCGGTACAGGAAAGCGGGGAGCGGATTCTGTTTGCGGAGGACAGCGGGGACTTGTTTCTGGAGCGCTCCGGGACTCGTGTCCGGATACAGGACGTGATCCGGATTGACACGGAAAGCGAACGGGAAGCGATTCTGGCTCCGCTGGACAAGATTTACTTTGTCACGGAAAGCCGGAAACTCTGGAGCTATATTTCCGGTGCCTGGTTTCTGTTGAATGAGGAATCTTCTGGAAAAGTCTGGCTCAGTGAAGAATTCAGTCCTGTCAAAAACACGCTTTTCCAGTTTTCGCATAATTTGAATCTTTCCGAAGAACAACTCAAAAGAGCACATGGCGAAGTTCTTTTCTACTGGAACCGAGACACCGATTATGCGGGATATGCAAAAGGGGATATGATCTATTCCCCATATTTGGTTGTTTATTTGACCACAAATACTCAAAGTGTGGAACCTTTCTCCCCATACATTGAGATAAAACAAAACGTCGTGTTGTTCCCTATGCACGATCATCTTGTTTTTGCCGCAAAAGATCCTCTCGGCAAATATGTTTCCCTGAGCGCCGCAAACACTCAGGCGTATTTGCTTGCAAAAATACGAATCTTTTACTGACAGGAGATCTATAAATGGCAACTTACTTTTGGAGCAATTCATTAAACAGCATATATTTGGGAGATATGCAGTCCGGCGACCGGCTGGCGACGGAACAGGAAATCGCTGCCCATCTGGCGGAGGAGGAATCCGACACATCCTTATTCGATTCCGCCTGTGCAAATTTCCGGCAGGTCTGCTCGATGATCGGCGAATTCATCGGAGTGGAAAATTTCCGCGGTGGATTTGACGAATACGCCGTTTTCATCCAGTCGGATGCCGCGCAGTCAAATCCCGCTCAGGCTTCACTTCTTGCGGCGATGTGGTCCGGAACGAACGAGTATGCCAAATATGAAGGGGGAAAACTTGGATTCGGACAGCCGGAATGGTGGTACCGTTGCTGGTCGATTCCATACGGGGAAACTCAGCAGGAGGACGAATAAAAAATGACAATCAACGAACTTCGGAAAAAATGTTATGAACTCGAAGGGAAAGAAATCCTCGACAAATACACGGATGAGGATCTTGAGAAAATCTACAACGGCATCGGCCCGGACCGCTTCCCCGACTGGCTCCTGGAAATTGTAACCGAAAGTGCGGAGCTTTTTGAGCCAGCCGCCTTGATTCACGATGTCGAATATGATGAAGGCGGAACAAAAGAACAATTTACCGAGGCAAACGAGCGCTTCAGGAGAAACTGCTATGCACTTGTAAAGGAAAGATTTGCATGGTATGACATCCGAAGATATCTCTGGATGAACAAGGCACGAAGATGGAGCAATTATTGCCAGCTTTTCGGTTGGGAAGGATGGACAAAAAAAGAAGGGGGAAAAGCATGACGGAGGGATGGGCAATTGCGATGCTCTCGGGCTCTCTGGTGGTCATGACTGCTGTTCTCGGATGGGTGGCTGCGGAAATCCGCCTCCTGCACAAAACCTTGACGCAATATGTGCATAAAGCGGACTGCGCAAGTGACATGAGTGCGCACTGCGTCCGTTTGGAGAAACTCGAATACAAAGTGGGCGAAAACAGCGAAAAGCTGGCCGCGATCGAACAATACCACAAGATGATCGACGCCCCGCTGGCAAAATAATCCACAGAAAAGGAAAAGAAAAAAATGGCAAAGTGCGGAGCGGAAACAGAAGTCTACAGTAGAGTTGTGGGATATCATCGCCCGGTGAAGAACTGGAACAAAGGAAAACGCGAAGAGTTCAAGGCACGCAAAGTTTTTGCTCTGCCCCCCTCTTCTTCGGCAGCCGTCCTTTTTCTTATGACGTTTCTTCTGATTACGTCGGCTGGCTGTTCGACAGCGAATTCGGCGATTCGTTCGGCATCGGGGAAAAACGTGTATGCGGACGGTTTTCTAACATATCAGAGTATCACGACGGGCGCGACGGAAAACAGCCCAACGCCGTCGGTGCATCTGGTGACGGGGTCGCTTGAATACAACTCGATGCTGGTAAGTGTTCCGGATGGATTTCACGTTCCGGATGCGGGGAATTACCGGAGCAAGCGGAGTGTGAGTATCTGGAACAGCGATGCTTTCAGCGAGTCGAGAAGTTTTAGCTTTACTGCGTCATCTGCGGAATCTGCGAAAGCGATTCTGGAGAAGCTTCAGGAGTTGGATGCCATAACTTCCGGGCCTTCCTCCAATTCCTTCCATTCCTCAGACGCTTCCGAGGCGGAGTGAATAAGGAAGCATGTTTTCCCCTCTCCCCTTGTGTTACCAGGAGAGGGAGTATATTCAATCCCAGGGAGTTCTAGACAGTTTTCCTTCTTCCAGCATCCGGCAGATTTCCTGAAGCATTTCCAGATGAGTCGGGCAGGTGAAGAGATTGCCGGCCCGTAGAGCATAATCGGCATTTTCCGGATCGAAGAAATGCGTGGAAAAATCCCTCAGAATTTCCCGATATGCCGTTTTCCAGCGGAAATGGACGGAATCTTCCCATGCGCGGCGGTAAGCGTCTTCCTCCGCGAGCGGAGCGGAAATGTCCCGGAGATTCTGTTTGAAGGAATGAATTTCCTCCGGGTTCAGGAGTTCCACAGTCTGAGAGGGACTCATCCGGTAGGGAATCAGGGAAAGCGTGTCGACATGGTGATGCGAAATTCCGGCGGAAAGCAGGAATCCCAGATCGGTCCCCGCATAGGCCGAGACATAGTCGGAATCAAAGACCAGGTTTCCGAGACTGTAGGCAATCCATCCGTGCCCATGGCGCTCCACCCCCTGCATCACATGCGGATGGTGCCCCACCACCAGATCCGCTCCCGCATCAATGAATGCCCTGTAGGCCGAACGGATCCTGGGGGAGGGAATGGACGTGAATTCATGCCCCGCATGAATGGAAACCAGAAGGAAATCGCAGCGGGAACGCAATCCGCTGATTACGGGGAGGTTCCTCTCCGGAGAAAAGAACGCCGAGCCCGGGGAATGCTCTCCCGCGCAATTGAGTTCCTTTTCCGCCAGTGCCCAGATCCCGAGCCGCAGATTCGCGCCGCAGAGAACTTCCAGAGGCTGTTCCGCCTCCTCCAGATCTTTTCCCGCGCCGGCGTGTGGGATGGAAGCCCGGTCCAGATTTTTCAGCGTCTGGAAAAGTCCTTCTGCGCGGAAGTCCAGGATATGGTTGTTGGCCAGAGTCACGGCGTCGATGCCCAGGGTTTTCAGAGAAGGAGCAAGGGACGGACTGCATCGGAGTCCGAATCCCATCCGGCTGGCTGTGGGAAGCGTCTTTTCGCAAAGCGGCGCTTCCAGATTGACGAGCGTGAAATCGTGCCTTGAAAAGCAGTCTGAAAGTTCTTCTGAAAAGACCGCTTCCTTCCTCAGAAGTTTTTCTTCATAACGGCGCAGGGGGCAGAAGTCTCCCCCGATCAGGATCCGTGCCGCGGGGGAACGGCCTTTTTCCTCTCCTTTCAGAAACAGTTCCAGATCCCGAGCCGGAGAGGAACGGCGGATTCCGGAATTTCTTTTTTCCGTAAGCGCTGCCATCACAGATTTTTCCCTCCTCTGTTTCTTCCTTCTTCTCAGACAGGCAAGGTACTGCCATGAAAAAAACGGTTCCTTCCCCAAGAAAACGGGGAAGAAACCGCAAAAAAGGTTTTCTTGATACCGACGGTCAGTCGAAGACTGCGATTGGAATCCGATTCGCAGAATCGGAATTCCAAATCGAGTCGGTGGAATCGGAGATGAACTTCGATTTTACGGCGAAGATACTTCGCCAGAATCAAAACCTTTTCTTTTCATTATATCCCTTTTTGCACGGGTGTCAAGAGCCCGTCCGCATCTTCTGAATGATTTCGAGCTGTTTCTGGAAGTACTCCCCCTGGCGGGTGTTCGCCATTGAGACAAAGGAGACGTGTCCTTTCAGACGGGCGAAATTGACTTTGGAAAGAGGAATTTCCCCGGTAAGGATCTGATGCATGAAGGCCCGCAGCTTCATGCGCTTCCGCCTCGGAACGGAGGTGCAGCCTTTCCGGTTGACCACAATGCCGGTCACGGTCTGCCTCTGATGACGCTTCCGGACATTCACCTTGCGCGGATTGATGCGGAAGCCATAGCGGAGGACAATTTTCTCAATCAGGGGAATCATTTTGTAACAGTCGTCCGAATCGGAGGAGAAGGTGAGGTCATCGGCATATCTGGAATATCTCATCCGGTGTTTCCGGGCGAATTCCGCCAGGATGAAGTCCAGTTTCCGGCAGACCAGATTGGAAATGGCCGGACTCGTCGGCGCCCCCTGGGGCAGACGTCCTTCATACAGACAAAGGGCCAGCAGCGTTTCGATCCGGGTCCGGTTTCCCTCCGAAAAAATTCCCAGCTCCCTCATCTCTCTCTCAATCATTTCCCGCGTGACGGATGGGAAAAAATCCTTCAGATCCAGTTTGACAACATATCTTTTCCCCGTATGCACTTCCGCATTGCTCACAATGCTGCGTCCGATGGTGAATCCGTGCGCATAAGGCGAGGGAGCCAGATGGTAGAGAAGAGGGAGAATCCGCCTCTGCATCCGTTTCAGCTCCTTGTCCGGAGCTTCGATAATGCGTTTCCTGGTGTGTTTTTTGTCTTTCCATAGAAAGAACTTCTGGTAATGAGTCTCCGGAGCGGATGCCATTCTTCGGAGCGTTTCCTCCCCGCAGCCTAGAAATTCGGCCGGATCCTCGGGGACTGCCGCCCGAAGATGATGCAGTTTTCTCTCTTCCCGGGTTTGGAAAAGACAGCGGAAAATCTCCCCGGTTCCGCGGAAGAGTCCGGAGAGCGCGGCAAAAAACACGCCCCGGGAACTTTCCTTCGTATAGCAGGATCTGTCGTACATCTTTTTCAGAGGATTCCTTTTTTTTCTTTCTGATTCATCCTCGCAGACGCGCGGCTGGACGGGCCCGCCTTGAGAAAAAAACAGGATGGAGAAAAAAACTCTTTTCCTGTCATTCCCATACGAAGGGAGACGCCAGATCGGTCCGCATATAGTAAAAATAATGGCAGG
>ULPT01004395.1_pt1 | contig 10581 bp, 7 predicted proteins | sample 1953751 | NCBI WGS metagenome assembly ULPT01 (sample SAMEA4835636, study PRJEB28245) | human gut metagenome | biome: gut microbiome; material: fecal sample | place: Denmark | collected 2008
CTTTAGGATGGATACCATCGGATGAATATGGTTTTTCTTTCTCATTTAAGTATACACTATTTTCTAAAAAAGGAACATTTAATTCATTAGCTAGATTTTTAAGTTCATTATTAAAAAGTTCTTGGTATGAAAATGCACTACTTTTATTAACAGCTTTTTGACTAGCTGGTAAAATTGAATTTATGATAATAATAGTATTAGGCAGTCTTTCTTTTAAATAATTTAATTTCTTACGGTAAGCAGAAATAAAAGAGTTTACTCTACCCGTCCAAAGTTCTAAGTCATTAGAGCCATATGATAAAAATAAATAACTAGGATTTTGATTTGATAATTTAGGAAGATCTTTTTCCATATTATCAATGCGGCGACCACGGTGAAAAACAGCTTGATCTTCATCTAAAACATTATAGGCAGTTAAGCCTTCAACCATGGAGTCACCAATAACATAGGCATTTTTATTTTTAAAAGTTGTTTTAATATCGCCATAAGAAATGCCTTCAATGGAATAACTATCAGCTGGTTCAACGTGATATGGCTTATATAATAAAATATCAGAAGAATTAGAAGTAGTAGTTTTTTTCGTGGTGGTTTTAGTAGTGATTACCTTTGCAGTTGTTGTGGTAGTCGTGGTAGTCGTGGTAGATTCAGCAGTTGTTGTTTCAGTTTTTACAGTGATAGTTTTAGTAGTAGTGTTTTTAGTAATTTCTTGCTTATGAGCTGATTTAAAGAAAAATACTCCAGGAATACTTATTAAAGCAACAAGTGATATTATTAATATGTTTTGAAAATATTTTTCTTTCATTTTTACTACCTCTTTTTTATAATTCTAAAAAGTTATCTCTTATTTTAGTTCCTATTTCATCATCCATAACTAAAAGGACTAAGTTACCCTTACTCTCAGTTATGACATTATCAACTCCAACACATACCCATTTTCGAGGGTCAACAGTTTCTTTTAACTCTTCTTTGGCTTTTGATGCAGTCATTTCGTCTTTAACTCTTATAAGTACTACAGAGTGAGCAACAGATGTCATCATTGGCTCTGATGCTAGGGCTTCCTCATATTCAAATGTAATTTTTCCTAAGTAATATTCTTCGTTTTCTTTATTTACTTTAATGCGATCTAACTCTTGTATATCATCACTAGGAATTCCTTCATATATTTTATTCATAATACTTTTTAGAGAACCTTCTGGTCCACTACTATTTTTTGAGCAGCCAAAAGTTAAAGCTACCATAAAACATATTAAAATTAGACATAGTCTTTTTTTCATTTTTTCCTCCTATTTTAAAGCAAAACTATTATTTATAACCGGCATACTATATATAAATAAAATGTCGGTATTACTATTGATATTTATTTCAGGGATTTTATCAAGGTACTTACTTGATAAATATCTTAAATCTATCATTGTAATTTTAGAGTATGCAGGTATTAGTAATGGTACTAAACTACTTGCAAAGGAATCTCTAAATACTACAAGTTCTTTATTATTTTGAGCGTTTTTATTATTTATTATTAGTAAAGATGTGGCACCACTTAAGTATATATCATATCTATCAATATCATTTAAGTTGTCATTATTATATACCTTAGTTATTAATTTTTTCTCGTAATTATAAACGGTACTATTATTTATAATATCACTAGATAGATATGTAATAGTATCAGGTTTAATATTAGAAATAGTGCTACCATATAAGGCACCATAAAAGGGACTAAAGGTATTTGTTATATTTGGCATATTGACAAAAATATTCATGTTAGATGCAATTTTATTTAAAGTTTTTTCTAATGTTTCCTGCTTCCAGTGAATATCGGTGCGATAATAATTATCTAAACTTAAAGTATCTGAAATATCTATTTTTTGAATGTTACTAGCCAAATTTTGATTAACCATTTGCATGAATTTATTGTAATCTTTTTTAGGAACATTTTTGTCATTTAGGTAATAATTCTTATCAGGAATATAGATGAAATAGGCATTATTTGATGTTACATATTTTTGATTAATACTATTTATTTTAGTTAGAAAGTAATTTACAGATGACTCATTTAAGGTAGCATCTAAATTAAATAAATGATTTTGAGTTTCTAATATGCCATTATCTTCTTTAGACATAAAAACCTTTTTGCTGATAAAACTTTTAAGTCCTCTAAAGTTATCTCGCATAGGAGCCTGATCTAAAATATAGTCATCCACCTTTTCAAAATAAGTCCCATTAAGCAAACTTTTAATTGTTATTTCAGGAATAGATGCAAGTTTTCTTCTTTCTTTAATGGACACTTCTTTATCAGGAGTTAAAAGACTTAATAAACTAAAGATTAATAAAAATGCTACAAAAGAAAGGGATATAATTTTATCTTTCATAAGACCTCCTTAAAATTTAAAATATAAAAAGGGATTTGATGATGAATCAATAATAAAAGATGTAGATATAATAAGTAAAATAATATAGACAATAGGTTTGATATACCCTACTACGTTAGCAAGTTTTTCGTTTTCAGCAAATTTTTCATTTATATTTTTAATAAATTTAGAACTAGCAATTATTCCTAGCACAAAAATAAGCAAATAATTTTTTAAATAGTATAAGGTTTCAAGATTTACAAAATCTAAAGAAGTAAAGGAAAACATATTTTTGATAAATAGAAAGGCTTTACTTAAATCAGTTTCATTAAAAATAACAAAGCCAATGGCAACTATTACATTTGTATAAATAAGACCAATTAGGTGATGTTTATCTAAGAACTTTTGAAAAAACTTTTTTTCGATGATTAAAATAATCGCATAATATAGTCCCCAAAATATAAAATTCCAAGAAGCACCATGCCAAAAGCCGGTAGCAAGCCAAACAATAAAGATATTAAAGGCTCTTCTTAATGGTTTAACGTGGCTTCCTTTTAAAGGAATATAGATGTAGTCTTTAAACCAAGAAGATAATGAAATGTGCCATCTGCGCCAAAAATCAGTAATACTGAAAGATGCTAATGGGTAATTAAAGTTTTCTAAGAATTTAAAACCAATCATTAAACCTAGGCCAATTGCCATATCACTGTAACCAGAAAAGTCTAAATATAAAACGAAGGTATCATTAAAGGCTTTAAGCCAGTATGATAAAATACTAGGAGTATTTAGGGATGCTAGACTTTTAGAAAAGTAAGTTAAGGTATCGGCTAAAATAACTTTTTTGGATAAGCCGATAATAAATCTGCTGACGCCACTTGAAAAAGAAGTAAAATCCTGTTTAGGATTATCAAGGTTCTTTTCAATATCTGCATATCTTACAATTGGTCCTTCGGCTAAGTGAGGAAACATAAGTAAATATGTCATGTAATTTAGTAAGTTTTTAGCATCATTGATTTTGTGCGTATAGATATCAATTAAATAACTAGCGTTTTGAAAAGTATAAAAGCTAAGACCTAAGGGAATTGCAACTCTAATAAAAGATAAATGAGTGCCAGTTAAATTATTTATGTTTTCAATAAAGAAATTATAGTATTTAAAATAGAAAAGAAGTCCGAAGTTTAAGATAAGTCCTAGAATAAGAAATAATTTAGGATGTTTCTTACCACTAATTTTCTTTCCTAGAAAATAATTTAAACAAGCCGATATAATTAGTAATGGTACATATTTAATATCGCCATATGCATAAAATATTAAACTAAAAATAATAAGACAAATCTTTTTATATTTCTTAGGTACTAAATAATAACATAGTAAGAAAGCAGGCAAAAAGTAATATAAAAATGTCATACTAGAAAAAATCATAAACTCTACCCTCCTACTTTATATTTCCTAATTTGATTATATCATATTAACTTAATTATAAAAGGTGTTAGACTGCTTATTTGTCACTTTTTGTAAAGAAAAGAAAAAACTCTAAATAAAAATTACTTTTTATTAGAGTTCATTTCTATTAGTTTTATATAGTTATCATAAATTTCATTAGTTACATCACTCCAGGTTTTATATAAGTCTTGATAAGCTTTTTCACAAACTGTTTTATATTTTTTAGGATCACTTAAAACTTCAATTATTTTATCACTATAAGCATCGGGGGAATTCTTACTTATATAACCATTTACATTATCAGTTACGGTGGCACTCGTTGCAGTATTTTCTAAAAAGATACCCGGTGTTTTTTGACTAGCTGCTTCAATTTGAACAATAGATGAAGCATCATAAAAAGATGGAAACAATAATAAATCGGCTCTTTGATAATAAGAAGCAAGCTCCCAGCGATCAGTTATATTACCAGTCATTATAACATCTTCTTCAAGATTTAATTTAGTGATATATTCTTTTAGTTCTTGCTCATCTTGGCCACCACCTACATAAATCATTTTAAATTTGAAGTGAGGTTTCTTTTCTTTTAGGGCTTTAATGCTATCGGCAATAAATAGAACGTTTTTTAGTTTGTTAATGCGGCCAACAAATAAAAATACTTTATAAGAATTATTTAAATGATGTTTTTTATTAATAAAATTAATAGATTTTTTAGGATCTTTGACAGGTGTCATTTCGGTAGCGTTATTCATTACTTTAGGCATTCTTTTTACATGATAATCTTCATAAAAGATGCGAGCTATTTCACTATTAACGGCCCAGCACTCATCACACTTATCAAAGCATTTAATAATTTGATAATTAATTTTAGAGGCAATTAAATCAGATTTTACATATCTTAGAACATCTCTTTTAAACTGAGAATGCATAGTAGCAACGCAAGGTATATTATGTTTTTTAGCATACATTATTCCTAGTCTTCCAATCGTAAAGGGAGAGTGGATATGAACGATATCTAAGTTATACTTACTAAGTTCTTCTTTAAATGATTTATCAAATTTTGGAACTGATAAGGAATAATCAATAAAGGGAACTTTTAAAGAACGACATCTTACTACTTTATATGGAAACTCACTGTCATCACCTATACGATTATAATAATCAGGAACAAAAACTATGACATTGGCATATTTGGATAATCTGCGGGCATAGTTATCAATTACCATTACTACCCCATCTACAACGGGAAAGAATGAATCATTAAATAGTCCGATTGTTATTTTTTTTGACATAAAACTCACCTATAATCTCAGTATATCATGAATATTTTATTTTTATTTATTATTTGTACTTATTTGACAGTTACTATTTATTTAACAAGAAATCAATAATATTTTTATGAATAATACCATTTTGAGAAAAATCAAATGTATCACAAGAAATAACATATTTAGGAAAATTATCTTGAATATTATTATAAACAGCAAATTCTCTATCAATAATTTCATCAGTTAAATGATAAGCTACTTGATAATATTCTTTTACTTCAAACTTTGTTGCTATAAAATCAATTTCACCGGTTTCTAATGTTCCTACTTTAACGTCATAACCTCTAGATATTAATTCATTGTAAACAATATTTTCTAAATATGCTCCCATTTTTTTTCTTTCATTATTTGTTACTTGACCTAAACCTAAATCAGTTAAATAATATTTGTATTTTCCATTTAATATTCTTTTGCCACGTACATCATATCTATCTGCTTTATTTATTAGCATTGCTCTACACATGTATTCCAAATAATTATATATAGTCATTTTGGAAACTTCAATATTTTCACTAAGTAAATAACTTGATAAGCTTTCGGCAGAAAAAGTTTGAGAAGGTGTGGTAATGATAAAGGTTAGTATTTTATTAAATAAATCAAGATCCTTAATTTTAAATCTTTCGACTATGTCTTTAATAACAATTGAATTATATACATCAGATAGATATGTTTTAACTTGAAGTTCATCATTCATAGAAAATCTTTGAGGCATTCCTCCCCAAATAATATAATCATCAAATACCTTTTCTAGTTCATATTTATCTTTGTTTTTAATACCTTTAAATTCACATACTTCATCAAAAGTGAATGGATAAATTTTAAAACTTACATATCTACCGGCGATATGAGTTGCTAATTCTCCGGAAAGTAAATCACTATTAGAGCCAGTAATAAATATTGAAATATTCTCTTTGTATTTAGACTTAAGTGAATTTACTACTTTTTCCCATTTATCTACATTTTGAATTTCATCAAAAAATACATAATATTTATCATTATTAACTAACTTTTTTTCAATAAAATTATTTAGTTCATTAGCATTTGTTATATCAATATAATCAGCAAATTCGAAATTAATATATATTATTTGTTCTTCCTTTATACCAGTTTGTTTTAATTCATCCATTATTTGGGTTAATATAACTGACTTACCACATCTTCTAATTCCTGTTATTACTTTAATTAAATCTTGTTCATAAAATGGTCTAATGTTTTTTAGATACTTTTCTCTTTTTATCATATTATTCATCTCCTATTACATTATAATTCAAATGAATGTCATTGTCAATTTTGTACAGTACACTGTACAAAATTGTGCTTTTTACCATTTTTGTACAGTAGATATAATTATTTTATTTTATCACTAATATTAAGAATAATACCGATAGATGCCATACTTACAAGCAAACTAGAACCACCATAACTTATAAATGGAAGAGTTACTCCGGTTACAGGAACAATACCAATAACAACACAAATATTTAAAATCATTTGAATGATTATTCCCATTATAAGACCAAAAGAAAGATATTTACCAAATAAGTCATTAGTACTTAAACTTATTTTAATACTTTGATAAAAGATAAGGAAAAATAATGAGGCAATAATAATAATACCAACGATGCCAAATTCTTCACTAATAATAGCAAAAATGAAATCGGTTTGAGGTTCGGGCAAATAAAAATGTTTTTGAATGGAATTACCAAAGCCACGGCCGAATAAGCCTGATGGACATATAGCGTATAAGCTTTGAATGATTTGAAAGCCACTACCTAAAGGATCAACCCAAGGATTTAAAAAGGAGACAATTCTGGCCATACGGTATGGAGCAATGATAATTAGACCAACAATGCCTAATATACCAAGAAGTCCCATAATACCAAAAAAGGAAAGTTTGATGTTGGATGCAAATAGCATAGTTACAACCGTCATAACCATAACCATAGCAGAACCAAAATCAGGCTCTAACATTATTAATCCGAAAAAGAGAAAGATAATTATCAAAATAGGAACTACCCCACTTTTAAATTTTTTGACTTCTTTTTCATTATTTGCTAGATATTTAGCGGTAAATATAATTAAAGATAATTTAGCAAGTTCAGAGGGCTGAAAACCAAAAGAGCCGATACCAAACCAACTTCTAGAACCATTTCGCACTTTACCGATACCAGGAATTAATACTAAAGCTAATAATATTATAGAGGCAAATAAGATGATGTTAGCGTATTTTTCATAAGTTTTATAGTCGATTTTTCTTAATATGCTTATGGCAATTATACCAGCAATATAAAATAATAACTGATGTTTAACATAGTAAAAGGAATCATTGAATTTGTAAGAACTCCAGATACTGGATGATGAATATATCATAAGAAGACCAAAAGCTCCTAATAAAAGACAAACAAAAAAAATTAATAGGTTTCTTTTCATTAAATCACCTATTAATATTTTATAGTTTTGCTTATTAAATTATAACCATACTCCGTAGATTATACCGATCATAGATAGCAAGAAGCCAACGACCCAGAACAATTTTACAATATCGGTTTCACACCAACCTAGTTCTTCAAAATGATGATGAAGCGGTGCTTTTAAAAATACTTTTTTATGAAATTTACGAATAGCAATTATTTGAATTAGTGAACATAACGTTTCAACAACGAAGACGCCACCAATTAAAATTAAGGATAGTTCATGGCGAGTTAAGATTGCAATGGTAGCAAGAGCACCACCAAGAGCTAAAGAGCCGGTATCTCCCATAAATACTTTGGCAGGATGAGTATTAAAGACAAGAAATCCTAACAAACCACCTACTAAAACAAAAGCAAAGATAGCAATATCTTGATAACCAGCAATCCAACTAGAACCCCAGGCAATTACACCGTATGCTAAGAAAGCCATAACTGATAAGCCACCAGCTAGACCATCTAAACCATCGGTAATATTTACTGCATTAGTAGTTCCAACAAGTACTAGTAAAATAAATAAACCAAAACACCAACCTAAAGGAATATTAATATTTAAGGAAGTAATTACTAAGTTAGAGTCACCACCATTGTTTTTAAATATGATATAGAAAATAATGGCAATAACAGTTTGTAAAAATAGTTTAGTCAAAGTTTTAAGTCCAGCATTATTATGATATTTGACTTTTAAAATGTCATCAACCAAGCCTAAAAGAGCGTAAGATAGGAAGACAAATATTAGAATAATCAAATTGGACGATAATTCAACACTACCTCTTAAATATAAAACAAACATAATTATAACAGTAGGAATAATAAATATTAAACCGCCAATGGTTGGTGTTCCTTCTTTTTTTAAGTGTCTTGCATTAATTAAGTGGCTAACACTTTGACCAACGTGGAACTTTCTTAAAAGAGGAATTAATATCACGGCTGTAATTAAAGATAAGACAAAGCCAAGCATTAATCCTAAAATTGATTTAGCTAAAATTAACATAATTAAATGTCACCTCTTCATTAATTATACAATTATTATTATTTTGTTGTAAATACAACTTTACATACTTTACAAAAGATGGGATTTAATGGAGTAATAATTTGACGGTACTTCCTTCTTTAGCAAAATAGTTTCCTTCCGGAGACTGCTCAATTACTTTATCGCCAGTACCAGAATATTCAATGGAAAAACCTTTAAGAAGTTTTTTAGCCTCAGTTAGATTCATTCCGGTAACATCAGGCATTTTGATATATTTTTGATCAAGCCAGGTATATTCTCTAGTGGTATCAGTATTTACTGCTGGGATGTTTTTACTATCAATGATGCTTAACATAATATTTTTGGCGATGGGTGCGGATACAGTTCCACCATACTGGCTTATTCCTTGTGGGTGATCAATGGCCACATATACAACGTATTTGGGATTATCAGCTGGTAAGAAACCAACAAACGAAACAATATAGTTTCCAATCATATATTTGCCGTCTTTTACTTTCTGAGCAGTACCAGTTTTACCACCTACGCGATAATTTTCAATATAAGCATTTTTACCAGTTCCGTTTTGAACTACACTTTCAAGAGCGTATCTAACTAATTTTGAAGATTCTTCACTGATGACTTTACGAACACTTTGAGGTTCGTTTAAAACAATTAAGTTATTAGTTTCACCTTCATTGATACTTTTAACAATATAAGGTTTATATAAAGTGCCACCATTAATAGCAGCAGATACTCCTGTTACTTGCTGAATGGGTGTAACACTTATTCCTTGCCCAAAAGCGGTTGTAGCGGTCTCTACGGGTCCCATTTGATTTAATTTAAACATTATACCGCTTGACTCACCGTTTAAATCAATGCCCGTTTTCTTGCCGAAGCCAAATTTATTTAAGTAATCATATAAAAGGTTAGTTCCTAATCTTTGACCTAGAATAACAAAGCCAGGGTTACAAGAATTTTCTACTACTTGTAAGAAAGTTTCTGCTCCATGGCCACCCTTTTTCCAACATTTAATGCGGGCACTATCAACCATAATAGATCCACCATCATAGTAAGTATCTTCAAATAAATTTACTTTCCCTTCATTAATAGCGGAGGCTAAGGTGATAATTTTAAATGTTGAACCTGGTTCATATGTAGCCCAGATAGGCAAGTTACGATTGATGGTTTCTAAGTTATATTCTTGGTATTTATTAGAATTAAAATTAGGACGGCTGCTCATAGCTAAAACTTCACCAGTACTTGGTTCCATAACTAAAGCTAAAGCATTTTCGGGATTATATTTAGTTACAGCATTATCAAGTTCCCTTTCGACGGCAAGCTGAATATCAATATCAATTGTAAGAGAAATATTATTGCCACTAACAGGTTCGTCATAAACTTCGGATAGTTTTAATCGATTTCCTTTGCCATCAGAATAATACTTTACTCCTCCATCAGTACCTTTTAGATAATTATCGTATTCAAGTTCAATTCCTGATAAACCTTGATTATCAATCCCAACATAACCTAAGACATGAGAAAGAACTTTATCATAAGGATAGTACCTTTTTGATTCTTTTAATAAATATACCCCATCATAATTTAAGGCTGATATTTTTTCGGCAATATCATAAGAAAGCCCTCTTCCTTCTGGGTGTATACGCTCAATTGATGTTTGCTTGGTTAAATGTTTATAGATATTTAAATAATCAGTATTTAAAATAAATGCTAAGTTTTTAGCTACTTCTTCTTTATTTTTTATTTGAACAGGAACTACTACTAAAGATGTCGTGGTAATATTATCAGCAAGAATGGTTCCATTACGATCGGTTATCTTTCCGCGGTCAGCTAAAAGAGGAAGATTACGACTCCAAAGACTATTTGCTAAACTAGATAATTTTGATGTTTTAAATACTTGTAAATAAAACACTCTTAATATAATTACTAAAAATATTAGTAAAACTACTAAATAAACATAATACATTCTTTTTAAAATACGATAATGAAACATTGTAATCACC
>ULPT01033946.1_pt1 | contig 10569 bp, 8 predicted proteins | sample 1953751 | NCBI WGS metagenome assembly ULPT01 (sample SAMEA4835636, study PRJEB28245) | human gut metagenome | biome: gut microbiome; material: fecal sample | place: Denmark | collected 2008
GCGCCTCTACACTCCGCAAGTCACAGACTTTATGGTCGTTGTGAAGCGCAAGCAGAAAGGACAGCCCCTGCCGTTTAACACTGTGATTGTCTCGGACTGGTCCGAGCAGCTCACCCAAGTTGCTTTCATGATAACGGAAGACGACGGCGGCACTCTTGATCAGTGGAAATGCTCCGCAGTGGTCAAAATCAAGTCCAAGAGCTACGGCTTTGACATTTCTCTTCCGTTCAACTCCCGCGACGACATTGTCTGGCGCGGTCAGCTCAGCCGCCGCTACATCGACGCCACCAGCAACCTCGTAGGCCACTTCGGCGATGTGGACATCACCTTTGAAGTCATAGAATACTGACGGGGCGCAGAAAAAGCGGTCTGCTGCGTTGGGCGGTTTGATGAAATCCTCACAGCCGTCAAGGCTGCTGCGGTTTCATCTTCACCGTCCGCCTTGCATCCCATCTTTTTCTGCATCCCCTCTGACTAAGCTTTTTTTATAACCATTTCGCAGTTTTTACAGTCAAAATGGAGGTAGAGAAGACGGCCGTTGTTGCGGAGAAAGAGTCCGTCGCGGATGTCGTTGGCGGTGGCGAAGGCAGCGTAGGCCGGTGTCTTGCGGCAGAGACCTATTTCGTGTAGGAGGCAGTATTTGCTGCGCATCAGTTCGATGGAGTCAGACGGCTCGATTTCGTAGGCCGGTGCGACAATCTCTGCACCGAGGCGTCTGTAGAGACCGGCGGCGAGACTGTTGGCGACGTCACTTTTATAGCTGATGAGGGGTGGAAATTCAAGCTGTTTCGCAAGACTGCCCCTGATTGTGGCGTGGTTCAGCGGGCGTGCATTGCATGGAAGACTGTCGAGCGCCTCGGCAATAGAACGGCGGATTCCGTTGAGATGCGCGGCTGAAATCATTGGAATGTTGCCGTCAGCTTCGCGTTTGATACAGCTCTCACCATTGCACAGTATGTCCTCCACCGAGAAGCTGTAGATGCCCGAGTCCTTGCCGAGCTGGCCGAAAATCATCCCGAGCATGCGCTCCCTGTTTCTTGCCGGCTCCGTCTCGATGTCTGTAGCGTAGTGAGTTTCACGTCCGTCTTCGCTGACGGCATTGACAATGACCCGGAAGCTCCTGACTCCTCCCACCTCGTGTCGGCTTGCTATAGGGCTGTCGGTTTCGTTGATATCTACAGTCAAATTGACTCCAATCCTGCGAGTGGCGCCCTTTTCGAGTTCCTTCTCGAAGGCCGTGTCGAGGTTGCGGTAAAGCCGCATCCCCGGAGCTATGCCATCTGCGGCCCGGCAAAGAATCGTGTTGCCTTCGCAGATGTCTGCCCTGAATCCGTGCTCCTTGCCGTCCCGGCCGATGAACGAGAAGCCGTCGCCGTTGTGAAACGATGTGGCTGCAGTTCTTGTTTCCCGATGTTGTCTACCATGCTCTGCAGTTGTTCCCTGTTGATGCATTGGTTTGATTGTCAGTCTAATTCCGTTTCTTAGCCTTTCGATGGAAGCCACTGTCCCGACTTCCTCTCCAAGTGCCTTGCCTGCGTCAAGGCATGCCCACTGACTACGCTGTCCGTCAAAGTACAATTGCGTGAACCCTCTGTTGAAACTTTTCGCCGGGGCCGGGGTGAAACCGCAGACCTCATGTCCGTGCGATGCGCGGCAATATATGTCCGGATTTGCGCTCACAAGCCTATCCAACGCTTGCGAGTAGGCGGCCACGATATTCCTTACGTATGAGATGCTCTTGAGCCGTCCCTCAATCTTGAATGAACTGACTCCGGCCGCCGCCATCTCCGGTAGACGCCCAAGCAAGTTTAGGTCACGCAGCGACAGTAGCGTCCTATCCTCTGCAACGGGCTTTCCCGGCTTGTACCCTGCTGCCAGCCGTGCCCCTTCCCCTGCCAAGGCTTCACGCCCATTTGACAAGTCCGGCCACCTAACCGGCTTGCCATCCGCATTCACCAGATCATATCTCGAACGGCACGCCTGCACGCACTCTCCTCTATTTGCGCTCCGGCCGCTCAGCATATGTGACAGATAGCACTGACCGCTATAGCACACGCACAGCGCCCCGTGCACAAATGCCTCCACCTCGCAGCTCACTGCAGAGCATATTTCTCTCACCATAGACAGAGGCAGCTCTCTCTCAAGCACGATCCTTGAGAACCCGAGTGCATCCATCCTGCGGGCCTCCTCCACAGTCCGAATCGAGCACTGAGTCGAGGCATGTAGCGGAATCGTCAGTTCCTCCGGTTGCCTCAACTCAAACGCGGGCAGCGCAAAGTCCTGCACAATCAGAGCGTCCGCCCCGGCCTCCTGCATTGCAAGCGCAAGTGCATAGGCAGCGTCCAGTTCATCTTCAAAGATGATCGTGTTCAGCGTCACGAACACTCTCGCACCGAACCTATGGGCATACGAGCAAAGCCTACGGATGTCCTCAACGCTGTTTCCTGCCGCTTGTCTCGCTCCGAAGGCCGGCCCTGCGAGATAAACGGCATCGGCACCGCAGTCAATGGCCGCGATGCCGATTTCAATGTTTCTTGCCGGAGCAAGCAGTTCAAGTTCTCTCATGTCAGGAAAACGCGCTGCAGCAGGGCAAATTATTTTTCAAGCGCCGCAATCTGCGCCTTTGCAACCTCGGTATACTTAGGATTCGTCAGAATCTGCTGGTAGTACTCGACTGCCTTTGCCTTGTTTCCGGCTTTCTGGTAGGAAACCGCAAGAGTGCACCTGATGTCATCAGCCTTCTTGTCGTTCGGAGCGACCACGAGGAACTGCTCGAAAGCCTCGTTTGCCTTTTCGTCCTGGCCGAGTTTCTGAGCCGACATGCCGGCGAAATAAAGTGCGTTGCCGCTCTCCACGAAGCTGTTTGACTTCATTGCAGCGTCGTATGCGTCATCATATTTCTGACCTTTGAGGGCTGCCTGCGCTTTCTTAAGATACATGTTTGCAAGCTGCTTGTTGGCTGCCTTCTCCTGTCCGTTCGCCGCTGCTGCAAGGTATGCGGTCTCGGCGTTCGCCGTGTCACCCTTCTGTGCGTAAGCCATTCCGAGACGGAGCTGAGCCGTTCCGTTGGCAGGGTTCAGTGCAAGCAAGTCGTTGTATGCAGCGATGGCACCGTCAAGATTCTTGGTCTTAAGAAGGTCGTTTGCCTTATTCATGAGAACCTGAGGTTTGAGAGTCTCCGCATCCTCTACGACATCTGTCACTCCATATTCCTTAGCCTGTGCGACGGCTTCGTCAATTTCGGCGATGCCCTTGTCGTAGTTGCCTTCCTTGATGGATTCTTTGGCTACGTTGAACATGATTTTAGGAATATACTCCTTGCAGTTGTTCACCATCTCCGCACCTTCCTCGCCGCAGGCCTCAGCCATTGTGAGCGCCGCCTTGAAATTTTCAAGGGCTTCGGTGTTGTTTCCTGCCTGAAGCGCCATTGCCCCGTTGTTATAAGTCTCGGTAGCCTGCGCCATGTCCTGCGCAGAAACGGCAACAGCAGTCGCGAGTGTCGCCGCAATGATAAGCAAAATCTTTTTCATATCGCTGAAATTTTAACATTCACAATTTACGGACATACTTATGCCACGAACCGCAAATTTAACATATATTTCTTAAAAGTGTACAATTTGGTCTCTTATTCTTGCCATTTGCACTAACTTTGTAAGGGTAAGTAATCGTTAAAAAATAACTTGAACAATTTGCATATCTTTATGGTCTATATTTCTTTTCTCATCAGTCGTGTACATCCAGTACACTCCTTCTTCCAAAAGAAATCTATCCTCATAAATCTGATACAAATTTAGTTCAACTTATTTTTTAACGCTTACTAAACGAAACATAAAAAATTAACTGCGTCAGATTTGTCAATATTAAAATGAAGAACATACGGATTTTGTTTTTGACTGTGTCGCTGCTTGTGACTTGTGGCGTCCCGTTTTCCACGGCTCAAGGTCTGAAGAAGCTGCCGGCTGATTCAAAGATAGTTACAGGGACATTCCCCAACGGAATGAGCTATTATGTCGTGTCGAATCCTGCGGAAAAGGGATTTGCAGATTTTGCTCTCGTGTACCGGCATTCCGCAGATGCGGGGGATTATGTGGACGTGTCGCGGAAAATACTCTCTGACCGTGGACGGCTTCAGAATCGCAGTCTTCAGAAATTCTTGTCTTCCAATGCCGTGGCTCCGACGGTAAAGGGATATGCCGAATGCTCGGACGATGCAGTGACGTTTCGTTTCAAGGATGTAATGCTCTCGCGGAGTGCCGCCCTTGCCGACTCACTGTTGCTTGCTGTGTTCGGAATTGCCGATGAACTGTCCGCGAACGCCGTGACGACGAAAGACAGTCTTCATTTTCCTCTTGAAAACATGGCTGTGATAGTCTCCGGCGACGTGAATGGCAAGGATCTGGTCTCAAAAATGGGGATATTTTCACTCATGACACCGAGAAATTCCGTTCTTCGAGATTCCGCCCGTGTGTATTCTGCATCTGAGGAGCCCGTCCGTCCGACTAAAGTTTCGGTCGACAAACTCGATGGCGGAGTCTGTCGGATAGCCTCTTCGTTTTATTTTCCGCGGATACCGGCGGAACTTATGCCGACGCCACAGTTTGCCGTGATTGACAAGATGTCGGATACGTTCCGATTCATCGCAGAGAACCGCCTCCGGGATGCTCTGAATTCTGCAGCCATTCCTTTCTCGGAAGTCGAGTCGGACCATCTTTCCAGTGCAGACGTTTCAGGATTTGAGTCAATATCGCTGTCGTTCTGTGTGTTGCAGAAAGATGCCGATGCCGCAATGAAGTGTTTCGGCGAGGTCCTCGGTTCGCTCGACAGGGGGGAGATGGACGTTAATGACATAGTGCTTTCGTCGCAGCTGTATGGAGAGAAATGTCTCGGCACTTCGGCACGTTCGGTGAAAAATTCCGAGTATATGAGGCTGTGCTCCGCTTCATTCCTTCGCGACGCTCCGCTCAGCACTGGAGCGCAACTCTGCGAATTCTGCCAGTCAAGAGTGCTTCCGGACACTTTGCAGCTGCGTCTGATGAAGACTTTCTCCGAGGCCCTTCTTTCTCCCGATGACAGCTGTAGCGCTTTTTGTGCCGGATGGAATGATGGGAAGACGGTCCGCAGACACTCCCTTGATCTGCGCGACACTCTCCTTCTTCCCGGTCCGTCGTCCAAGAAATCCAAGGTCAGGACCGGCAAGGAACTTATGTCCGGCGGGGAGACTTGGACTTTCCAGAACGGGCTGAGGGTTTATTATAAAAGGGTCCCTGGAGCGAAACGGATTTCCTGGGCTCTGAATGTGGACAAGGGCTATGCTTCTGCTGACGACCTTGTTCCCGGTGAGGCGGCATTCCTTCCGGAACTGCTGAAGTGCCGCACGATTTCCGGAATTGACAACCGCAATCTCAGAGACATCATGACAGCCACCGGAATCATCGCAGATGCCGAAGTTTCGCTCTATTCCACTACTCTTAAGGGTACGGCCACTCCGCGCAGCCTGAACCTGCTGCTGCAGGGACTTGTGGGGATGTTCCGTGAAAGTTCCACAGACACGACCGCAGCGGCTGAACTGCTTCGCTCAGCATCAGTGCAGAAAAGACTGTCTGCCGGAGGGCGCAATGCCCGACTTGCCGGAATCGACAGCCTTGTATGCGCCGACAATCCGTATTCCGGAGTACGGATGTATGAAAACTTCACGCCGCAGACCGTTGCCAAGGCGGACAAACTGTTCGCCGATGTGTTTTCCGATGTCGGGGAGGGCTTTATTGTGATTTGTGCTGACATGGAACCTGCTGCACTTCAGAAACGCCTTGTCTGGTATGCCGGGGAGTTCCCTGTTTCCGGACGCTCAGAAAAACGTCCCCGTGTGAGATTTCAGCCGGTTTCAGGGCAGTCCACGACTTTCCGCAGTGGAGCTGCCGAGAGTATCGACGTGCTTCTTTCTGCTGCTGTGCCGATGAACGCCGCGAATCTCTGCGCCTCCCGCCTTGCCGCAAGCCTGCTGGAAGATAGTCTGCATGGGGCACTCGTCGGAACCGGGTTCCATGTGAGCGTCGCTTCGTCATACCTTCTCTATCCACAGGAGCGTTTCAGCGTGCTGATTTCACTTGACCGCATCCCGGAGGACGGCTTTGCTTACGGCAGCCTTGACGATACGGAGATACTGTCTGTCCTGGCCCGTTTGCGCACGGCTTTGACAGAGGCACCGCAGACTGAATGGCCGGCATCTGTCTTGAAAGCATTCAAGGCCCGGCTTAATAACGAATATGGCATAGATGCCTGGTCTGCGGATCATTGGCGCGATGCACTTGTTATCCGCTATGCCGACGGGCGCGACTTCAGCACGAAGATAGCCGACAGAATGAATGCGGTGACGGCCGAACAGGTCATGGATGTGCTTCGAAAGCTCGTTGAAGGCAGCAGGATCGAGTATGTTGTGATGAAATGATGGATTTATGAGCAAGTACAATTCGATAATCCAAATAGACGACATTCTCGTCTCCGGTGAGATACTGACTGAATACTTCGCTTGTGACTATGACAAGTGCAAGGGAATATGCTGTGTGATAGGCGACAGTGGTGCTCCTTTGCTTGAATGCGAGTTGCCGGCGCTTGAAAAGAACTACCACCATTTCAGCCCGGTGATGTCCGAGGCCGGGCGCAGGGCCGTTGACGAGAAAGGTTTCTTTGAAATCGACGTTGACGGCGACCTCGTCACTCCGCTTGTTCCAGGCTCTGAAGAGTGTGCCTACTGCCGTCGTGATGCGGACGGCAACTGTCTGTGCACAATCGAGGAACAGTGGAACAAGGGGATCGGAGACTTCTGCAAGCCCATCTCCTGCCGCCTCTACCCGATTCGCGTCTCCAAACTATCCAACGGCATGACGGCCCTGAATCTCCACCGCTGGAACATCTGCCGCGACGCCTTCACCAACGGCCGCCGCAAGAAAATCCGCGTCTATCAGTTCCTCAAAACCCCACTCATCCACTTTTTCGGTGAAGAGTTCTATTCTGCCCTTGAAGCTGCCGCCAAACAATTAAAATAATATGGCTTAGAAGGAGGGGATGAAGAAAAAGATGGGATGCAAGGCGGACGGTGAAGATGAAACCGCAGCAGCCTTAGCGGCTGTGAGGATTTCATCAAGACGTCCAACGCGGCAGACCGCTTTTTATTCGCCCCGTAAACCGCTTTTTATTCGCCCCGTAATTTATATTCCATGTGAGAGGCGACGCGTGCCAGGTCCTTCGCCGGTCCTTCGAGCTCAACACCTCCGAAAGATGGGGTGACGGTGATGCGGTCCTCCCACATGCGGGCAATTCTGAGACCTGCGCGGCTGGCGCGGAAACAGAGCTTTTCGGGTGTTTCACTTTCGAGGCGGTAGTCTCCACGGTCGGCGAAATATCCCTTTACTTCAGCGGAGACTTCGCTCCATTCGCCGGGGATGCTGACCTGTCTTTTCTGATAGCCGAACTTCGGATAGAGGGCCGAAAAGACGAGGAAGACGCCGCATATTTCGAGAATTGACTTCCAGCCGTGGATGAAGAGCCCTTCCACCCCGTTTTCTGTGGGCACGAACTTTGTAAATGCGAGAACGCTGATAATCAGTGTGAAAAGAATCGCGAACCAGCAGAAATACTTGACGGCGCGGATGATATATCTTACGGCAGGTTTCATATTTATGAAATTTTATGCGTTTATATTTTTCTGACGTCCGCAAATATAGCGTAAATTCGCATATTTTGCGTAAATTCGCACTCACATTGTTACGAAAACACGAAACGTAATATCAAAAAATGTACACATTATGGAACAGAACAGTCTTAAGAAAGTGACATACGCCCTCGTTGCGGTGGCGGTCATTCTGGCCGGCGTCCTGGCGTATATCTGGATTCAGAAGTCTTCGCTCGTGAGCGAACTTCAGGAAGAAAAGCAGGAATTGACAGACCAGATGCTTGCGCTTCAGAGCGACTATGCGACGCTGTCATCCGATTATGACACAATCAATTCACAGCTCGATTCCTCACGCGAGGAGGTCAATCAGCTGATAGAAAGAATTAAGCAGACGGACGCAACCAACCGTAGGAAAATGCGTCAGTACGAAAAGGAACTCGGAACTTTGAGGAGCATAATGAAGAACTATATAGTCCAGATTGACTCCCTCAACACGCTCAACAAGAAGCTCACTGCAGACGCCGCAGCCGCACGTCGCGACGCCGCCGAGAGCAAGAGACGTTCGGAGGAACTTTCCAAGACAGTGGAAAATCTTTCTTCACAGGTTGCGACCGGTTCTGTCATCAAGGCACGCGGACTTTCACTTGCGGCCTACAACGCTTCCGGAAAGGTTACGGACCGCAGCAGCAGGGTGGCGCAGTTCCAGACTCGTCTGAGCCTGGTTGAAAACGACCTTGCGCCTAAGGGCCCGGTAAGGATTTACATTCGCGTAAAAGACCCTGACGGAGTGCTGATTGCAGGTACGGAGCAGAGGGCATTCGAGCTTGAGGGCGAGACTCTCGTAAGTTCGGCTTCCCGCGAGGTTGACTATCAGGGCGCCGAGACGGACATCGTGATTTATGTGAACGGAGTGAAGGACTGCGTGAAGGGCGTCTACACCGTTGAGGCATACACGGAGCAGTCTTCTCTCGGAACGGCTGAACTGCTTCTTCGTTAACTGAGGGGCTTCAGGCATAAATAAAGTCTGAAATTGTGATTTACGTCCACATCCCGTTCTGCAAGTCTTTCTGCACCTACTGCGGATTCTATTCCGAGACGTCGGCCTGCTACGACCGCTATGTCGAGGCTCTGTTGGGGGAGATTGACAGCAGAAAGTCGGAATTTGACGCGACAATGGACGTGAACACGCTATATATAGGCGGCGGCACACCATCGGTGATGCCGCTGCCTTTGCTTTGCCGCGTGGTTGAGGCGTTAAAGGATGAGTCGGGAAGCAGGAACTTTGATGAATTCACTGTTGAACTGAACCCGGAGGACGTGATTCAGCGGGGCGAGGCGTATGCCGAAGCCCTCCTGGGGATGGGCGTGACGCGTGCGAGTATGGGCGTGCAGTCATTTGACGACGTGGTCCTGCGTTGGATGAACCGCAGGCATGATGCGGAGACTGCTGTCCGAGCCTACAGAATTCTTGAGAAATCCGGCTTTCGGAACATCAGCATTGACCTCATCTTCGGACTTCCGGAACTTGGGCCGGATTCTCAGCCAAGGCATTCAGATTCTCAACCGAAGCATTCAGGCTCTCTTTCGGGACGTTTTTCCGGCCACCGGGGGAAAGACGGGTATGTCCCATTTTTGGATGAGCGGCTTTGGCGTGAGACGATTCTGCGTGCGCTCGACATTTCAGCCTCAGGCATGCTTCCGAGCCACATTTCGGCCTATCAGCTGTCAGTTGAGCCGGATTCTGCTCTTGACGGGATGATTGTTGACGGGCGTTGCCGGGAAGCGTCGGAAGAGTCCTGCGCAAGGCAATACGAGATTTTGTGCGAAGAACTTTCTGCTGCCGGCTACCATCACTACGAGATTTCCAACTTCGCTCTTCCCGGCATGGAGGCCCGCCATAATTCCGCATATTGGCGGCATGTTCCCTACGTCGGTCTCGGTCCAGGGGCACATTCCCTGTCCATTCTCCCGGACGGTCACCGGTGTCGCAGCTGGAACAGCCCGGATCTGAAGCTTTATCTTGGGACTTTTGCTCCTCTCGGACAGCGGGATACCGGTTGCTCCGGGCAAAAAAATGCGGAGTATGAAAACTTGGAGACACTTTCACCGGTGCAACTGGGCATAGAAAACGTTATGCTTGGTCTGAGAACTTCCCTGGGCTGTCCGTTGCCGGAACTCGTCTCCGCCTGCGACAGGGCTCGCCTTGATTCGGCAATTTCTTCGGGCCGTCTCGTGCCCGTTCCCGGCAGTTCTGAGCTTTCCGGCCTGGAGGACGGCGCAGCGCAGTATTACCGTATCCCCGAAAAATACTTCTTCATATCTGACGGCATAATATCCGAACTGCTGTGACAGTTTTGCTTCGTCATTTGCATATTATGCTGACATAAGTTAACTTAGCATCGATTAATGAGTAAAGTCAGGCATCATGGGAAACATCTACGCAGAAAGAATAAAGGCTCTCAGGGAGCTTATGAAGGAAAACGGTTGGGACGCCGTGCTTGTCGGAGCTTCGGACCCACATTGCAGTGAATATCCCGCAGCCCGCTGGAAACAGGTGGAATGGCTTACCGGCTTCACCGGAGAGGCCGCGAGCGTCGTCATAACTCACAACCACGCAGGACTTTGGACGGACACGCGCTATTTCATTCAAGCAACCGCGCAACTTGAGGGAACAGGTGTGGAACTTCATAAGCTCCGTGTTCCGGACGCCGTCCCTATTCCGCAATGGCTTGCGGAGAACGTTGATTACATAATAGGTGCGCCTTCAGCTCCGTCCTATTGGCTCGGAAGCGGAGCCTGTCCGCGCAAGCTGTCGCTTGTTCTTGATGGTCTGTGCTGGAGTGCCGAGGATGTTCTGGACATCGACTCCGCACTTTCCGGAGCCACTTCTTCCGAAGAAT
>ULPT01023649.1_pt1 | contig 10531 bp, 9 predicted proteins | sample 1953751 | NCBI WGS metagenome assembly ULPT01 (sample SAMEA4835636, study PRJEB28245) | human gut metagenome | biome: gut microbiome; material: fecal sample | place: Denmark | collected 2008
ACAATCCGGGAAATGCCCGACAAGGACAAAGAAGTCATCCGCGAAGACAGCTACCCTGTCTCTCGCTTCCGCAGGCGTATCCTCATCTCGGACTTCCGTTGATTTGCATCTCCGCCCCAGAACCCTCGAAAAAGAATATGCAAGGAAAGGTTTTCGACAAACCCACAATGTGGTGGCAAAGGACGCTGACTTCCGTGACACTTATCGCAATCACATCACTTATCGCAATCGTGTCACTAAGCGCCTGTCACCCAAAGACATTCGTCCCAAAAGAAGGAGACCTTCTTTTCTGCATCTCCGGAGATTCCCCGATGAGTGAAGCCATCTCTGAGGCAACCTCCGCCCCGGACTCCCTCTCGTACGACCATGTGGCAATGGTCTGTTTCGACAACGGGAAGCCATTTGTGATTGAAGCCTGCCCCAAAGAAGGAGTGCGACGAATTTCGCTCGAGGAGTTTTTAGCAGAGAGACTCTCCGTGAAAAACAAAGCCACGGAGAGTAGAAGTTTTTGTGGAGGAAAGAAGGGGCTTTGGACAAAGGGAAGAAGGCGTTTGGGAGGAGAAAACGGGAACTCTGCCGGTGGGAAAGTCGCCGGAGTCGTGGTGATGAGAGTTAATTGCGATTTCAGTGTCAAAGAGGCAGTACACCGCGCGGAATCAATGCTTGGACTCCCCTACGACTGGTCCTACCTCCCCTACAACAACAAGCTCTATTGCTCCGAACTAATCTACGAATCCTACCTCAACCCCGCCGGCGACCACATCTTCCAATCCCGCCCGATGAATTTCCTCTCCCCCGACGGAACATTCCCCCAATTCTGGACCGAGCTCTTCTCCTCCCTCGGCGAAGAAATCCCCCAAGGCACCCCCGGCACCAATCCCAACGACCTCGCCCACGAAAGTTGCCTCGTGGAGGTTTATCGGTATTGATTGCAGATTTCCCTAAACTCGCGAAAATACCCCACAATTTGAGAATTTCGGCATAACACCGTAAATAAAAACTGAGAATTTCGGCATTTTAGTGAAAATAATTTGGGGGACACCGAAAATATTATGACTAAGCTGATGGGGCCGACTAAAAAGTCCCGAAAGGACCGCGCCGGGGCGCGAGATACCCCTAATAGGGGTCGCAGACGTTAGTCTGCGGGGGTTCGGAAGTCTGGAGGAGGGGGAACAAAAGACTTTTTGGTCACCCTCTATCGTAGATTTCAATGGCCGAGCCAAGATGGGCATCAAGCTCTTCGGGGGAAATCATATAGATTCGTGGCAAACGCGAATGAGGGAAACGGTTGAAAAAGGCATCGTCGCTCACATACCATCGGATGGACTTCAAAGCATAGGAGTTCCGCAGGCCGAAACGGATTCGCTGCGCCATCGTCGCCGAACAAACCGTCACTCCCCTCTCTCCGTCCGGAAATGTCGAGACAAAAATGGAATGTAATCGCGAACGTGTGAGACGAGGAGAATCATCCGAAGGCTTAACGCGATGACTCACAACAATATGCCGGCCATATTTGGAATTGATTTCGTTCATCATCGTCCGAAAAATCCTCCCGTGCGATGATGAATCCTTCATATTCCCACTTGCGATATAAAGGTGTATCATCTCGTGAATGATGACATCCTCCCACTCCTCCGCCGTCAGATCAAATTCCGAACTCAAACGAATCTGGAAATCGACATTTCTCGTCCCCGTCAACCTCCGCCCCACTTTCGAATAGCGCAACTTCCCGAGAAAACTCGTCGCACTCGTCAGAACCATCGGCACCACCGGCACCACCCCATTGAAACACAAATCATTAAAACGCGCAAAACAATTCTGCGCAAATGGAATCGACATTTTCATAACACGAAGGTAAGAATCGTCGCGAAACGGAGCAAGTTTTTTGAAAGGCGATTTGGATGTTTCTTTTCAAGTGCGAGCATAAGAGTGCCAAATTCACCTCATCGTTTTAACAACATTTTCCGGAAACATTACATTCCCGACATCATCTTTCGGAGTATTCTTAAGGAACAACATCGGAACGATGGTATAGTTCTTGGCAAACGGCAATAAATTAGCTTTGCGAAGAAGTTCAGTTGTTAACTGTTTACCATTCTCTTGATTTGTCCATTTGCACTCGCCAACCAGCAGATACTTTTTGTCAAGCGATTCGGCCATTACATCAAACTCCACTTGTTCCGGCTTCTTATCCACATTGAGAACAGAACCCCACCAGCGCTTCGCCTTGCCATAAACTACTCCATTGACAATATTTCCTGTAACGGCATCCCGGCACAGTTTTTCCCATTGCATACTCACATACTCAGAAAAACGAGCAGTCAAAGCCTGCTCTATGGGCAAACGACGACCAAGTTCAATGAACGAACGGTTAGGCACAACAAACTGATAGTAGAATGCCATAAACGGATCGGCTATCTTATATAGGCTCTTTTTCGCATTCTTTTCATCAATCCCGAACGGAACATCTTTCTCCAAGAATCCGAGATCGATAAGTTTCTTCAATGGACGCGACAGATTGGTTGCCGGCTCATTGCATCGTGCAGCAATCTCAGAAAGCCGATTTGCGCCATCACCGATATAAGACATTATCGTTGAAGTCTTGACAATATCCTTCACATCATCCTGAAACAATTTTATCGGCTCTTCATAAAGAGTTCCATTTACAGAAAGGATATTGCGCCACAGGGCATCATCAAGCGAGCTTCTATTTTCCCTCAATTCCCAATAACGCGGCACACCGCCCCATACGGCATACTCTTCAATGGCACTAATCGCATCAAGGTTCAAAGCCTCTTGAATATACGGCAAACGTATCGGTGCAAGCCTTATTATCTCATCAGCACGCCCATATAGAGGTGCAGTAGAATCAAGGAACAACCCATACATCATATTTTGTGATGAACCGCAAAGCACAAAGTTATACTTCAACTGCTTCTCATCAACAAGTTTCTGCAACACAGACGGCAGCTCCGGTGATTGCTCTACAAGATATGGAAATTCATCCAGACATAGAGTAAAACGCTTGTCTGTCCGATAATTGACCGCACGAAATATAGATTCCCAATCCGGATATGTCAGTTTGTCGAAATCCGGAAATATTTGTGCAATCACTTTCGCAAGCAATACCCTCTGATGTTGCCCTTCAGAACGGTCGGCAAGAAAATAAACATCATTGTCCGACAACACCCTTTTGATAAGCGTTGACTTACCCAAGCGTCTGCGACCGTACATCACGACTAACGAGGACTTCTCTCTTGTAAGAGCATCTTTTAATCGTGCAGCTTCATCTATTCTATCAACGAATTTCATATATCACATTTATTATGCAACGCAAACATAATGTTTTTATCGCATAATACAAAATTCTGAGCCCTATTTTTATTCCAACAGAGAGCTTTGCGGTCAAGACATACGTATGACTTGCCATCTGCTGCCTTCAATTTGAGTTGGTTAGTCGCCACTAACCAACTGCGAGCCGGATTTCTTCAGTTTCCCCTTCAGATACTTCCAGCAGTTTCTATTCTTCGTATAGTCATCCTGTGCATTCAGCACACCGACAATATCAAGCACACTATACCACCATTTGGAATTCTCCTCATCCCAAATGGCCCTGACCTCCCGATCATCAAAGAAACGGATTGATATTTTGCTCATAAACAATCGGTTATCTTAGATTTGCAGCGCAGTTTTCTGCACCAAGGTTTATCATTACAGAATTAGTAAATTTATGATGATAATAATGCGAAAGTCTAAGTTTTTAGTTGTCTTTGGATATGTCCGCAACTTTGCGCAGTTTCTCCAGAAGATCCTCATTCTCAGGATGTTCCTTTTCAAGTGCGAGCATAAGAGTGCCGTCGGGCTTGCTGTAGATTTTGCCGTGGAGAAGATAGAAATAGTGCTGAATAAATTCTTCTTTTTCCAGGGTTAATGGCTTGATGGTGAAGAAAATATATTTCGTATTCAGAAGCCTGAGCGTTGCCTGAAAGACCTTGTCCTTGAAATTTTCCTTGAACAATGTCTGTTCTGTCGGGTCATTGGAGGCATACAGCGACATGACATAGAGCAGGTTGATATCGAAATGAGAAAGCCAGAGAGTATCTCGGTCAAACAGACGGTTTTCAAAATGGAAAATCCTGTGCTTATCTTCCTCCGCGCCATTTACAGAGAAATCACGAAGTTCCAGCCCGGAGTTCCCGAATGAAAGAGTGTCTGGAACGAAGGCGCTTATGAAGAAGTTGGGAGTAAAGTTGTAGCCTTCAGTGAGAGGGTCACGATAGCCCATCTCATCGAGTTTCCTTGACGTAGAACGTGCAAAATGGTACTGGATAATGTTTTTCGCGTAGGTGAACTGCTTGTAGATGGAATTGTCTCCGATTGACGAACCGATGGAGTAGTACTTGCTGTCGCCTATGTAATAGATTTCGCGGTCATCGATCGGCGAGCGATACCTGAAAAGATGATCGACAATTTTGCCGTCCTTCTGCTTCTTGAGCAATTCCGGCAGGTCCGCATCCGAAATCAGCGCGTCCATCATTGCCTCGAACACGATTTCAAAATTACCAACAAGAAGATAGTCGCAAATGTTCTCCTTTTCCTGAATGCCGGCAGTCTTGAGGAAAAATGCACGACACAGCTTCCACAATCGTATATCTTTGTCTGAAAAGTATTTATATTTGATCGCATTCAGTCTGGTGAGTCCATATCCATCAAGATAAGCCTCAAACTGCGCACCGGTAATCGGTTCATAGCAGCATTCTGTGCGGACATCGAGTCCGAGTTCCGATGATATGTAGTGCAGGATTGAATGGAAGATAATCATAAGTTCCTCATCGAAGTCAATCTGTTTCCTGCGGTTTATGACTTCAAGGTAATACGGCTGTCCGTCCTGGTAGACCGGTGCTTTTGTCTGAATTGTCTTTTGCCAGTTTATGCGGTCATATCCGCTGTGGAGATTCCTTATGATATATATGAAATAGTCCCTGTTGGCGTTGAAGAACCGGATGATGTCAAGAATAACGTCTAACAGAGTTCCCTCGGCGGCATCGGGCTCTCCGTGGCTCTCTGTGGCACCGGATTTTGTGACAATGTCGCTGTCCGGATTCAGCCTTGCGTATGCGGAGATTGCACGATATGTCCACAGGCTGAAACTGCGGATAAACTCTGTCTGTTCTTCACTAAGCTGGTTTTCAGAAGAAAATGCGTCTATCAGGTTCTCTGGGGACAGCCCTCCGAACACGGTCGCTCCAGAAGCATCGCATACGATCTTCGGCAGGCACAGAACGCAGTCATTGATGGCAGAGTTGAAGTAATAGCCGATTTTCGTGACCTTGATTCTCTCATTTTCGACAGTTTCAAAGTCGCGGCAGATGCCACGGACAAGGGCGGCATCGTAGCTGTGTCCTTCAACTAGAACTTTCATTTACTCTGATCCGCTTTGATCCTCATTCCCGTTTCCGGAATCGCCATCAGTCTCCGACTTTTCCATCAAGACAGGTTCTGGCGTGAGCCCTACATTCGCGAGGAACGTATGCAGCACTCCAAGGCTCTCAACGACTTTGCCCTCCGTATTCTCCTCAAAGAACGAATTGAAAGACATGATTTCGTTCTTTCCGTTTACCTTGATCGTGAACGGATTGGTGTCCTTCGCTCCCACGTCCTTGAAAACATCGTTCCATAGATAGAACACCACTTTTGAAACAAAAGTACTTATTGATATGCTACCGGAAACCTCGTCTGCTTTCACGAACCAATATCCGAGCTGCTTATCTTCGGAGTGGGTGACATTCAGAATCCTCGAATTGATGTTGGAGAGAAAATCCTTCCAGCTATATTCGTAGTTCCCGGCATTTATTTTCCTTCCGTCTTTTGTCTCGATAGAATTCTTGATTGTCAGCTCCATTTGTCTGTCTTTGCCCTTAGGCGCTGTTGTCGGGATATATTTCCAGTCCCAGCGGCGTTTAAATGCGCTATCCATCGGGAAAAGCGACTGGTCGGAAGTATTCATTGTCGCTACGATGTTGAAGTTCGATGGCAGGCGGAGCTTTCCTCCCTCGATTCCTTCGCTTCCGTCCGTTTCCCCATCTTCCGTATTTGAAAGTTCCTCTTCAAGATAGAACCTCAGGTCCGTGTCCGCGTCAATCGGGTATTCTGAAACTCCGTCCTTGCGGTCAAGAAGCTGGAACAGGTCACCGAATATCTGGGCACAATTTCCTCTGTTGATTTCTTCTATGATGAGATATATCGGCTTGTCAGGATTCTTCCAAGCCTTGCAGTAGGCTTTTGTGAACACCTGCGGACTGAATTCATAGCTGATTCTTGAGGATTCCGGCAGAGCGGTCTCTTCTTTAATCTGCATCCCGGCACGGATTGTCGTGTCGTAGGTCGAGCCGGTCTTATATGCATCTTCGACGAGTTTAGGAATAGTATGTTCACCGGATTTTTCCATATCGAGGATGCTTTCGCGACACTCAAACCCGAACAACGCGAATCCAGACGTCAGATTTGATGAGTGTTCACCGAGCGTCTGCTTGAGTTTTGCAACAAGTTCATCATAATTAAGGACTTTGCAGGTCTGAGCCGCTACACTATGGCACATCGGCTTATAGCATCCGACAAAGGAGGCGTAGTCGCTGTCCGGGTGAAATGTTGTGCGGAAAATCTGTCCTTCCGGGACATCTTTAAGACGATCTTTAACCTGACGCGATTTACCTGTTCCAGGAGACCCGAAGTAGATTGTTTGGAGTGTGGAAGTATTCCCCCCTGCAGCGTTATAGACTCTTTTCGCTCCGTTGAGTATGACTGCATATTGTGGATTCTTTCCTAAAAACTCCCATAAATCAACAATATATCCTTGTGCAGCATTTACTACATTGGCAATAGATAATATAGCCGATGCGAGGCAGTCGCCACGATCCAGCGATTTTCCGTCGTTATTGTTTCCTCCATTCCACCATTGGGGTTCAGTGGCAAATTTTATTAGATAATCCTTATCCTCATCACTTATCCTTGTGGACTCTCGCAATGCGAGACTAATTGCTTCCCTATTTTTAGTTTTAAGCGTTTCTTTGGGAACAATATCCCAAATCAGCGTTCTATACTCGATAAAAGGCTTATAAAGTGGAGATAATATAGAGGCGATATAAAACCACGAATTACTAATGAATATACGTTGCCCAGAAGGATTTGTTGCGCAAGAATTGAATCGATTGTATTCAATCTTGTAGCTATTTATCATTTTAACCGAAACCGTGAAAGCTTCCGGCAATTCATAGTCATAATGATCGAACTCTTGTATTTGTTTTGCTATCGGTTGGACAAGTTCGTTGAGATTATTTAGCATATTTCAGTAGTTGGTTATTAATTTCTTTCGCTAACGTCCGGACAACTGGGACAGCTACGCTGTTCCCAAATTGGTGAAATGCTTCTTTGTCTGAAACTACAATTTTCATTTCGGGCATATTGGAGTTGTTGTTCTGGTTTGAAGAAGCTTCAATTTCTTGCCACCCATTGCCCAAAATTCGGTATCCTTGTAACCTTCCCGCTTCTACTGGGGTTAATTTGCGCGGATTCTTACCCTTCTCGGACTGGTCAATAAGTATCTCACTCCCATCTTTCCAATATCTTGCTGATATTGTACTACAGTACAGACTGTTACCATTGAATAATGAGTATCCGAACCCTTTCCCGTTCTTACGGTTCTTTTCTTTTCTAGCTTTGTGCCCTTCCCACATTCTATCGCTTATTGTGAATTTGTCCGGAATCGAACCTTCCGGTTCAAAAATATCTTTTACATGTGTAGCAATACAACAATTCAGTTCCTCTTTTGTGAGTATAGACGATAGGTCTTCTTTGAGACCAAGAGGGAAATTAAAGTCGCTCACGGGTATCTGGGATTTATCCCAACATACGAAGAATAGACGATCCCTATTTTGGGGCACTCCAAAATATTTTGCATTGAGCACAGCGGTTCTCACCTCGTAATCCAAATCTTTTGTCAGTATTCTCATGAGGATTTCAAAAGTTTGCCCGTGCAGATGATTTTTCAACCCTTTCACGTTTTCCAACAGCAACACTTTTGGCTTATGTCCGCTCTGGATTTTTGAATTGACAATACTGGCAATGTTAAAGAACAGGGTTCCTCTTGTGTCCTCAAATCCTTTCCGTAGTCCCGCAATAGAAAATGGCTGACAAGGAAAGCCGGCACAGAGAATGTCGAAGTTTGGAATTCTATTGTAATCTACGTCGTTAATGTCTCCATTAAAGTATATGTAGTCACCTTCTTTGTCTTTTAGGAAAAGCTCAGGTGAGGTCGCTTTGAAATTTTCTTCATATGTTATTCTCGCATTTTTATCCCATTCGCTGGCGAATACGCATTTTCCGCCAATGTAATCAAAGGCATAGTGAAATCCACCAATACCAGCAAATAGGTCGATTTATCGCCCCACATTTCAGAGCATAATCAATGAAATTGCTGGCTATACAAGCAATTAGCGAAGCCCACTCAATAATGCTTAAGCATTTTTTCTTTCGGCTTTGACGATAATTTCGTATATTCGCACTTTTGTAAGCAAGATTAGTTTTATGAATAAAAAACAGTTGACATTTATCGACCCTAAATAGTCAACGAGGCTAAGGCTCCTGAATATCCATTATTCCTGAGTTGATGAAGCGGTAGAGGGTTTTACGGTCAACTTTGCAGATGCGGGAGATTTCGTATTTGGATACTCCGGAGTTCAGAAGTTCTTTGACAAGAGAGCGTTGGGGATAGAGTTTGTGTTTATGAGGGGCATTCGGTTTTCCCTTGGGACGGCCGAGCACAACACCTTCTGCGCGTTTGCGGGCAAGTGCTTCTTTTGTCCTCTGTGATATCAGTTTGCGTTCAATTTCCGCTGACAGACCAAATGCGAATGCAAGAACTTTGCTGGGGATGTCATCACCCAAACGATAACCCTCCTTGATTGTCCAGACACGACATCCCTTGCTCATACAGATGTTCAAAATCTCCATAATCATAAAGAGATTTCTTCCCAAACGCGAGAGTTCGGCGCAGATGATAAGGTCTTCCCTCTTCACCCTTTTGAGGAGTTTACCGAGTCTTCTTTTGTCGTAGTTTTTCGTCCCGCTGATGGTTTCCTCAATCCAGCCGTCAACAGAAAGAGACGCCCCCTTGCAGAAGGCCGATATTTCAAACCTCTGATTTTCAACCGTCTGTTTATTACTGCTGACTCTGATGTATCCGTAAACCATAATCCTATGTGACAAATTGCCGAAGACCGGTGATTTTTCCGGCGAATTTGCCAAAGATGATTGAAGAAAAAAGAAAAAACATATAGAAAAAGAAAAATGTGACGAAATGTCGCTATATAATTTAAATGGAAAGACCTGACACATATAACACATCTCGACTTGTCGACGGCTATCGGCAGGCTTTCGTTGATTCAGAGACTGAGGCAGAACCGGATTTCACTCCCCGATTTGTCTCCAACTCCAACGGAACTACAGTCAAGTCGGTCATTGAAAACGAACTGAAAGACTGCTCATCTATGTTTATGTCCGTCGCGTTCATCACATCCGGCGGAATTGCTCCTTTTCTCGGTTTCCTAAAAGAATTGGAGTCAAAGGGAGTCCCCGGCCGCATTCTCACTACAGATTATCTGATGTTCAGCGACCCGAAAGCTCTCGACAAATTGAACTCACTGTCGAACCTTGACGTCCGAATGTACCGCACAGGCGATTCCGGCATCGGATTCCACACCAAAGGCTATCTTTTCCACAACAACGGAGACCTCAAGATTCTCATCGGCAGTTCTAACCTCACGCAAGCGGCAATCTCCAAAAACCACGAATGGAACACTATGATGGTCTCTAAGTCTGAGGGGCAGTTCGCAAAGGATGTTGAGGCTGAGTTTGAGAACATCTGGAACAGTTCGGTCAGTTATAGCGAGTGTCGCGACGAGTATCAACAGGAATTCAGGGAAAAGACAAACGAAAGAGAGCAACTGAAAAAACTGTTCAATTCGCTTGACCTTGAAAAAGCCCGTATCATTGAACCTAACACGATGCAGGCAGAATTCTGTATGAATGTCGAGAGGCTTGTCCGTGACGGGCAAAAACGCGCTTTGCTGATTTCTGCAACCGGAACAGGCAAAACATTTGCTTCGGCATTTGCACTGAGAAAACTCCTCGCAGAAAACCTCCTTCACAAACGAAAAGTTCTGTTCTTATCTCACAGGGAACAAATTAACAAACAAGCACTTAAGAGTTACGGCAAAGTTCTGGGCCAAGGATATAATATGGAGCTCTTGTCGGGTACAAACTGCAACAGGGAAGCATTGCGGAAGGCAGACCTTGTGTTCTCAACGATGCAGATGATGTCAAAGGACGACTTGAGAGAGGAACTATTCACGCCCACCCACTTCTCAATGATTATTCTTGACGAATGCCACAGGACCGGCTCCAGCGGTTATCAGCGTATAATTTCATATTTCAAGCCGGAGTTTCTCCTCGGAATGTCGGCATCCCCGGAGCG
>ULPT01024901.1_pt1 | contig 10529 bp, 11 predicted proteins | sample 1953751 | NCBI WGS metagenome assembly ULPT01 (sample SAMEA4835636, study PRJEB28245) | human gut metagenome | biome: gut microbiome; material: fecal sample | place: Denmark | collected 2008
GTTCGCCGGGTGGGACGGCTGCGCCGCGCGCTGTGTATGAGAGGGTGCTGCGTTCTGCTGCGGCGTACGCGAAGCAGCCGCCGCGTTCTGCCGCGGGGCTGTCTGCTGCCGCTGCGGGGAGGGTCTTCCCCCGCTCGCCGTACTCTGTGTCGTTTTTGCTGCGGGCCGCTGTATCCGCGTGCCCTGCGCGCTCCGATTGTGCGCTTCGTTGCTCAACGTTCGGAGTCTCCTTCCAAATTCTGCCTGGTTCTGTCCGTTGAACATGCGCATCGCTATCCGCCGGCCGGCCGTGCTTGGCGCGCGGCATACGGAAAAGGATGGCTTGCGCATCCTACAACAGCGTACAGTTTACCACACAACCGCCGAATCGAACAGCATTTCTTCCGATAATTCACAAATTATCCAAAACACGGCGCGGATCCGCCGCGGCAACCCGGACGGTTTCGGGCGCCGAACTGTTTATTCAGAGTTTTTGATCGAAAAGCGAAAAATCCCTTGCAATTCTGTCGAAAACAAGGATATAATAATTTTCATAATGGGGGGAAAGAGATTTCTTTTGTGCGCAGTGCCGCCCCAGGCTGCGGAACCGCGGGTTTTGCGCCCGCCGCGCCCCTCGCTTTTGCCGCACGAACGCCCGCAGATGCCAGACTCGCTTCGAGTGACACGCGAGCGGAGCCAACGTAATTGAACCGAAAGGAGCAAATACAACATGAACGAACTTAAGGAGTATGTGGAATCTCTCGGCATCATCGCACCGAAGGCGGTCTACCGCAACCTGACGCCGGCACAGCTCACCGAAAAGGCGCTTCAGCGCGGCGAGGGCAAGCTCTCGAGCACGGGCGCGCTCGTCGTCACAACCGGCAAATATACCGGACGCTCCCCGAACGACCGTTTTGTCGTCGACACCCCCGCCATCCATGACGACATCGACTGGGGCAAGGTCAACGTCCCGATCTCCGAGGACAAGTTCAACGCCATTCTCGGCAAGATGACCGCGTATTTGCAGGATCGCGAGATCTTCGTCTTTGACGGCTTTGCCGGCGCAGACGAAACCTATCATCTGCCCGTGCGCGTTGTGAACGAGCTTGCGAGCCAGAACCTGTTCATTCATCAGCTGCTCGTCCGCCCGACCGCGGAGCAGCTCGACAGCTTCGTGCCCGGCTTTACGGTCATTGCGGCCCCCGGCTTCAAGTGCGTACCTGAGATCGACGGCGTGAATTCCGAAGCCGCCATCATCATCAACTTTGAGAAGAAGATGGTCATCATCGCAGGCAGCCGTTATGCAGGCGAGATCAAGAAGTCCGTTTTCTCCGTCATGAACTATCTGCTGCCCAAGCGCGGCGTCCTGCCCATGCACTGCTCGGCAAACGTCGGCCACGACGGCGATTCCGCGCTGTTCTTCGGCCTGTCCGGCACGGGCAAGACCACGCTGTCCGCAGACCCGAACCGCAAGCTCATCGGCGACGACGAGCACGGCTGGTCCGACAAGGGCGTGTTCAACTTTGAGGGCGGCTGCTATGCAAAGTGCATCAACCTGTCCGAGGAGAATGAGCCGCAGATCTGGAACGCCATCAAGTTCGGCGCGCTGGTCGAGAACGTCGTCATGGACGACGAGACCCGCGAGTTCGACTTCGACGACGGTTCTCTGACCGAGAACACCCGCGTCGGCTACCCCGTCACCTACATCCCGAACTGCGTGGAAGCGGGTGTCGGCGGCCAGCCCAAGACCGTCGTGTTCCTGACCGCGGATGCGTTCGGCGTCATCCCGCCGATCAGCAAGCTGTCCAAGAATGCCGCCATGTATCACTTCGTCTCCGGCTACACCTCCAAGCTGGCCGGCACGGAGCGCGGCATCACGGAACCTGTCACCACGTTCTCGACGCTGTTCGGCGCGCCGTTCATGCCCCTGCGTCCCTCGCTCTATGCGGAGATGCTCGGCGAGCGCATTGATAAATATGAAGCAAACGTCTACCTCGTCAACACCGGCTGGTGCGGCCATAAGGCGGGCGACGGCAAGCGTATGAGCCTGAAGTACACCCGTGCGATGCTGACCGCAGCGCTGACGGGCGAGCTGGAAAAGGCCGAGTTCGAGCTGGATCCGATCTTCAACGTGCTCGTTCCGAAGTCCTGCCCGAACGTGCCGGACGAAGTGCTCTCTCCCCGCGCCATGTGGAAGCAGGAAGCCGGCGAGGCCGAGTACGAAAAGACGGCGAAAGATCTTGCGGCGCGCTTTGTGAAGAACTTTGAGAAGTACACCCACATGCCGCAGCACATCATCGACGCAGGCCCGAAAGCGTAACGGCAAAGAGCGATTCCGGGAACACTGTTCCACCGTGGAGCAATAGTAACACCAAAGGACGGGGCGCGAGCTCCGTTCTTTGGTCTTTTTTTATGGCGCGGCGGGCCGGTCTCCGTCTACGCCTCGGTGATGTTTGCGATCTTGCCGTCCTCAACGGAGAAGTCGAGCCTGCGCACGGGAAAGATCCCATCCTCCGGCGCAAGCACGAGCCCGACCGTGCCGCTGTCCGTGAGAAAGGGGCGCGCCGCGGCAAACTCACCGAAGAATTCCTGTACCGCCGCTTCATCGAGCGTCCTTGCAAGCGCATCATCCATGAGCGAAAGCGCTTCGCGGTATTCGCCGAGCAGGACCGCTTCGCAGCAGGCAAGCGGGATCGACGCCGGCTCCGTGGGAGAATGGGAGAAGAATCCGATCTGCGGACGGCTCGTGAGCAGCTCCGTCCCCTCCGCGCGGTAGACCGTGCGCCGCTCGTGTCCGCGCTGGGTGCGCAGGCGTTCCGTGACGATGAGCTGCCCGCCTTCCGCACGGATGCTGTCCGCAGAGAGAAAGAGCTTCTGCGACCGATCGGGCGCAACGATGCGTGCGGTGTCCTTCGTTCCGTGCGCCACTGCGACAAGCAGCCTTCCGAGAGAAACAAGCTCGCCCGTGCGCGCGTCGCCGAGCCAGTAGCCCGCAAGCGGCAGCCGGCTGCTTTCGAGCGACAGCCACAGCCCGTTTTCATAGTAGAGGATCGCGTTCATGCCCCCATAGCCGCGCTGCGCGATCGTGTAAGGAAACGCGCGCTCCTCCTCCCCGCGCAGCTCGCCGCACCAGAGCTCCGCCTCGAACAAGCCCCCTCCCCAGTCGAACAGGGAGACGTTATCCAGTCCGCCCTCCGGCCTGCCGTCCGTAAAGCGCATTCGCCGCGTCACGCCGTAATGCCGCGCGGCGTCGTACAGCGGCGCAGCCGAAAGATAGCTCGTCCCGTTGGCCGGCAGCGTAACAAGACACGGCGCATCCCCGGCGGGAACGCCGTTTACGAGTATGACGGCATTTGCGTTTTTCACGGTGATCCAACCCTGTACACACTGCATGGTTATACCTATGCCGTATGAAACGCATATATGCGGGCAAACATACAAAAAGATGGTGGAAAATTTCACGCCGTGTGGTATACTAATGGAAATTTCTTTTGATTTTATAGGAGAGACCAGCCATGTTGAAACTCAGTCAACTGCAAAAGGATCCCGAAGCCTTTGCGGGGCACGTATCCGTCGCGGGATGGGTGCGCACCGCGCGCGAAGGCAAGACCATGGGCTTTATCGAGCTTACCGACGGCACCTGCTTCCGTCCGGTGCAGGTTGTATATGAGCGCGACGATCGAAATCTTGGCAATGGTCTGTCCACCGGCTGTGCGGTCGCGATCGAGGGCGAGCTCGTTTTGACGCCCGACGCGCCGCAGCCCTTCGAGATCCGCGCCGAATCCGTTGTGGTGGAGGGCGCCTGTCCGGCCGACTATCCGCTCCAGAAAAAGCGCCATACGCTCGAGTATCTGCGCACGATCCAACACCTGCGTCCGCGCACGAACACGTTCCAGGCGACGTTCCGCGTGCGCTCCGTCGTTGCCGCCGCGATCCACGAGTTCTTCCAGCAGCGCGGCTTCGTCTATGTGCATACGCCCATCCTGACCGGTTCGGACTGCGAGGGCGCGGGCGAGATGTTCCAGGTCACAACGCTTCCGGTCGGCGAGCCGCCGCGTACGGAGGACGGCAAGGTGGACTACACGAAGGACTTCTTTGAAAAGCCCGTGAACCTCACTGTGTCCGGACAGCTCTACGGCGAGGCGTTCGCGCTTGCGTTCCGCGACATCTACACCTTTGGGCCGACGTTCCGCGCGGAGTACAGCTTCACCGCGCGCCACGCAGCCGAGTTCTGGATGATCGAGCCGGAAATGGCGTTCTGCGATCTTCTGGGCGACCTCGAGGTCGCGGAGGCCATGGTCAAGTACATCATCAACGCCGTGCTCGAGCGCTGCCCCGCCGAGATGGAGTTCTTCAACAAGTTCGTGGACAAGGGGCTGCTCGCACGGCTCGACAACGTTGTGAACTCCGACTTTGTACGCATCAGCTACACCGAGGCCGTGGCGCTTCTCGAAAAGAGCGGCGCAGACTTTAAGTATCCGGTCAAGTGGGGCGACGACCTCCAGACGGAACACGAGCGCTATCTCACGGAGCAGGTTTTCCAAAAGCCCGTGTTCGTCACGGATTATCCGAAGGCGATCAAGGCGTTTTACATGCGCCAGAACGACGACGGCAAGACCGTTGCGGCGGCGGATCTGCTCGTTCCCGGCGTCGGCGAGATCATCGGCGGGAGTCAGCGTGAGGAGCGCTACGACGTGCTGAAAGCGCGCTGCGAGGAGCTGGGCTTCGACATGGAACAGTACAGCTGGTACCTTGACCTGCGCAAGTACGGCGGCGTCAAGCATGCGGGCTTCGGCCTGGGGTTTGAGCGCATGGTCATGTATGTGACGGGGATGCAGAACATCCGCGACGTACTGCCCTTCCCCCGCACGGCCGCCAACCTCGAAATGTAAGGGGCGGTTCTCTTCTCCCCCCTTCTTTTCTTTCTAGAAAGAAAAGAAGCAAAAGAAAGTCAATTGCCGATTACGCTTGATACGCTTCTCAAAGCGTTTTGCACACGCGTGCAGCACACAAACCGGGCGGTTCCCATGCGAGCCGCCCGGTTTTCCTGCCGTAAGCGGGAGGCGCAGGGAAACGGCTGACCTCTACGCAACACCCTCAGCCGCAGCGTCTTTTGTTTCTTTTCTTCAAGAAAAGAAAACGTCCCCCCTATTTAGAAAAAGCACAAAAAAACGGAAGCGCCGCTTAGCGCTCCCGCTATTTCCGAAGTGTTCCTTATTTGGAAGAATACGAACCGCAAAGGCTCTCGTGACAGTCGCCCGTGTGGCAGTCGCAGTTGGGGCGAACCTCGATGCGCTCAAGGCTGCACTCGCAGCCCTGCTGATTGAAGCGGCAGCTGGTAACGCCGCATCCGATGGTCTGTTTGCCGAACTTGCTATCCATAGACTCGTTTATGCCTCCTTCATTATTCTGGGGCCGTTGGCGCCCTTGAAGAATAGCATGCCCGCGTTCCGGCACTCTATGCGCAGCAGCGGTCAATCCCGTCTGCGGGACGAAGCCGCGATGGAATACAGGCGCAAAAAGCTGACGAGCGCAGCGAGCGTTGCGAGCACATAGGTCATTGCGGCTGCGCGGAGAACCTTTTTCGCATCGTCGGACTGGCTGTAGTCCACATAGCCGCCGTCCTCCAGCATGCGGAGTGCACGCGAGGAAGCGTTCAGCTCCGCCGGAAGCGTTGCCAGTTGGAATACGAGCACCGCGCCGAACAGCACGACGCCCACCATGGACAGATTGTAGCTGCCGAGGAACAGTCCGAGAATCACGATCCACGGCGCAAGATTCGATCCGATACTTGCCGCAGGCAGAACGGCATTGCGGATGCGAATGGGCAGATATCCTTCCTCATGCTGCAGCACATGCCCGATCTCATGCGCAGCGACGGCAAGCGCGGAAACGGAGCGCTCGCCGTAAACGGCCTGAGAAAGCCCCACAACGCCGGTCTTGGGGTTATAATGATCCGTCAGCGCGCCGGATACCGGCTCGATGCGCACATTGCCCGCGCCGTAGCGTGCGAGCAGCTCATACGCCACGGACTCGGCTGTCTTTCCGGAAGCGGCGGGTTCGTTTGCATATTTTTGAAACACACGCTGCACGCGGCCCTGTGCAAACAGGCTCACGACCATGAGGATCAGCAGCGCGAAATAGAGCAGCGATTGGATGGACATAGCGCGTTCTCCTTCCCAAACGTCTTGCGTGCAAAACGTCGTTTTCTTTCAGTATAGCATAACCGAATGCGGAGACTTGCAAAACCCGCCCCGGTTTTCCAATTCTTTCACATCACAGAACATGTTTCGTAACGATGCGCGCGCCAAACGGCATAAACGCAAGCTGCGCATACTTGAAACACTGCAGGCCCCACGGGATGCCCACGATCGTAATGCAGAGCACGAGCCCGATCACCGCCGCTTCGATGGCAAGCGGCACGCCGCTCACAAGGATCCAGAGCACATTCAGCAGCACGGAGCCGACGCTTCCGCTGTACACGACGTCCTTCCCGAAGGGCGCGAACATCAGCTTGGCAAATTTGAAGCATTGCAGCCCCCACGGGATGCCCACGATCGTGACGCACCAGAGCAGTCCCGCGAGCGTCCAGCCGAGCCAGAGCCACAGGCCCGCAAACACGAACCAAAGAATGTTGCCGATAAGGCGCATCGTATCCTCCTCTTTCCGCACGGGCGGCAATGATACAGGAGTATACCACATTTTTCGGCAATGCGCCATGCTGCGCTGCATTTGCAATGCGTGGAAAAATAAAGTATACTGGGATTGATCCCGGCGCGATACGCCGCGGCACCGAAAACGGAAAGGATGATGCATCATGAAGCTTGCAGAAGCGCTGCTTCTCCGCGCGGATCTGCAAAAGCGGATCGAACAGATCGAGAGCCGTCTGCTGAGGAACGCGAAAGTACAGGAGGGCGAAACGCCGGCCGAGGATCCGCACGCGCTCCTGGCGGAACTGTCCGATCTCGTCCGCCAGTTGGAAACGCTTATGCGGCGCATCAACGAGACGAACGCGGCTCTCACGGACGCAGGCGAGACCATGACGGCGCTGCTTGCACGGCGTGATTGTCTCCGGCTGTATGTGCAGGCGCTCCGGCGCTTTTGCGCGGAAGCGTCCGAGACCGTCATGCGCGGGACGCGCAGCGAGGTGGTCGTGCGAAGCGCTGTGGACGTTAGGCGTCTGCAAATAACGATCGACGATACATCAAAGGAACTTCGCGAGCTTGATCTCCGCATCCAGGGCTTGAACTGGACGGCGGAGCTGCAATAAAGCGAGGCATTCTTTGGCGTAGCGGATGCGGGCGGGCGCTCTCGGCGGCAGAGCGGAGCCGCAATCTATGACGGGTGCGACGGAGCCGCATAAAACGGGATTATCCCGGCACAGCGCAGGCTCAGCACACGGCACAGGCGCACAGCGCACAGCGTACACGGCATGACCATGGCGCCGGCGCATCCGCGAGGGTGGGTTGCGGGATGTTTCTTTCTTTTCTTCTTTTCTTCTTCTCTTCTTCTTTTCTTTTTTGAAGAAAAGAAGCAAAAGAAAATCAACTGCGGAGCAGGGGTTCTTTGCTGCTCCAGCTGCTTTCGCCAACGTGTTACGCGCAGTCATTAAAAATCGTTGAGATAGTGGATGGGGATTAAAACAAATCATCACAATGCCGTTGCAAACGGGCTACGGAAACAGAAAGAAGTTGACACTCCCCACGGCTAAAGCCGTGGGGAGTGTCAATCGTTTACTTTCTACGATGATGGGGCGCATCTTTCGGATGAGAATCTGCGCATAGCGAACGAGTGTATGAACGCATGGAAAAGCGAGCGTGAAGGAAACTATGTAGGAGCGCACGTTCCGGGAGAGGGCGTATATATCCGCTTTGTCGGTGATAGGAACCGGGCGATTGAAGTGACCGCAGAACGCGGCGGCGATGCGCTTGTTTGGTGAAGAACGGGAGGCGAAAACCGATACATGAGTTATAAACTTGACGGGAATCTTCCCGATCATCCGATCATTCGAAACATGGAGCAGACGGGGTTCCCAAACGGGATCCCGCCAAAGGAAACGCATTGCCCTGTATGCGGGGCAGATCAGCCGCTGCTACTCTACTTCAATCTGCTCGGAGAAGTTTTCGCCTGTGACGCTTGCGTAAGGCGCTGTATGGCGCGGATCTCTCGGCGGCGATTCGAGCAGACATCAAGGCGGCAGGGATCAAAGGTGTTACCGTCAAATGTAAGAGCTATTCCGGCGGGCAGTCCATCACGGCCACGATCCGCACAAGCGCGGCGGACTACATCAATGAGGCGGATTACATCGCGGCTTACCGTGTGTGCGGGAACTGGATAGACGATGGGGAACGGTCTGTGTATAGCGGGGACTTCTACAACATGAGCGCCGAAGAGCAAGAGCGGCTGCGCGTGGCTGCGGCGCGACATGAATATGCGCGATATACGACCACGAGGCAGGACAACAACCAGTATCACATTGACAAGTACACGCATTTGACAGCGACGGCACTCGAACGTGTCCAGCAAATAAAGGCCATCATCGAGGCATACAGATATGGTGAACCCAATGTCATATAAATCGTCCCCCGCCCGTTACAGCGCATACAGGATGAGCCGGGTCGAAACATAGGTCTCGGTGAGCGCGGCGAGCACGAGCAGCGGAAGAATATAGCAGAGATACACCTTGAAAATACCGAGCGCAAGCTCCTTTGCCGGATAGGCTTCGCCGCTCTTCATGATGGAACGCACAAGGTTGTTGCAGATACAGATGCCCGCCGCCGCGCCCAGTGCCAACGCGGGCAGTTCAAAAATACCGTGCGGAAGAACGCCGAGCAGCAGCATGCGCCACACCGAAACGCCATGCGCTGCCAGGGACGCGGTCGTTGCCCCGAGAAACACGCCGTTTGACAGGATCGGCAGCACGGGGATGAACAGGAACGGGACAAAGCCCAGCAGCGTCATGAGCGCTGTGGCGCGGAAATTCTGAACGAACAGCGGTATCAGCCGGATCGTTCCGGCCTCCTCGTCGACCGCCCCGCTCTGTTCAACGGCCTGCTCAAACTGCTCGGAGAGCATCTCCGCGATATCCGGGCGCGCAGTGCAGAAACGATCTGCCGCAAACGCCGCAGCCAGCAGCAAAGCCAGAAGAACCGCCGCCCGAAGCAGCAAGTGCTTTTTGAGAAACGCCGTTGCGGAACCATAAAGCGAACGCATGACGCATCCTCCTGATCGCTCTTTTTTTCTATTCTAACAAACGACGTGCAGCCGGGCAAGCGCGCCTCGGAAATTCTCGGATCTGACACATTTTCTTTCTATAATATATATACAAGCAGCAACGAATGTGGTATAATAAATAGATGAATCTCTGCTCTGAAGGACGGAACGGCCGAATGCGGATCCAAGCGCTGCAACTTCGAAACTTTCGCAACTACACGGCGCTCGCCATGGAACCGGACGAGGGCCTCTGCGTACTCACGGGCGAAAACGCCGCAGGCAAGACGAATGTGCTGGAATCGATCTTTCTGTCCGCGCTCGGCAGGAGCCATCGCACCATGCGCGACGCGGAGCTGATTCGTTCCGGTGCGGAGTCTGGCAGCATCAAGCTCACGCTCGATACGCGCGGCGGGACGCGCACGATCGAATGCCGTCTCATCGCAAACGAGCGCAAGCGTCTCACGATCGACGGTGCGCCGCTTGCCCGCTCGGGCGAGCTTCTCGGCTGTCTGAACGTGGTCATGTTCGCGCCGGAGGACCTCATTCTTGTCAAGGGCGGCCCTGCGGAGCGCAGGCGCTTTCTCGACATGGAGATCTCACAGCTCAAGCCCGCATATTACTACACGCTGCAGCGGTACAACGCCGCGCTCAAGCAGCGGAACGCGCTGCTGAAGGACCCCGACGCGGTGTATGCCGGCATGATCGAACCATGGGACGAGCAGCTTTCGCGTCTCGGCGCTGCGATCACGGTAGAGCGGGCTGCGTTTCTTCAGGAGCTCTCCGCCATCGCGGCGGATCTGCATCTGCAGCTTTCGGATCACCGCGAAACGCTGCTGCTCGCCTACCAGCCGAATTTGCCGGACGCGGATGCGGAGCAGCTTGCGCGCGCCATGCGGGAACGGCTTGCCGAGAATCTGGAGCGCGATCTGTACCGCGGCTTTACCTCCGTGGGGCCGCACCGCGACGACGTGCTCATGATGCTCGACGGGACGGATGTACGCGTTTACGGCTCGCAGGGGCAGCAGCGCACGACCGTGCTCTCGCTGAAGCTGTCCGAAATCGAGATCGTGAAGAAACTCCGCGGCGAAGCGCCGGTGCTGCTGCTCGACGACGTTTTTTCCGAGCTGGATCGACGCAGGCAGCAGATGCTGCTCGCAACGGTGCAGGGGTGTCAAACATTTCTGACCTGCACGCATCTGGAAGAGCTGACGGCCGCGGGCGCAGAACGGATGCAGGTATACAGCGTCAAGGATGGCCGGGTGATCGAGGTATAGGCCGGGCGCTCCTGCCCCGTTCCGGGGCGGCCGCGCGGCGCACGCCCACACATCCGCGGCAGA
>ULPT01059167.1_pt1 | contig 10529 bp, 8 predicted proteins | sample 1953751 | NCBI WGS metagenome assembly ULPT01 (sample SAMEA4835636, study PRJEB28245) | human gut metagenome | biome: gut microbiome; material: fecal sample | place: Denmark | collected 2008
CGCGAAAATGAGATGATCGTTATTTCACATCGCCTTTTTTACTTGATATACATTTCATATACGATCTTGCAGAAGAAGATCGAAAGGACCAGAAGAATGATCGGCTTCACATTGCGCGCGCCGCCCTTTTCAAAGTAGAGCGCACCCAGATAGTTGCCTGCCATCCCGAAGAGGCCGGCGATGATGCCCAAGGGGAAGAGTACCTTGCCATGCAGGAGGAAGATGCAGAGCGCAGCGATATTCGTCGTCGAATTGATGACCTTCGTCACGCCGTTCGCCTCTTTTAGAGGAAGATGCGCGATGCCTGTCAGAAGCAGCAGCAGGAAGGTGCCGGTGCCGGGGCCGTAGAAGCCATCATACACGCCGAGGAAGAGGGCAGTCACCATGCTGAGGATGACCGTTTTCTTATACGTGTACGGCGATTTCTCTGTGACCAGTACATTGCCGCGCGTGAGGTAGAGCCCTGTCGCGGGGAGAACGATCAGCATGAAGATCATGAAAATCTTCGCATCCATCAGGAGAGCAAGATTCGCGCCCAGCGAGGAACCGGCGAAGGCGCAGACCACGCAGGAGAGCGAGAGCTTCCACGGGATGAAGCCGCTTTTGGCAAATTTGAATGTCGCAAGCACTGTCCCCATCGTCGAGCTCATCTTATTTGTCGCAATGGCATTATGGACGGGAAGCCCGGAGAGCAGGTAGCCCGGCAGGGAGATCAGCCCGCCGCCTCCGGCGATGGCATCGACGAAGCCCGCAAGCATGACCAGCGGGCAGATGACAGCATATTGAAGAAATGTTTCCATGGGTAGCTCCTTAGTGACTGATGATGAGAGATTGCTTTAGTGGATTCTGTTTTCTGAAAACAGCCGATTTCCTTATCATAGCATATCTGAGGAGGATGGGAAATAAAAAACTGCGAGCCTGCGAATGAAAGCCCACAGTTTTTTACTCAGGGAAACCAAATGCGAAGAAAGCAGCATTTCCTTACGAAAGGCAATGGATAGAGAGCCGCACTTGGTTTTTCTTTTTACTGATCCATTATTTCAATGTACCTATGATCTCGGCGCAGGCGCTGCAGGCCGGGCAGTCACAGAAGCGAGCACCCTTTTCCTTGATGTCCTTCGCATGAGCGAGGATGGCAGCGGCTCTTTCCTCCCCGAAGAGTGCTTTGCCGGCGTCAGAACCGGCAAAGCCGATCAGTCCATCGATCGGCATGATGTCTGCGTTGACTTCCTTTTTCAGAATAGCCGTGGCTGCTTCTTCGTCAGCGGTGCCGGCTGCAGCGAGCCACTTTTCACAAGCGGCCTTTGCTTCCGGGCAAGCAGAGGGAGCGGCCATGAGCTTCTTTACTTCTTCGGTGAGTGTATTTCTGATTTCTTCTGTCATAAGGATCATCCTTTCTTTCAACCAATGGATATATTTATTATACGCGCATAGGCAAAGGGACGAACAGCCATGTCTTGTACCTGATCGCGGGGAAGGATGACGCCATAGGGGATGTTCCCACACTGCCAATGCCCTCTAAAATACGAGCCAATATCGGTTTTAAATAGGGACGGATAGTCCTCTCCCTGCCTTAGCGATGCTCTTCTCTGCGAAGCGGTCATCGGCTCTTCTGCCATTTGACAACTGCCCCCCTTGTCCTTTATCATCGAGAGGAAGGATTTTTTTAATTGCGGGCTAACATGGGGAATGTGGATGAGAAAGGAGAATAGAAGGATGAAGGCGAGACTGAAAATTGCGTACAGTGATGAAGCCTGGAGCATGATAGGTGAGATCGAAGGACGGAAGAGTGTACGTCTGGAAGACTGCGATCTGCCTGAAGCAGCTGCTGTCATCATCACGAAGAAGGATCGCGGGATCTTTAGGGATCCGCATCTGAAAGCCTTTGGAATCCCCGTGTTTCTGATCGTTCGGGAAGGGGAAGAGCTGTGTGAAGACGTCTTGGGGGAGGCGTATGGCATTCTGGATCTTTCCCGGGCTTCACAGGAATACTACAAGCGTCAGATCGAAAGTGCAGCAGAGCAGTATGAGGCCAGGATCCTGCCGCCTTTCTTCAAAAGTCTGATGGAGTATGTCGAGAGAGGAAATACAGAATTCGACTGCCCGGGCCATCAGGGCGGCGAGTATTTCAGGAAGCACCCCGGCGGACGTATTTTTTATGAATTTTATGGTGAGAATGCATTCCGCGCGGACCTGTGCAATGCGGATGTAGATATGGGACATCTGCTGATCCATGAGGGGATGCCGCTCAAGGCGCAGCAGCATGCGGCGAAGGTCTTTCATGCAGACAAGGCCTATTTCATACTGAACGGGACATCCGGCGCCAATAAAGTGGTGATGAATGCGCTGCTCTCGCCGGGAGATCTCGTGCTGTATGAGAGAAACAATCACAAGTCCATGGGCTATGGTGCGCTCATTCAAGCGGGTGCGATCCCGATCTATCTGGAGACGGCGAGAAATCCCTTCGGACTCATTGGCGGGATGCTCGATCACTGCTTCAACGAAGAGTACATCCGTATGCTGATCGCAGAGCGGGATCCGAAGCGCGCGCTCATGGATCGTCCGATCCGCGCGGCGGTGCTGCAGCTCGGCAATTATGACGGCTGTATCTACAATGCGCGGCAGGTGGTGAATAAGATCGGTCATCTTTGCGACTACATTGTCTTTGACTCGGCCTGGGTGGGCTATGAGCAGTTCATCCCGATGATGAAAGACTCGAGTCCGCTCCTTTTGGATCTCGGGCCGAAGGATCCGGGCATCATCGTGACGCAGTCAGTGCATAAGCAGCAGGCCGGCTTCTCACAGGCGTCCCAGATCCTCAAAAAGGATAGCCACATCAAGGGGCAGAAGCGCTATGTGCCGCACAAGATCATGAACAATGCCTTTATGGTGAATTCCTCGACATCGCCGAATTACCAGATCTTCGCATCACTGGATATGAATGCCAAGATGCAGGAAGGCGAAGCGGGCAAGCTCCTTTGGCATGAGTGCATCGTGCAGGCCATCGAAGCCAGAAAGTCCGTGCTTCGCTGCTGCAAGTACCTGCGCCCGATCGTGCCTCCTGTCGTTCATAACCAAAAGTGGGAAGAGGGCGACACGGAGAACATGGCGACGGATATTTCCTACTTCACCTTTGAACCGGGCGGGAAATGGCATTCCTTTCAGGGCTATGGCAAGGGGCAGTACTTCATCGATCCTTTGAAGCTGCAGCTCATGACGCCCGGCATCTCGATGGAGACAGGAGAGTATGAGGACTTTGGTATCCCCGGTATCATTCTGGCAGAGTATCTAAGAGAAAACAGCATCATTCCGGAAAAATGCGACTTGAATGACATCCTCTTCCTCATGACGCCGGCTGAGACAAAGACAAAGCTGGATCATCTCATCACGAAGCTGGTGCGATTTGAAAAGTATATTGACGAGGATGCAGCGATGGAGATCGTGCTGCCCTATATCTATCAGAAGTTTGAGAAACGCTATCAGAATTATACGATCCGGCAGCTTTGTCAGGAGCTTCATGATTTCTGCAAAGCCAAGAAGATCAATGTGCTCCAGAAGAAAATGTTTCTCAAAAAATATTTTCCCGCGTACTTCATTTCTCCGCAGGAAGCGAACTGGGCGCTGGTGCGGGGCGAGGGTGAGCTGGTGCCTTTGAAGGAGATCGAAGGCCGCGTGGCACTGCAGGCAGCTGTCCCGTACCCACCCGGCGTCCCGTGCGTACAGCCCGGAGAGCGCTGGACGGAGATCGTCATGGATTATATCCAGGACTTCGTGGAGGGGATGAATGAGCTTCCTGGCTTTACGCCGGAAATTCAGGGCGTGTACACGGAGGGCATTCAGGGAAAAATCGAAGCGAAAGCCTTCGTACTGACGCGTAAAGCAGAGGAAAAGTATAAAAACCAGAGCAGCTTGTGACTGGTGGCTAGGGATTAGGGACTTAGGGGCTAAGAGACTAGGAGACTGGGAGATCAGACATCAGATGTCTAGTGTCTCCAAATTGAATGTCTCTTGGTCTAACCACCGGTCACTGAGTTTCCCTGAAAGGCAGGCGAATATGAAACTCAATTTCACGTCACTTCAGTATTTCCAAAAGACCGCGGAACTGGAGCATCTGACGAAGGCGGCGGAGGAGCTGCACATCGCGCAGCCTGCCCTGTCCCGCATCATACGCGGGCTGGAACAGGAGCTGGAGGTGACGCTCTTCGAGCACCAGGGGAGAAATATCCGTCTGACGCGTGATGGGCACATCCTTTTGAAGCATGCACAGAATTTTCTGAAAGAGTTCGATGAGATGCAGCAGGAATTCAAAGACTCTCGCGATCTCGCACAGTCTACGGTGAAGCTTGCGATCTTTTCTGCGATACAGATGATCCCCAACTTTTTGATGCAGTTCAAGAAGGAACATCCGACGGCGATCCTAGAGATCCTGCGTCCGGATTCGCAGCAGGCAGCCGCCAAGCTGGATCTTTCGCTTTACGCCGATCTATCTATGATCGATAATGATCACACGGTCAGCCTTTTCAGGGAAAGTCTCGTCATGATCCTGCCGAAGAATGATCGTCATGCCGATCTTCCCTATGTGAGCCTTTCTGATTATGCGGAGGCAAATTTTATCGCAGCCCCCAAGGGCTTCATGCTGCGCGGCGCGCTGGAAGCCTTTTGCAAAAAGGCGGGCTTTACGCCGCAGGTGGTGATGGAGAGCGATAACCCGGATACGGTGCGTAATTTCGTGCGCGCCGGGCTCGGTGTGGCTCTCGTGCCGCAGATGACGTGGTATTCTGCACAGGAAGGGGTGGCCTCTCTTCCTGTCGGAGACCAAGAGTGCTATCGCTATCTGTATCTGTCTTGGAAAACAGATGCCAAGCTGCCGCTCTCAGCCGTTCTCCTTCGCGAATATATCATTGATCACTTCTGGGAGTATGTCCGCTTTACGGCAAACAGTACCTATCCCATGGAATGATACCGGCAAAGCCGCCGGAAACGAAACCGTTTCCGGCGGCTTTTTGCTTTTTATAACAAGTCTGTTATGAAAGAAGTAGCAATGCCTTTGCATGGCTGTTTGTACTTCGCATGATAAAAGAAACTAAGAGACTGGGAGACATCAGGTATCAGACTTTTGGTATCTGATGTCTGCAAGTCCCCAAGTTTAAAGTCTCTAAGTCTCTTAGTCTAATTTCTAGTCACCAACCACTTCGTCTTATATCAAAATTGTTATGATAGAGCGGATACACTCCCATCACCATGCCTTTTGTGATAGGAATGTGAATTCTCTTCGTTTCGGCTTGTTTCAGTATTGGAAGAAATTGAAAATTTCAAGTAAGATGTATACAGATGAAGCAATCATCCGGACAACGTGCACAGTTCGAGACATAGAGTGATTTCAAGAAATGGAGGATTTACTCATGAAAAAGTTAAAGATCGCTTATACTGACAAAGCACTGGAAATCTTCGGCGCTATCGCCGGCCGCGAGCAGGCTGACCTCGCCCGCACTGATTTCACAGATGTGGCTGCTGTCGTTATCACGGATCAGGACAAGGATGTCCTTGAAAAAGAAATGATTGCTGCTTTCAAGATTCCGATACTGATGATCAAGACCGGCGAAGGTCTGACAGAAGACGCACTTCTTTCCAAGGTATACCGCGTCATGGATCTCAATGAGACCGACCATGATTTCTACGCTCGCCAGATCGAGAGCGCTGCGGCTCACTATGAAGAAGATGTGCTGCCGCCATTCTTCCGTGACCTCAAGAAATATGTCGAAAATGGTTACTCCCAGTTCGACTGCCCAGGCCACCAAGGCGGTGCTTTCTTCCGCAAGCATCCGGCAGGCCGTGCATTCTATGAATTTTTCGGCGAGAATACCTTCCGCGCTGACCTCTGCAACGCTGACGTAGCGATGGGCGATCTTCTGATCCATGAAGGTCCGGCACTGGCAGCACAGAAACACGCAGCACGCGTATACAATGCAGACAAGACCTACTTCGTACTGAACGGCACATCCACTTCGAACAAGGTGGTTCTGAATGCAGTCCTGACACCGGGCGATATCGTTCTCTTCGATAGAAACAACCATAAATCCATCGACCATGGTGCACTGGTTCTGGCAGGCGCGACCCCGGTCTATCTGGAAACCGCAAGAAATGCGTTCGGCTCCATCGGCGGCATCCTGGAACACTGCTTCGACGAAGACTACATCAGAAAGCTCGTCGCTGAAAAAGATCCGGTGAAAGCACAGGCAAAGCGCCCGATCCGCCTTGCAGTCATTCAGCTCGGCACCTACGACGGCTGCATCTACAATGCTCGTCAGGTCGTAGATAAGATCGGTCACCTCTGCGATTACATCTTCTTCGACTCCGCTTGGGTCGGCTATGAACAGTTCATCCCGATGATGAAGGACTGCAGCCCGCTGCTGCTCGACCTCGGACCGGAAGATCCGGGCATCTTCGTCAGCCAGTCCGTCCACAAACAGCAGGCTGGGTTCTCCATGACCTCCCAGATCCACAAGAAAGACTCCCACATCAAGGGTCAGGATCGCTACGTACCGCATAAGCGCGTGAACAACGCATTCATGATGCATGCATCCACCTCTCCGCTCTACCAGCTCTTCGCAGCACTCGATGTCAATGCGAAGATGCATGAAGGCGAAGGCGGCAAGAAGCTTTGGGTCGACGCTGTAAAGACCGTGATCGAGACCAGAAAACAGGTGCTCCGCAACTGCCACTACATCCGTCCGCTCGTACCGCCGATGGTCCACGGCAAGAAGTGGGAAGAGGGCAATACCGAACAGATGGCAAATGACATGGATTACTGGGCATTCGAACCGGGCGCTAAATGGCATGGCTTCGATGGCTACGGCAAGGGCCAGTACTTCATCGATCCGATGAAGCTGCAGTTCGTGACCGAAGGCATCGACGTAGAAAATGGCGGCTATGAAAAATTCGGTATCCCGGGCAACATTCTCGCAAACTACCTGCGTGAAAACGGCATCATTCCGGAAAAATGCGACCTGAACGACATCCTCTTCCTGATGACTCCGGCAGAAAGCGCGACCAAGATGGATGACCTCGTAGCGAAACTCATCCGCTTCGAACAGCTCATCGACGAAGATGCTCCGATGTCTGAAGTACTCCCGTCCATTTACAACGCATACGAAGAAAAATACAGAGGATACACCATCCGCCGTCTGTGCCAGGAAATGCATGATTTCTACAAAGACCGCAAAGTATCCACCCTGCAGAAGCAGCTCTTCCTCGCTGACTACTTCCCTGAATATGTGATGAATCCGCAGGAAGCACAGTTCGAATACATGAGAGGCCACGGCGACCTCGTCGACCTCACCGAAGCGGAAGGCCGCATCGCTCTTGAAGGCGCTCTTCCATATCCGCCAGGCGTTCTCTGCGTACATCCGGGTGAACGTTGGTCCAAGACCGCAGTCACTTACTTCTTGGACCTTGTCGAAGGCATCAACCAGCTCCCGGGCTTCGCTCCTGAAATCCAGGGCGTCTATGTACAGACCGGTGAAGACGGGCTGAAACATGCTTACGGCTATGTTCTGAAGAAAGAATTTGAAAAATAAAGCAACGCTTCGTTGACGGCAAGGGGAGCGGGAAGCATCGCTCTCCCGAGCCATCAATGAGACACAGACAAATACATAAGGGGATCATCATGAGCAAAAGTGCAAATAAAATGAGCGTCCTTCAGCTGACCATCCTCACTGCGGTGAATATGATGGGCTCGGGCATCATCATGCTGCCGTCGAAGCTGGCACAGGTGGGCGCACTCTCTATCGTTTCCTGGCTTGTCACGGCGGTAGGCTCCATGGCCTTGGCCTACGTCTTTGCCAAGTGTGGCATGTACAGTAAAAAAGGCGGCGGCATGGGCGGCTACGCAGAATACTCCTTCGGCAAAGCCGGCAACTTCCTTGCCAACTATACCTACGGCGTGTCTCTGATCTTTGCGAATACCGCGATCGCGATCTCAGCGGTGGGGTATGCGCTGGGGTTCCTCGGGACGACGCTTGATCCGGTCATGACCTGTGCAGCGACTGTCTTCACACTCTGGCTGGCTACCACTCCTCACTCCTCACTTGATTCGGAAGTTGATTTACATGCCGGTTCTTTAGAAAACGCAATACGAGTGACAGGTGACTGTGGATTTCTAATCCCTAATCCCTAATCACTGGCACTGATGAAAATGGCACCAAAGCATGCCGGACTCGACGCCGGTTTTCCCTCATTTGCTTTTTCTTTCAGCTAATGATATAATTTATACAGAGGTATCGAAAATACCATAAGCAAAAAGGCATAAAATATACAAATGCAGGCTTGCATTTTGGAAACTTTGCTTTTTCTCACAAGAGTTTTGAAAAGTCCATTTCCGATGGGCTTTTTATAGTCGAAAAATAAAAGGAGACGAGAACGATGATGGGGATCGATGAACTGATGGATCTCACGATGTACAGCAGCATGTACCTGCTCTTTTACATGGCCTATTTCTATGTAGAAGGTGCGAACCTTCTGGTGCCGTGCCGTGTCAATGCCAATTTCAAACGGATCCTGTCTCGTTTTGCCTCTTTCTTCAGAGGTTTCATCGGCGCGGGGGGATGGAGAGCATCTGCTGCTCTCTGATCTTTTTACGTCCCTGTTTTTTGCTTGGCTTGAAAGAGTAAAAAGGATCGGAAAAGCAGCAGCCGTACCGGAAGCGTTGCCTTATGGGGCAGCTTCTTTCTATTTCATGCGGCGGTGGGGCGCGGACTTCGTGCCTGCCTTTGGCTTTTGCATACGCCAGAGGACCCTTTTCTGACAGCGAAAAGAGACGCCGCAGGGCGTCTTTTTTTGATGAAATCTCTGGAGAGTGAGCTTTGATGTACTCCTTAATCGAAGACATAAAGAAATTATTATCCGTGATGCTGCCGATCCTGGTCGCGCAGATCTCGACAGCGGGCATCACTTTTATCAATACGACCATGGCGGGGCATGCCGGAAGCGATGACCTCGCAGGCGTATCGGTGGGCGCGGGACTTTTCTATCCGCTTTTGGCCTCCATCGTGGGACTGCTCATGGCGGGAACACCGCTCATGGCGACGCTTCTTGGTGAAAAGAAGCCGGAGGGGCTTCCTTATGTGGTCCGCGGCGGACTTCTGATCGGGCTTGTGATCTCCTTCCTGTTCGGGGCAGCCTACGTACTTTTCATCGATGATCTTCTGACGTCGCTCACGCTGGAAGCGGAAGTGGCATATGTGGCGCGCTACTATCTCATGACGATGGTGGGCGTGGTCTTCTTCATTTCCATGATCGTCCCCCTTCGCTGCCTGACGGATACGGCAGGCTCGACGTCGACTTCCATGAAGCTCTTCCTGATGGCGCCGCCGGTCAATGCTGTATTTAACTATCTTTTCATCTATGGGCATTTCGGTCTGCCGCGTCTGGGCGGGATCGGTGCCGGTCTTGCGACGATGCTGACCTATGGTTTCCTTTTGGCTCTTTTCCTTATCGTCGTACTGAAGTCTTCTGCGCTCAAGGGGCATGAGATCTTCCATTCGATCCTCGTGAAGCGTTCTGACGTCAAGGAGTACCTGATCGTTGGTGTGCCGAGCGGACTTTCCATTTTTATGGAAATGAGCCTTTTCAGTCTGATCATCGTATTTCTTGCCCGTTATGGCACGGACACGCTGGCTGCCTACCAGATCGCGGATAACTTTGCTTCTCTCGTCTACATGCTGCCCGTCTCCTGCTCGATGGCACTCACCATCCTCATCGCGACAGCTGTCGGCGCGCATGATATCCCGCTCGCTCGCCGCTACAAGAAGGCCGGCTTTGTCGTGGCCCTCTCCGGAGCAGCGATGACGGCAGCGATGACGGTGCTTTTCCGCTCTTCCATCGGAAATATGTATACGAGCGATGCGATCGTCGCCTCCATTGCGGGACAGTTCCTGATCTATAGTGCAGGCTGGCAGCTCTTTGATGCGATCTCCACTCCGATCCAGGGGATCCTCCGCGGTCTCAAGGATACGCGTGTCTCCTTTGTTTTGATGGTCATTGCGTACTGGGGCGGCTGCTTCCCGATGAGCCTTTTCCTTGACCATGTGGTTGGTCTCGGGGCAGACTCCTACTGGCTCGGGCTGGTCTTCGGCGTCGGCTGCTCGGCCATGCTGATGATCCTGCGCCTCGTCTATGTGGAGCGCGTCATGGATGGAGAGGCCCTGCCTGCCTTTGCTTTCTTTATGCACAGGGAGATCACGCACCCTGCTGCCGTCCATGCTGTAGTGGCTTCTAATGTAAAGCAGGCGAAGGAGCTGCTTGCTTTCTGGGAACGTGCTGAAGAAAAACTCGCTTCTCTGGTGCAGGACATCAAAGAAGCCGAAGTCGATATATTTACAGAAAACAGAAGGGTGCTTCCGATCGGTCTCTCTCTTCTGACGGATCTGCATTTATGCATCTTAGGCCATGCGACCCGGGCCTACATCCCTTAGGTACGATCAGGGAGATAGGAGCTGTGAAGAAATGAGGATTCATTTCTTCACAGCCCC
>ULPT01030430.1_pt1 | contig 10504 bp, 10 predicted proteins | sample 1953751 | NCBI WGS metagenome assembly ULPT01 (sample SAMEA4835636, study PRJEB28245) | human gut metagenome | biome: gut microbiome; material: fecal sample | place: Denmark | collected 2008
TTTTATGCTTTTTTGAGTCAACTTTTTCTGTACCAAGACATAGGCTGCCCGATCGAGTCGGGCAGCCTATTTTTGTAGGTATCTGTATATTCGGATTATGCTTTCTGCAAATAGTCGTGCATGGCTTTGGCGGCATGGCGGCCATCAGACATAGCGAGGATAACTGTGGCACCACCGCGGACGATGTCGCCGCCGGCAAAGAGCGTCGGGATAGACGATTGCATAGCATCGTTTACTACGATTGTACCTTTTTTGCCGATTTCCAAGCCTGCTACGCTGTGCGGGATAAGCGGGTTGGGACTGACGCCGACGCTGACGATAACCAAGTCAACAGGGATAGTAAGTGTCTGTCCCTCTACGGGTACGGGACTGCGGCGTCCCGACTCGTCGGGTTCCCCCAATGCCATCACTTGCAGCACCGCCTCTTTCACGCGTCCATTGTCGTCGGCATGGTACTCGATCGGATTATGCAGGGTAAGGAACTCGATGCCCTCCTCTTTGGCGTGGCGCACCTCTTCAATACGCGCGGGCATCTCTTCCTCGGAACGGCGATAGACAATCATCGCCCGCTCTGCACCCAAGCGTTTGGCTGTACGCACTGCATCCATAGCGGTGTTTCCGCCGCCGATAACCGCCACATTCCTGCCATAGAGCAGCGGCGTGTCGGTAGTCGCATTGCTCGCGTCCATCAGATTGACGCGCGTGAGGTATTCGTTGCACGAGAGGACACCGTTCAGGTTCTCGCCGGGGATACCCATAAAACGGGGCAGACCGGCACCCGACCCGACGAAGACGGCGGAGTAACCTTCTTGCTGCAGTTGGTCAGTGCTGATCGTCTTGCCGATAATGGTATCGGTGCGGAAAGTAACGCCGAGGGCTTTCAGTCCGTTGATCTCGGCATCGACAATGCGGTTGGGCAGACGAAACTCGGGGATACCATATTTGAGTACGCCGCCAATCTCATGAAGTGCCTCAAAGACCGTCACCTCGTAGCCATATTTCGCCATATCACCCGCAAAAGCCAACCCAGCAGGTCCCGACCCCACCACGGCAATCTTCTTGCCATTCTTTGTTCTTTGTTCCTCGTTCTTTGTCGCTGCTGCATGGTCTGCCACAAAACGCTCCAAATAACCGATGGCAACAGGTTGGTGCCCCATTTTCAGGTGGATACATTGTGCCTCACATTGTTTTTCTTGCGGGCATACACGTCCGCATACGGCGGGTAGCGAAGAACTCTGCTTGATGACATCTGCCGCCTCTTGGATATTGCCCTGCTCCAACTGCTTGATAAAACCCGGTATGTTGATATTCACGGGGCACCCCTGCACGCAAGTAGGGGTCTTGCAGTTCAGGCAACGGTGAGATTCGCAGATTGCCTGCTCGGGAGTGAGTCCCTGATTGACCTCGGCGTGGATAGAGCGCACCCGCACATCGGGTGCCAATTCATTCATCTGCACACGCGGAATAGCCACACGGTCTTTGGCAGTACCGGTAAACGGCGTCACATCGATATGCGTCAACGTTTCCGTGGTAGTCTGTTCGCAAGTGTTCTGCGGTTTTGCCGCAGTGCCATGGAGGTAGGTTTGATAGGAGGCAGCCTCTTCGGCTTTGTAGGACCGCAGGCGCGATAGCATCTCGTCGAAATCAACTTGATGGGCATCGAACTCCGGTCCGTCAACACAGACGAAGCGTGTCTTACCGCCCACAGAGACGCGGCATGCACCACACATACCCGTACCATCCACCATGATGGTGTTGAGACTCGCCTCGGTGGGCACGTTGTATTTCTGCGTGGTAAGAGCGACAAACTTCATCATAATGGCAGGGCCGATAGTGATACATTTGTCCACCTTCTCGCGCTGAATGACCTGTTCTATACCCTGCGTAACGAGTCCCTTTTGCCCCATAGATCCGTCGTCGGTCATAATAATGACCTCATCGGAGAAACGGCTCAGTTGCTCTTTGAGTATAATCAAGTTCGCCGTGCGGGCAGCCAGTACGGTGATGACGCGGTTGCCTGCTGCTTTCAACGCCTCAGCAATAGGGAGCATCGGGGCAGCCCCCACTCCACCGCACGCACAAACGACCGTACCATAATTTTCAATATGCGTGGCACGCCCGAGAGGGCCTACCAGGTCTGCCAACTCGTCGCCCACCTTGAGTGCACAGAGTTTGGCGGACGAAACGCCGATACGCTGTACCACAAGGGTGATTGTTCCCTTTTCGGGGTCGGCATCCGCAATGGTGAGCGGCATACGCTCCGAGTGTTTATCTACACGCACGATGACAAAATGTCCTGCCCTACGGCTACGTGCAATGAGCGGAGCCTCAATAATCAGCTCCGCCACATTCTCTGAGAAAAAACGTTTATTTAGTACGGTAAACATATCTCCTAATTAGAAGTATTTGGTCTCTGTCCCCATAATAGAGGTCAGCAAGTTGTTAGCCAAGCGGCTTGCGCCGAAACGGAAACTTTGGTTATTGAGCCAATCGTTACCGAGAATCTCTTTGACGAGAGTATAGTGTTGCACCGCCTCCTCGGTTGTGCTAACACCGCCTGCAGGTTTGTAGCAGACTTTTTGACCGGTCTTTTCATACCAATCCTTGATAGCATGACACATTACATACGTAGCCTCCGGGGTGGCATTGACAGCAATCTTCCCCGTAGAGGTCTTGATGAAGTCAGCCCCCGCAGCCATAGCAAGGATAGAGGCTTTATAAATATTCTCCGCAGTCTTGAGCGCACCTGTCTCGAGAATGACTTTGAGGTGTGCATTACGAATAGCCGCTTTGATTTCGCTAATTTCGTCAAAAACCTCTTGATATTTGCCTTCGAGGAACTTTCCGATTGAGATAACGATATCAATCTCTGTGGCTCCGGCAGCCACAGCCATAGCCGCCTCGGCTACTTTGACTTCGATAAAGGTCTGCGAAGCAGGGAAACCTGCCGCTACGGCAGCCAAACCGATGGGTTCAGTAAGTGTATCGGCTGCAGTCTCGACCAAGGCGGGATATACGCACATAGCCGCTACGTTGGGTATGCCCGGGAAGTGTTTACCAAACCCATTCACTTTCTGCGCCATACCTGCCACCTTAGCAGTGGTGTCGTCCCCATTGAGAGTGGTAAGATCTATCTGGTGGAGACATTGTTTCCACACCTCTACATTGTTGTTTTCGTCAAAATGCGCTTTGATAATCTCAGCGGTAGCCGCTTTTACTTCTTCATCGTTTTGGCAACAGTTGTACTGTGCGAACAATTCTTCAAACTTCTCCATAGTATATAGTTGTTAACGTTGTTTCGTAGTTATTATTTTTCATTTTCCGCCAGGCGGCCGATGATGGTCTCGTTGCCCCGGACAGTATCACCAACAGCAACAAACATTTCGGTATTGAGAGGCAGATACATATCCACACGCGACCCGAGTTTGATAAACCCGAGGTGGGTATTACGGTGCGATTGTTTGCCTACTTTTGCGTAGGTTACTATGCGTCGTGCCATCGCTCCCGCTATCTGTCGGACAGCAATCTGCACTTTGCGTGTAGTCTCAATGACCACCAAGGAGCGCTCGTTCTCGGTGCTCGACTTGGGCAGCCATGCGCCTTTGTGGCGACCTTTCTGATGCTCCGAAACTATGATTTTGCCTTCAATCGGATACCAATTGGCATGCACATTAAACGGCGACATAAAAATACTCACCTGCAACCGTTCTTCGTGGAAATACTCGTTTTCCATCGTGGGTTCCACTACCACTACTTTGCCATCAGCAGGGGCAATAAGGAAATCGGGGTCATCCACCTCTAATACACGCACCGGATTCCGGAAAAAGTAGGTAACAAACACCAATAACATTGCGGTAAGTATCAATGTAATGGCAAATATCCAGTGCGGAAAAAACAAATAGATAGGAATGTTGATGATAAACAGAACCAATACCAATCCTATAATGATATTACGCCCCTCTCTATGAATGTGTAAACGTTTCATTCTCTGTACATTAGCAGTATATTATGAATTCCATTGTGTGTATGGAAATTTTGCAAGCATTTCGGCGGCTTGGTCTATTCCGTTTTGCAGTTTTTTGTCGAGCATCATCTTGAACATCATCGGGAGGTCGGCTTTGAGAGTCAGTTTGATACGCGTATCGTTAGGAGTTACCTCTTTGAGTTGAATCCAGAAATTCATCTCCATAGGGATATTTTCTGCGCCGAATTTGATTGTGTCATTCTCTATCTTATCCACAATGCTGATAGCAATCTTTTGTCCCAGTCCGTCCACTTTCATTCGCACACAATCTTCACTAATCTCCAACTCCTGCACTTTATCCTTCGGAATGAGATCTTTGACACGGTTGAGATTATTGAGATTGCTCAACACCTTATATATCTGCTCAGCCGAAGCAGCGGCGGAGTGTATTTTGCTTTCGTATTTTACTTCAGACATCCCTTATGGTAATTATGAATTATTACTTCCACTTGGTAGGGTTCTTGTGCCACTCTTGCAGTACTTTGAGATCGCTGTCGGAGAAGATATGCTCTGCGGCAGCCACCTTAACCAAAGCATCAAAATTGGTAAGCGGAACCAATTCGACATCGGCATCATGGAAGACACGTTTGGCAGAAGACATCTGGTAGTCGAAGATCGTTACCACGCCCTCTACGGTGCAACCATTGTTGCGCAAGACCTCGATAACCTTCTTAATATTATCTCCCGCATTAACCTGATTCTCAATAATTACCACCTTCTGACACGGACGGAGGTCGCCCTCGATCTGATTTTCCAATCCGTGGTCTTTCGGGGTGGGATGCACATAGATATATGGCAATGCCAACTGCTCTGCCACCAATACGCCGTGGGCAATGGCATTGACCGCCACGCCGGCAATAACATCGGCATCGGGGTAGAGTTCAGCCACGGTTTTTGCCAATTCCAACTTGATGAAATTGCGCATATAGGTATAGGAGAATATCTTGCGGTCGTCGAAATAGACAGGTGATTTACGGTTGTTTGCCCATATAAACGGGCTATTGACCTGAAGACTAAAGGTCTTCAGTTGTAACAATTTTTTCGCAACAAGCAGTTCAAGGTTTTCCATAACAGGTTCGTATTTTAGGGGACAAAGGTACAACTTTTTTCCAACATATACAAGAGGCGCCCCCGTGTGCTCTATTTTTATTGCTTTTCAAGGCGTTTTTGGTATTTCTCTATTTGGAGAGAAGTGAGGCGTATGTGGGTTTCGAGATCGCGGAGGTCGCGCATGGTAATGCCGAGACGATAGGTACTCATCAGGGCTTTTTTATCGTTATCAGAGATATAAAAGACCGCACGAGATTGGAAGCCGACAAGGCTGACGCGCACACGATTTGCGGAATAGACATCAATAAAATGAAGACAACGGATAGCATCCTCTTGGAGTAGTGAGAGGGTCTCGTGCCAACCTTCCGCTTCAAAAGCATGAACGGAGCCACGGAAGGTGTCTGACAGGCTATCCGCGGAAAGAATAGCCTCATGCAAATCAGCAGGTTTTGCGCCATAGTAAAAGAATTTCACCTCGGTGGAAGCATTGTCTTTGACGTAGGCTTGAATATAGTTGCGCGAGGTATTCTGCGTGGTGCGGAGAAGGCGATGTGTGTATTTGCCAGTCTGCTCGTATTTCTCATTCTTCTCATATTGAAACTCTTTGATCAGCGAGTCAGCAATAGGGAGAAGGGTCTGATACAGCGAATCATAGTACGCCAAAGAACGCCCCTGCTCTATGAGTGCGATGCTGTCTTGTCGGTGTTTCTCTGCACGGCGCTCAGCGGCAGTAGGTTGTTTGGGTCCACAGGATACAAGAGAGAGAAAGAGAAATGCCAGCAAAAGAGGGATTGTATTTTTCATAATGAAAACAAATTACGATTCGGCAGCAAAGGTACGATTTTTTTTGCAAACAAGCAAAATATATGTATGCTTATCAACACGAAACCAAGTATGAGGAAACGAGACAAACGGGAAGACAGAACTTATCAGGGGGGCACAAACAAATAAAAGATGGACTTGTGCAATCCGGTATTTTTTTGTAATTTTGCAGCGTGAGATTGTAGTATGTAGAATATGATTCTTAATTATATATGGATAGCACTGATTCTGCTGGCTGTGCTGATGGGCATAGTGCAGGCTGTTTTTTTCGGACAGACCGATATTTTTTCGGCTATCCTAAATTCCACATTCTCCAGTGCGAAGACCGGTTTTGAGATTTCCATCGGTCTGACAGGCGTGCTATCTCTATGGATGGGCATTATGAAAATAGGCGAGCAAGCAGGTGTGGTGCGCCAGATGTCGCACGTTGTTACGCCGTTCTTCTCACGCATATTTCCGGATTTGCCCAAAGGGCATCCTGCTTTCGGCAGTATGTTGATGAATATCTCCGCGACTATGCTCGGCATCGACAACGCCGCTACTCCGTTGGGATTGCAGGCTATGCGGGAACTACAAGCCTCGAACCCCGACAAGAACAAAGCCAGCAACGCGATGATAATGTTTATGGTGTTGGTTACCAGCGGTTTAACACTTGTGCCGGTGAGCATTATGACCTATCGGGCGCAACTCGGTGCCGCCAATCCCGCAGATGTGTTTTTGCCGATTCTGTTGGCGACCTATTTTGCAGCAATGGCAGGGTTTATTTCTGTGGCTATCATACAGAAAATCAATCTATTGGACCGTGTTATTCTCGGAACGATAGGTGGTCTGACAGTGTTTGTCGGATTAGTGATTTGGGCAGCGATGTCGCTTCCGCAGGAAGTGGTCAGTCGTTGGTCGGCTATCATCGCCGCCGTGCTGCTTTTGGGGGTGATTTGTTGGTTTATCATCGCCGGTATCGTCAAACGAATCAATGTCTATGACGCGTTTATCGACGGGGCAAAAGACGGTTTCAAGACTGCGGTGGGGATTATTCCGTACCTCGTTGCCATGCTGGTGGCAGTGGGTATGTTCCGCGCCAGCGGTGCGATGGATTTGTTGGTAAGCGGTATCGCATGGTTGTTTGCTCTATTGGGCGTGAATACGGACTTTGTGCCTGCTCTGCCGACTGCTCTCATGCGTCCGTTGTCGGGTAGCGGGGCGCGCGGACTGATGGTGGATGCGATGACACAATATGGTGCGGACAGTTTCGTGGGGCGATTGGTGAGCATTGTGCAAGGCAGCACCGACACCACATTCTATATCCTCGCCGTCTATTTTGGCAGTATCAACATCAAAGATACGCGCTATGCGGTGGTCTGCGGACTGATTGCCGACCTGTGCGGTATTGTGGCAGCGATACTATTAGGTTACTTATTCTTTCATTAACTTGCTATGATTCAGTTTCTTACATACGACAATAATCAGGTACTTGTGCCTTTTGACCTGTCTGCACTCGGTTTTGAGCCGCGCCATATCATGCGTTGGATTCGCGCAGTGGCAGCCGACTACAATTTTAGTATCGGCAACATCACCTATATCCTCTGCAACGATGAAAAGATACTTGCCGTCAATCGCGAATTTCTGCAACACGACTACTATACGGATGTCATCACATTCGACTACACGACTGCTTCGTGCCTGAACGGGGACATATTCATCTCGGAAGATACCGTCCGCAGCAATGCGGCAATGGTTGGTACCGACTATCCGAATGAACTGTTGCGTATCCTGATTCACGGTATCCTGCACCTGACAGGGCAAGGCGACAAGACGCCCGAGAGCAAGGCGGAGATGACCCGCAAAGAGGACTTAGCGCTCGAGAAATGGAAACGTTAATTTCTCCATCAAAAGGGCATTAAAAATTCTCCGTTAATTACCGTTAATTAACCGTTAATTTTTACTTGGAAACAAATACACGAAAAATTAAATCAAAAATTATCAAACAGGGGCATTAGATCACATAAATATAAACAATAAATAACACAATCTATATTATGAAATCTTCTTCTGAATATCGTGCTATGGCACGTGAATCCCTCCGCGGCGTTTGGAACGAGTCCGCGTTAGCCGTTCTGATTATTTACGCTATTGCTTGTATCTTCAGTGTGAGCAGTGTGGTGGCTCCGCAAGAGATACTATGGCTGCAAGGTTCCCTTTCGGGCGTACAAGTGGCTGTCTCGTTGTTGCTTATTGTGCCTCTTGGCTATGGTTTCAACAATGCGATGCTCTCCCTTGTCCGTTGCGAGAGCAATACACCTACGAATAATATGCTTGCGTATTTCAAACGCGACTATTCGCGCAGCGTGCCTGCCTTAGTATTAGTCGCATTGGCACAACTCGGATTGGGTATTGTAACGCTGGGTGTAGGTATTGTTATTCTGGCATACGCCTACGCGATGGTTCCTTACCTGCTGCGCGATTATCCGGAACTGACTGCCACCGAAGCATTGCGCACAAGCAGACAGATGATGAGAGGGCATAAGTGGGACTTGTTTGTATTAGACCTCACATTTATCGGTTGGATGATACTCTGCTGCTTCACACTCGGCATCGGTTTCATCTGGTTGCAACCGTATATGAGTGCTGCACATGCTCATTTCTATGAGGACTTGAAAGCAGAAATGATTGTGGAAGAATAGTCGTTTTACGTCCCCGACAAGGGGCGATGTGAAATAATTGACACTTCTTGTTTCTTCTGTGCCATTCGTTTGGTACAGAAGAAACTTTTTTTGTACCTTTGCGTTGTCTAAAAGGTAATTTCACGTCTTATTTAGGGTATATGAAGATGAAAAAACTATTGATTTTATTGCTCCTTGCCGTGCATATCGGTGCGAGTGCAGAAGTTTCGTATTGCGCAAGTGCGCCTGTCGGCTATGGAGAGAACGCCACCGGCGGAGGCAATGTTTCTCCTACATTGGTCAGCACTGCCGATGAGTTGCAGAAAGCACTGACAGCCAAAGGACAGAAGGTAATCATTATCACACAGGATATTACAGTGTCGTCGCATATCAGCATCAGCACGAGCGACAAGACGCTGATGGCTCTGCCAGGTGTGAAACTTATCTCGTTGCAACAAAACAAAGACAATTCGGGTATTCTCTATATCAAGAACTCAAAGAATCTGATTTTGCGCAACCTGACGTTGGTGGGTCCCGGTGCATACGACTGCGATGGTTGGGACTTGCTCTGTTTTGACGGGGTAACCAATGCCTGGGTGGACCACTGCGACTTTCAGGACGGTTGCGACGGCAACTTTGACAACAAGGGCAATACCGACAATATCATTGTGTCGTGGTGTCGTTTCCGCTACCTGAAAAAGCCGAAGGCAGGTGGCAGCGGCGGTTCTGCCGACCATCGTTTCAGCAACTTGCTCGGTTCGAGTTCTTCAGACAAACCCGCCGACGGGACGTACAATATGACGTGGGCGTACTGCTGGTGGGACGAAGGGTGTGTGGAACGTATGTTGCGCTGCCGTAATGCGAGTCTGCACTTTCTGAACTGCTACTGGAATTCGTCGGTGGCACACTATTATATAGGTCCGGAAAACGCCGACTGCTATGTGGAAGGGTGTACTTTTGATGGTGCGCCTAAGTCCGCAAATATATTCAAGTCATACGGAGGCAAGAACGGTGCCAAGTTTGTGAATTGTGTATCTGCTAAAGGTGTTCCTGCTGACGTGAGCAGTCGGGCGGTGGTAACTCCTACATATACCTATACGGCACTTACAGCAGATGCTTCCAAGACGATGATTACCGGTAATTGCGGCGCGGGGGCTACTCTGACAGTAAAGACCGACGGAAGCGTGAGCAGTTCGTGCGATAGCGGCGAGACCCCTACTCCAGATCCTGAACCAGAACCCAACCCAGAGCCAGAACCAGACCCAACGCCGGAGCCGAGCGGGGATATAACATGGAACTTTTCGGATACACAATTTGCCAATTTGGGTACCATCAGTTCCACGCAAACAGTTGACGGACTGACGATTGTAGCCACGAGCGACAAAACTATCACCATTGATGCCAGCAACAAGACATACGGCGAGAACCTCAAGTTCACATCGCGTCTGAAATTTGGCGGTACGATGGGTGCCACCTATAGGTATCTGTGTTTTGCGGTGAAAGGCAGTTGCACGATAGAGGTGTATGGTATGAGCGGAAACAGCAATACCCCTCGCCCGATTGTGTTGGCCAAAGAGCAATGGGACAACACTATCCATACCTGGGCAGACGTGCCAGGCAGCGAACTGAGCAAACTGACCTATCAGTATGTAGGCGGCAGTACAACTCTGTATATCGGCAGCGGCAACAGCGGTGTGAATCTGTATGGTATAAATCTGATTTACGACAAAGAAACCACACTGACACCCGCGCGGAGCCTCAACAACGGAAAGACCTACAACCTGCTGGGTATGGAAGTGGACGAGAACTACAAAGGTATTGTCATCCGCGACGGCAAGAAATACTTGCAATAGACCAACATTATACAGCGTGAGTTCGATACAACGAAAACTTATAAAACAAAACCTGCTTTACCTTTGCACCGTGAAAGTAGAGGTATCAAAAATTA
>ULPT01028901.1_pt1 | contig 10465 bp, 7 predicted proteins | sample 1953751 | NCBI WGS metagenome assembly ULPT01 (sample SAMEA4835636, study PRJEB28245) | human gut metagenome | biome: gut microbiome; material: fecal sample | place: Denmark | collected 2008
AGTATCTATTAAATGATTAGAACATAAAATAGCTTCATTCAATAGTTTCATATCAATCTCAATGGATATATCCTGATCTTTTTGGCATTCTGAATGAAAAGACTCTATTATATCACGACGTTGAGACAAAAGCGATAGCAAATCAGATGAATTCATGTTTTATATATTTGTGGGATAGTGTTATTAGTAGTTCTTTTTATAATTCTCCACCTGCTCCAAAACTTTCTGGAATACTTCCTCGTCCCACTGGGGTGGGTAACCCTCTTTGTACAGAAGGAAAGTAAGTTGGCTGGCGAGTTTGCTTTTGAGGTTGTCGTTGTTCAACCAATCGGCATAAATGGCGGTGTCATCTATCAGTGCTTTGATTTTCTTGGCCAACTCAATACAACGATCATCTGCATACTCAAAACCGTGTTTGTCTCGTACTTCAACAAGGACATCAAAGAATGCCTTTTCCTCGAATGTGATGCCCAATACCTTGAACTTTTCACTATCTGTTTTAAGTTCTTTCAGGATATCCAGAAGTTTGTTAGAGAGACCGTTGATTTTATATGAGACAATGTCATAGACATCATTTACAACATTCTGTGTCACATCGTTGGTAAATGTCAGTTTATCTCGTGTATTATAAGCGTCGATTGTCTCTTCAAGCATTTTCTGGAAATGTTCGGCCTGTATCTTGTTCGTCCGACTATATGCTCTGATGGCTTTGGCTACGAGCTTGCAGAGAATCTGGAACTTGGTGAACGGCATCTTTATCTCTTCCACTTCTTTAGTGAACGAGTCGCTGAAAATGTTTTCTTCAACACCCTCGTTCATAACCCGTTCCACACCACTGGCGAGGATAGCCTCTTGGACCATCTGTTCCACATGCCGGTTCATACTTTCCGTATCGTGCTCGGTGGTGGTCATTTTGTTGACGTATGAACAGATTCCCATGAAACACTGGCTCCATGCTATCTCCTCATCGGTCAGGATTCCGGCCGGATTGCAGATGTTGTATGCCGAGCGCAGCCGTTTGACGTGTTCTTTGAATAGTTTGAGGAATGACACCTCTCCTTTCCGCTCCACACTGTTGGCGAGGATATATTCGGCTGCTTCCTGAATAAACTGAAGACGGGTAAGGTCGTTATCACCGAAGAAACGGTCAAACACCAGCCCCGACAGTCTCTCTTGCAGCAGTTGCAACTCGTTTTTCAGCACTTCATGAGCTGCTCCCAAATCTTCTTGTGGCCCGACATCTCCGCCGTATTTTTTCATGGCCTTCTTCATCTCCTCACGAATACCGATATAGTCGATGATAAAGCCAAATTCCTTGGTTCCATATCGGCGGTTCACTCGCGATATGGTCTGTATCAACGTGTGCTTCGACAGCGGTTTGTCGTTGTAAAGCATGGTCAGGCATGGCACGTCAAATCCCGTAATCCACATATCCACATTGATGGAAATGTGGAAATTGGATTTCTCAGACTTGAACTCGGTGTCGAGAAATTTCAGATACTCCTTGTCTCCAAGCAGATTGTACAGTTCCTTTTCATCGTCCTTGTCGCGGGTCATGACCATATTGACAAAAGCGATGTCATTGAGTTTGGCCTTTTCATCTGCCGTCAATACAAGTTCGTTCAGAGCCTTTTTCTTCTCGAACCAATCGGGTTGCAGTTCCCGCATGATTTTATACAACCGGAACGCTATTGTGCGGTCGGCGCAGGTAATCATCGCTTTTTGCAGACGGTCGGTTGTTTCTGTTCGGCGTTTGTAGTCATCGATAATATCCTTAGCAACCCGGCGCAACACATCTTCATCGCCGATAATTACCTCCATGCTTGACATGGCGGCTTTGCTCTTGGCAATATCTTCGGGCGTAGCCCCTTCGTCTGCGCAGAGCCGGTAGTATTCCTCAACCTTCTCGGCTTGCTCCTTGTTCAAAAAAACACGCGCCAGGCGGGGATCGTATTTGATAGGTACGGTGATGCCGTCATCTTCCGACTCCTTCATCGTGTATTGATCTACGACATCTCCAAATACATGCATGGTCTCGTCGATGGGTGTTCCGGTAAAGCCCACATATGTGGCGTTAGGCAAGGCATCACGCAGGTATTTGGCAAATCCGTATGTAATCTTTGCCCCTATTTTCCCGGCGTCACCTTCGGTCTGTATCGACAGTTTTGACCCGAGGTTGTTCTGCGAACGATGAGCCTCGTCGCTCAGACAAATCACATTGGAACGCTCCGTAAGCAATCCGGTGGACTCTGCAAATTTCTGAATCGTGGTAATATAGACTCCGCCTGTCTTACGCATACTCATTTCTTCGGCAAGTTCCTTGCGGGTCTCAAATACCTTTACGGCCTCGTCTTCAAGGTAGCGTTTCGAGCGGCAGAACAGTTTTCCGCTCTGAGTCTCCAAATCTTCCCGATCAACAATAATAAGGATCGTTGGACTACCCAGTCGCTTCCGGCAACGCAGTGCCAACTGGCGAGCAAGGAACAGCATGGTATAGGTCTTTCCACACCCGGTGGCGCCGAAATAGGTGCCCCCCTTGCCATCACCACCAACGGAGCGCAAATGGGAGAGGATATGGTCCCGCAGTTTACGCGTAGCAAAGAATTGTGGATAGCGGCACACCACTTCAGTCGTGTCATCCTCTTTCGTCGGATCGGGGAAATAGACATAGTCGCGCAGGATCTCCAAGATGCGTTCCGGCGAAAGCGCTCCGCGAACAAGGGTTCGAAGCGTATCAAGCCCCTTACCGGCTTTGTCTTCATTGTCGATTTTCTTCCATTCGTAGAAAAATTCGAATGGGGTGTAGGTCGTTCCCAATTCGTTCTTCGCCCCGTCGCTGATAACCGCCAGTGCGCAATATTTCAGCAAGGCCGGTATATCCCGCATATAGCGGGTACAAATCTGTGTGTGGGCATCGCGTATGGTGGCATTCTGCTTGGTCGGATTTTTGAGTTCGACGATGCAGACCGGTATGCCGTTAACGAAAAGCAGAATGTCGGGCCGGCGGTTCTCACGGCCCTGTTCCATGACAAATTGATTAACGCAACGGAAAATATTATGGTCGGGATGCTCGAAGTCGATGTATTGCAAGCGAAACGGATTATCCCTTCCATCACTGTATGTAAAATCGTATCCGTCCCGATAGAGCAGGAAGGTGTTTTGCAGGGCATAATAATCGTTCTGGCCGCCAGTGTTCCGCAGATTGGCAACAATGCCGTCCATTTCGGAAGCGGTTAGTTTTTTATCTTTGTACTGAGCGGCAAGAAATGTCCGCAGGTCTTCTTCAATAAGCGGGTCGGTATATTTCCGGTGAATGTCATCGCCGAACGTATATTGCCAATGCGACTCGCGGAGGAGTTCGATGGTAGCCTCCTCAAACTGGCTTTCATAATATTTCCCTTTGCCTGCCATAATCGCTGCGATTTAAGAATGTATGACGTGTTGAAGCAATGCCGGACACACTTCACGCGAAAGCCTGTCGGCTTCTTCGGCTATCAGTTTAGCCTCATTGGCACACTTGTAGATATTAACAATCGCCTGCTGAACTTCAATGGGAGGAAGAGGTATTTTAACTCGACACATTTCATCAAATTCAAAGAATTCATGCGCACTGCCCTTAGACATATAACGTGCATATCTATCAAATTCAGGACGAGCTACCCACATCCATAAAAAAATTTCTTCATGTGTTATTTTAAACACACAGTATGCCGATGAAACGGTACAGTCTGCTCCTAATCTATAGGCTATAGATATTTTCTCTCCATTCCTTGTCGTTGCACGATTATAACCGAATTGTCCCGTTCTGACTATCTTATCAGATTTTGAATTTAATGCAACTTGTTTGGGGCTTTGAAAAACCTTAGTATTCGCAATACCTTGAGATAATTTAATATTTAAATCGGTATTACGCTCATCACATTCCTGAATATATGGCCCGATTTCTTGCATCGGATATTTGTGTTTCAGTTCCTGGATATAGCTTTGGCAGAGTTGCATAAGCGGGGCTGCCTTGGCCTCGTTTTGCACTTTAATTTCCCGGAATGCTCGCCATGCGTTCACCACTTTCTGCTGTTCGGCAACAGATGGAAGAGGAATCTCAATATCAAGGAAACGAGGCCAGTCCAAATTGGCTCGAACGCTGGAATCACTAATAAACCAGCCATAACGGTCGCTTTCGTCTCTATTGAAATACATAAAAAAGTATTCCGGTAAAAAGTCGTTCTCTTTATTGATGAAAAAAGTCGTATATGCAGGCGAAATCAAAGCGGGTTGATCTTTGTCGTATAATCCAATTCGAATGCATATATCACGACCTGTTTGCATTCCACTAAATACAAACATCCCTTTGGAAACAATTTTGTATTTAGCAATATCAACGCCGTCTAGATTGGCAACCGTTGGCATAAATGTTTTATCCCTATTTATGCCAACAACAGGATAGTTACTACCTACCGTATTTCTTTCATCACACTGCTCGATATAATCCCCGAGCCGGACCCATTTTACACAGTTGCTTTCCATATCACTCCTCCTCTTTTTCGTGCTGTTCCATAAAGAAGCGTTTCTGCTGCTCAATCTCCCGGCGCAGTTCTTCCTCAGTAGGCATGTATGTCATATACTTAGCAGCAAAAATCTGGTCGCTGTCATGCAGTACAGAATATTTTGCTATGGTGTTGTCCGTATCCGTGCAGAGTAACACACCGATGGTCGGATTGTCATTATCTCCTTTAACCAAATCATCGTACATACGGATGTACATATCCAATTGTCCGATGTCCTGATGAGTCAGCTTGTGGGTTTTTAGTTCGAAGATGACAAACCGCTTCATCTTATAATTATAAAATACAAGGTCGATGTAAAAATCAGCCGTATCGGTCACAATATGCTGTTGCCTTTCCACGAAAGCGAATCCACGGCCGAGTTCCATAATGAATTTTTCGAGATTGTCGATTAATGCCTGTTCCAGTTCCGATTCGGAATAGCTGGTGTCACGACGGAAACCCATAAATTCGGCCACCATTGGATTCTTTATATATTCCAACGGATCTTTTTGACCGGCATAAGGTACGGGCAGAGTTGAACTCTCTCTTTGAGCCGCAAGTCGTCGTTCATAATATTGGGTGGAGATATTCCTGTCAAGATCATCCACGCTCCACATATCTTCAGCCGCTGTCTTTAGATACCATTCCCTTGCTTGTGTATTGCTGACGGAAAGAAGCCTGCGGACATGTGACCAGGTAAGATTTTGCACACGCGTGTGCAAAATCTCTACATCCCTGAATTCCAGATAAAACTTTCGGTAATATGCCAAGTTACGTTTACCATAGCCGGTTCCGTATTCAGCAGCAAGTCTGACAGCAAGAGCTGGGATAAGTTTTTGTCCGTATGCCGCCCTGCTTGCCCCCTGCTGTTCTTCTTCCACGATACGCCGTCCAATGTTCCAATAAGTCATAATGGCTATTTGACCAGTTGCGGCATAAGCTTGTTTCCGTCCTTGTTCTATGATGGCTCTGATGTCGGAAACGAAATTATCGGTTATTATGTCAGTCTGTTGTTTATTCTTTTCCATATCCCAAAATTTTGAAGGCATTCACGAGTTCGGCTTCATTAGCATCCCATCTTTTCTTAAGCTCGTCAAACTGATGGCTCATTTCGGTGAGGGCCGATTTATAATCAATTTCCGTATCGCGGTCGATAAACTCGATATATCTGGAGGGTACAAGCGAATATCCTTTCTGTTGGATTTCGTCAAGATGAGCGGCATAGTATAATTCAGGCTCGGCATACTCGGCGAAATTTTCCGTTTGCCAGTCAAAATAGATTTGGCAAACACGGCTAATTTCCGTTTCAGACAGGCGAACATATTTCTTTTCGTATATGTTACTGTTCCATGTGCGCAGGTCAATAAACAAGATCTCGCCCGTTCGGTCACGCAGTTGTCTGCCGTGCCAGGGGCCACCTTTCTTGTTGTTGTTCAGAATCCATAACGTAACGGATATATCGGTAGAATAGAACATGTTGCGCGGCAGAACGATGATAGCCTCGATTTTGTCGTTTTCGATCAACTGTTTGCGTATTTCAAGCGTGTCGCTGTCGTCCAATGCTCCATTGGCAAGCAGGAATCCTGCAATTCCATGATTGACATCCAGTTTGTTCAGGATATGGAGAATCCATGCGTCGTTGGCATTGCTGGTAGGCGGAACGCCATAACCTTTCCAGCGGGGGTCAGTCTCAAATTCTCCATACTCGGCATATTTCTTCAAATTGAATGGCGGATTTGCCATGATGTAGTCGAATTTGAGGTCTTTATGCTGGTCGTCGGAGAAGGTAGATACCGCTTTGTCTCCCAAATGGTAGGATATACCGCGGATAGCCAGATTCATCTTTGCCAGACGATAGGTCGCCGGTTCGGATTCCTGCCCATACACGTTGACCGCTTTGGTGTTACCGCCATGTGCTTCAATGAACTTGGTTGCCTGCACGAACATACCGCCTGACCCGCAGCAAGGGTCATAGACCGTACCGTCGAACGGCTCAATAAGTGAGGCGATAAGTTCTACGATAGAATGCGGCGTGTAGAACTCTCCTTCCTCCTTGTCGGCATTGATCGAGAAAGCCTGCAAGAAATATTCATATACACGTCCTATAAGGTCGTGATCGGTGAACTTCTTGGGATCTATCTTGTTAATCTCGTCCACCACGCTTTTCAAAACCCCCGGTTCAAGGGCCGTTTTCGTGAAAATCTGCTGCGGCAGGGCATTTTTCAGTTTAGGCTCATTGTCGTCCAACGTCTTTATGGCTGTATCGAAAGCGATGGCCATACCGGTAGGAGCCGTAAGAATAAGCTTGTCCCAGAACGTCTCATTTGTCAGGAAGAACACGCCGTCCTGCATATACTGATTGGGACGGGACAGCTGCATTTCAACAAAAGTCTCGTCGTGAATGCCTTGAACCTCCACAATCTCGTGCCTGATTTTATCCTTTTGCTGCTTGAACCGTTCCCCTATGAATTTCAAGAACACAAGAGTCAGCAACAAATCGCGCTTGTCGGTCATGGCAGCACGTCCTCTCAAGCTATTGCGGCAGTTGAAAAGTATGGTTTCTAAGGTCTCCTCTTTCGTTATTTTTGTTTGTTTCTTGGCCATCGTATTTACTCTATTAGTTTGGTGTTTAACCTGAAAGCATTTGCATCAATCTCCATTTGGAAAATCTTAATGTCGGGATTCAGCTTTCGGGCAACACGGATTATTTTTGATTTTTCTTCGGCATTCATATTGATTCCCAGATAAACGGATTCGAAACACTCTCCTCCAATTTCGGGGAATGCCCTCATTTCTTTCCAGTCAATCGGGCCTTTATCATCATTTTGCCACGGCAGCAACTTCATATATGCCGGCCATGGCTCTAATATAAATAAACGCACTTCTTGTTCATGTTCCCAAGCTTTTGCCTTGGTGGATATTTGATAATGAAAAAAGTCTTTTGCATCCCTGAAATAATCGGGCTTTTCTACAATGTCTTTATATTGTACCTCCGCTTCCGAGCAGCCAATCATGACTCCGCTCTGCATATGAGAAAGATGTTTTCTAACTTTCTCCATATTCAGACCAATGCAGATGCCTTTATGATTGCTATAATAGCTCCACATCAAAATTGAATCATATATTTTAGAAAGGCTGCATATCCATGCCTTTTCTCTGGTTCTACGAAATGAATCTCTTCTCAATTCTTCAATTATCTCCGGAGTCCATCCTCCACATGCTTCTTTCGGGACATTAGAGAAATCAATGAGTGAGGGGTGGCAATCAAACGGATCGTTCAACTGCGTAGCATTGGTAAATTGAAGATCGCTATAATACAGCATCATCAGTCCACCGTTAAAAACCAGATATTTATATAATTTATCTGTCCCCATATATTCATTTATTCGGTTCTCAATAAATCGTCAACTCTAACTTCCAGTACTTTTGCAATCTGAATAAGAGTTTCGACACTGGGCTGAGTTTTATTCGTAACCCATTTGGATACCATTGCCGGATCCTTGTCCAATTGCTCAGCAAGCCATTTGTTGGTTTTATCTTTCTCGGCGAGAACAATCTTTATTCGATTTAGCATTTTACGCTCCATGTCGTTACAATTTTCGTTCTTACAAAGATAATGATTATTTGTATCTTATATGGTCATAATCAACAAAAATATGATTAAAATATCAATTTTGAATAGGTGATTGATATCGCTAAAAACAAGACAATTATTTCGATGCAATATTTTAAATCAATTGTGATTGATCTCAGTAGTAAGCGTCTCCGCGGTTACGTCTTGACGCGTTTTTTGCGGTTCCGTACTTTTGCCCATGGAAATGTCAAGAACAGATTAACGTGGAAACAAAAGAAACAGCAATTCCGGCACTTGCAGCAAGACTGTACGAGCGGACATGGGTGCGATACAACCAGATGTCAAGTTCGGTTCCGGCACTGACGATGCAGTCGTTCTGCAAGGACTCACGCGTCAATTATCGTGGAATGCGGAAATGGATGGCTCAGCAGGGACATGTAAAACCGGAGCCGGATCCGCTCCAGACACCAGCAGACGGGAATCCGACGTTCATACAGCTGAATCCGGTTCCATTGCCGAAAGCCATGGCGCGAGACATCCTGCGCCAAGTAAGCATAACATTCCAGGAGGGGACTGTACTCACGCTGCAGGAATGTTCGCCGGAAGGCATCGTGTCTTTATTGGAAACATATGCGCGCCGCCGGTCGGCATTGGAGGGGACATGTTCGCACTAGATTCCAATCACAGGTACTTCATGTGCCGGCAGCCCGTCAATATGCGGAAGGGCATCGACGCGCTGTTCAATCTGATCCAGAGCGAATCCCCCCTGTCCCCGATGACAGGGGACGTCTTCGTGTTCTTCTCCAGGAACAGGCAGGGCGTGAAGCTTCTGCGCTGGGACACGGACGGCTTCCTTCTTTATCAGAAGCGTCTGGAGAAAGGCTCGTTTGAACAGCCCAGGCTCAATCCGTCCACAGGCTACCATGAACTCTCCTGGGAGACGTTCTCGCTCATCATGTCAGGCGTGAGCCTTGAAAGCGTACGTTTCAGGAAGCGCTACCGCACGCGTTTCTCTGGAATGTAGAAGAAATCCCAAAAACCTTCACGCGTCGGCACGGCTGTTTTCAAGCCCGGTGCGATGCGAAAAAACTTTCGGCGTCATCCCTCGAAGAAAGGTGTCTCGCGCTTGCCAAAGGGGCTAAAAATAACCTTTAACGCGTTGATGCTCAATGTATTAAATTTGGACATCCAAATAAAAAGACTTATATTTGCATATGAGATGAGAACGTCTCATTGCGGATACGGGAAAGGACATGATCATAAAGATGCTTCAGGATCAGCTGGAAGCCGCCAATGCGGTCAACCTCCAGTTGAACATGACCGTGTCCAACCTCAATGCGACCGTTTCAGGACTGCGCGCAACCGTAAGGGGCATGGAACAGCCCATATCCAATCTGGAGGCCCTTCTGAAAGACCGCGACGCCAGCCTTTCGAAAGCGGAGAACCGGATGCGCGGCCTCTCCAAGATGGTGGAGAACAAGTCGGAACGCCGGAAGGCGTCTCCTGCGGAATCCAGGACCGGAGAAGAGATGAAAGCCGAAAGGGAACGCAAGGCGGCAGAGCGCAAGACCCGTGGCAACAACGGGGCCAGGCGGGACATGCACTTCGAGGTGGAGACGATAGAGAGGGATGTCTATCCGGACGGAACGACGGACGAGCAGAAGAAGGCCTTCGACAAGGTGCGGGACGTGATCCGTTACAGCATGATACCGCCGCGGTTCATCAAGGAGGTGCTCCATATCCACACCGTAAAGGCGGGAGACCGTCTGGTCAGCGCAAGGGCACCGCAAACGCCGATACAGAACTCCAGTTTCGACGGCTCGTTCATCGCGGGCATCGCCCAGCTGCGCTACCTCTACTCTATGCCCGTAGAGCGCATCGTGAACTACTTTTCCGAAAACGGGTTCAATCTTGACAAGCAGACGGCGCACGGTCTCCTCAAGAAAACGGCAAGCCTGTTCGAGAACCTGCACAAGGCCATGCGGAGCGCCGTGAAGGAAGACAGATACATCTGTGCGGACGAGACTTACCACAAGATACTCGTCAATGCGGATGAGAATGCCGGCAAGGGGACACGCAAGGGCTACATCTGGGTGATCCTGGCCGCGCACCTCGGGCTGACCTATTTTTTCTACGACAACGGTTCGCGCAGCGAAGAGGTGATCCTCAAAGAACTGGAGAACTACTCCGGAACCATCCAGTCCGACGGACTGAAGGCCTACAAGAAAGTCGAGGCGACATCCGGGGGAAAGGTCAAGAGGCTGGCCTGCCTCCAGCACTGCAAGCGCGACTTCCTGGACATGAAAGGGAATCCGGATGCGGACAGGATCCTGGAACTGTGCAATGA
>ULPT01004194.1_pt1 | contig 10451 bp, 10 predicted proteins | sample 1953751 | NCBI WGS metagenome assembly ULPT01 (sample SAMEA4835636, study PRJEB28245) | human gut metagenome | biome: gut microbiome; material: fecal sample | place: Denmark | collected 2008
GACCTCCTATCTCATATTCGTTCGGATCGAAGTTCATCTCGCCGTCCGTGAAGTAGTATATGTCGAAAGGCTTGCCGTCATCGCCCTTTTTCGTCTCCTTCCTCACCGAGCTCACCTTGCCCGTGCGCCGCGGGTATATCTCCTGGAACGCCGTCTGCTCGAAGTGCTCCACAATGCCCAGCTCCGTGTTCCGTTCCACATACGTCGCACGGCTCGGCAGCAGCAGTCGGCTGCTGCCGTATTTCTCAGCGTCTATGTTGCGGCTGCTGCCTATCGGGAACAGTCGGGTGAAGAACTTCACGTTGTCAGCCGAGTCACGCTCTATGCTCAACAGACCGTTGCCGTAGCCCAGCGTCACCTCGTCGCCCCTCTCGCAGCGGCACACGTTCACCGTCATGCCCTCTATCCACCATTCCGTCCCGGCCTCGTCGGCTATCTTCTTCAGAGCGTCGTTCCCGTACAGACCCTCCGAGTAGTCCACCACGATGTTGCCCGTGGCCTCCACCTTGCCCACCTTCCAGTCCGTTATGCCGCCCATCCAGCGGTTCAGGTTCTTCACCACCAGGGCCACATGCTCACGCGCCGTCGCCGTGTAACTGAATACTGGCGAGTCCTCCGTGTTCAGCATCAGCGCCTGTTTGATAAGGCTCGCCGCACCGTACAGTTTCACCGAGTACGTCCATTTCCTGCGACCCGTCTGCTTCGGCGTGTACGTCTCCACACACCAGAACTTCCGCCCTTCCCACACCATCCAGTCGTTCAGCTCCAGTGTCACGCACTCCTGGCTGTCCAGCGACACGCTCAGGTAGTCGTCACCGCCCACCTCCTCGTGGTGAGTGCTGCTACTGTCGGGCACCAGCGTTGTCCTCAGCCGGTTTCGTTTGTCATATATCTTCAGCTCCATGTCCTTTGATGTCCTTTTTATCGTTGTTTTATCGTTGTTTGAATACCTTGCAAACGCCGTTTCAGTACAGAGGCTTCGGCTCCCTGAATTTCAGCCGCATCCTGCTGCACACGCCGCCTTCGCCTATCGGGGTCAGTTGCTCCGTCTCCGTTGCCCCCAGATACCGCAGTCTGAACGTGCGGTCTATCTCCGGCAGCCTCACCTCCAGCCATCCGTCCTTGCCCGTCCGCAGCATCGTGAAGAACCTGCCGTAGTTCACGAAGTACGCCTGCGCCGACTCAGCCCATAGGCAGAAGTACAGCTCCACGTCACGCGCCTGAAGGTGCAGCTCTATTTCTTCCGGCAGCTCCTCTCCGTCAGCGTCAGGGTTGTCCACCACCGTCAGCTCCTTCGTCGTGCTCGGCTTCAGCAGAGCCTCATAGTTAGTCCATTCACCCTCCTTCTTCTCCGTCAGGAACACGCCCCATTCCTGGGCTGCGTCCTTGTCGTTTATGTACAGCAGACCTTTCGTTATCTCCATGCTCTTTCCTCCTTTTTTCTTACCTTGTTTTAATGCCGTCCCTACGCAGCGTAGTCAGGTCGTCCTTCATGTCACGCATGTCCTTGCGCATCAGTTTCAGCGTCTCGCTGCACTCGCCCGTGTTCGTATCTATACGTTTCAGGTGCCCCAGAGCCGTCTGCATGCTCCCCGCCACATTCTCCACGTTCGTGTCTATGTTCGTCTCGTGCACCAGCATTGCCGTGTACAGACCCTCCAGCTTCGTTATGCTCTCCTGCGAGGCCGTCGTGTATGCACCGCTCTTTCCCGTCTGCGTCGTGCTGTCCCCCTGCCACAAGTCCAACCCCTTCTCCTTCGCCATCTGACGATACTTCTCCAGCAGCGCGTTGAAGGTTCCCTGCTGGCTCAGAGCATTGTCCGTCATGTCATCCAGAATCCGCACATAGTTGCCAAACTTCTCCTCGTCTGTCAGGTCCTCGCGCTTCATCACGTCCAGCATCTCCTCCTGAGCCTTCTCCAGCAGTGGGGCTATAGTCACCGTATATATCATCTGCTCCGCCAGCTTCTCCAGCATACCCGTCAGCGAGTCCGCAAAAGCCTTCCCCGCATCAGTACCGTTCTTGAAGGCATCCACCAGAGCGTCCGTCAGCGTCTGACCAAGGTCGCCGAACACACCCTCAAAGTAGTCCTTCACAGACTCCCAGGCCTCCTCAGCCTGATCATATAGGTCTATGATATACTGCAGGGCCTCCTTGTCATTCTTCGCAAACTCACGGCTGTTCATGATGCTCTCAGCCAGCTCGCGGTTAAAGTTCCCCGCACTGTCTATCAGCTCAGGATAAACGTCCAGTATGCTGCTGTACGTATCCTTGCCCTTGCCCCAGCCGAACAGACCCGTCTTCTTATGTCCCGTCTTTATCTCAATGTCAGCCAGTCCCGAGTAGGCATCTTTCAGCTCCGAGTAGCCCTTGTTCACAATCTTGTTCCAGAAGGCATTCCCAGTATCAAGGTATCCGAACTTCTGCTGCTGCTCAGCCGTGCCCGCAATCTCCGCCTTCAGGCCAGCGTAGGCATCCTTCATCACCCTCACAGCGTTCGCAGCCTTCCCGTAAGTGTCCGTGCCGAATATCGTCTGAGCCTTCTCCAGCTCCAGGTTCTGCTCCATCAGCAGCAGGTTATACTCACGCTGCTGAGCCGTCACCTCCTCCATGATCTTCTCCAAAGCAGCCTTATGACGCGCACTTGCCTGAAAAGCCTTCGTCACCCAGCCGATAGCCTCGCCCGCGGCAGCAGCCACGCCGCCCACGACGCCGCCCTCAGCAAAGCCACGGCCTATGTTGCTCACACTCGTCATCACACCCTGCACAGCATCCATCGCCTCAGCCATGCCATCGTTACCCGCCGCCTCAAACATCTCGCTCAACCTCCCGGCCAGGTCGCCCACCATCTCAGCAGAAGCTGCAGCAGACTCACCAAGGCGCTTCAGCTTAGCCTCAAGGCCCTTCTCCTCACCATCCTCGCCGTGCTTGAACAGCTCCCCAACCGCATCAGCCAGAGCCCTGAACGGATTCTTACCGAGCACCTCCTTCTTCAGCTTCTCATACTGCTCCGTCAGAGCCTTCAGCTTCTCAGGACTCTTCTCCAGAGCCTTCAGCTCAGCCGGCGAAAAACCAAGCCCGGCCATATCCGTCTGCGTGATCCTCCGCTCCGTCCTTCCGTTCCCGTCCTTTATCACAGCCGTGCCCTCAGCGTCCTTTGTCCCACGCAGATAGTCCATCAGCACCTTTATACGGTCTATTATCTTCTGCACCTCAGCCACACTCTTCTCCGAAGTGTCAGCAAACAAGTCCACAAGCACCTTGTTCTCCTTGCCCAACTCCGTCAGCTGAGCCTCGTCCACAGACTTCAGCGCAGCACGCTCCTGCTTCGCCAGCTCTGCCAACGCACGCTCCTTCACATCCTCGCCTATAGGACGCCCGTCTGAGTCCACAGCCTTCTCTATATGAGCACGATCCTTAGCAAACTTCTCGCGGATGCTCTTGCGCTGCTCCTCGTAGTCTTGGTACTTGGCGAGCAAATTCTGATAGAGCTTTGCTTCGGAATTTTGCTTGTATGCGTTTGCGGCTTCAGTATATTGTTTCAGATAGTTTTTTTGGTCAGTACTCAAATCATCCATAGTAACAGTTGGACGCTTCAACCCTTGCTTCTTCCAGTTAGGATGAGCCTGTTCAAATGAGAGGTCTGATATATTCTGAAGTTCATCTACCCATTCTTGCTGGCGCAAACGGTTCGCTTCGATAAGTTTATCGTAATTGAGATTTATCGTTTCAAGTTCCTTGTCAAAACCCTCTTGCAAGCCGTCAATCTCCGCTTGTTTCAAATCAAATGCGGTTTGCTTTTCTGACGCTTCTTGTTTACGTTGTGCCGCTTCTACCTGACGTCCTTTCTCTTCTTGCTCTGCAGCCTTTATATTAGCTTTCTCCTGAGGTGTAAGACCTGTGTTCTTTGTCTTTTTTGTTTTCTTTGATGTGTCACCACCTGCAGCCTCATAGTTTGCCTTTGCCTTCTTTTCTTCATCGCGTGCCTTGCGCAATGCTGCAAGATAGGACGCTTCATCAGGATAAAGGGAACGATTGTTGCGATTCTTTATGACTTTATTTACTTCATTCTGTGCATTAGTCCATGCGGTTTTTGCATCTTTCATGAAGTCTTTAGAGGCATTCTCGTGTATGCTTTTCATACGAGCAGTGGCCGATTTGATGCGGTTTTGCAATTCGTCTACACTAGTTGCAACACTCTCTCCTGGAAGTTGTACAAGTTTCTTTCCTTGCTTGTTTGCAGAGGAGATACAATTTTTGTAGAAGTTGATAGTCTTTTGAGCGGTCTCTGCGTTCATACTATTCAACTTTGCCATAAACTTGTTATGGTTATCTGTTCGCACTTGCTGCACATCTTTCCACACCGTACCCTCTGAAGCTTTAATCAACGATTCTATAGCGGAGTTGAATGTCTGAAACGTACCACGCACGTTCCTCACTTCTTTATTATATTTCTTGTCAAGGTTCTGATAGAGATTATAATCAGAATCTGACATATTCAAGCGACCGGTTTTGTAGTACTGCTTGCGCAATTCCAAATATTTCTTCAGATCCGCCACTCGTTGTTGGTCTGCCTTCAAATTACCTTCGCCTTTAAGATTACGTTCCTCACGAAGTTCCTCGTTATATTCTCGGCGTGCCTCCGTCAGTTTGTCGATAAGTTCCTTTTCGGTCTTGTATTTCTCAAATACTGACGGCATCAATTTCTTTAGCTTTTCTAGAGCTTCTAGTCTGTCTAGTTCCGCTAGATTTTCATCTGTTATGGTGCTTATACATTTTTCAATCGCTTCTTTTTTGTCATTGATTGCATCTGTCTGTTCTTTCTCACGATCAGCCGCACGTTGAGCCTCGTCAGCTGCTGCAGAGCAATTCTTTGAATATATAGCCAGCGCAGCGGCAGCAGACAAAATAACAGTTGCAAGCAACACATAAGGATTGGCATTTGCTGTTATATTGAAGGCTTGCTGTGCAGCTGTTGCAAGTCCCAATTCTTTACGGAACATAGCCACAAGTCGAATGTTTTCAACAAAAGAAGCAGCCTTCTGTACTGCCAGTGTTGCAATCAAAGCTGTTTTATAACTACCATATACCGCAACAAGCGACATAAGGGCTTTTCCTACCGCTTCATAGTTCTTTACAAGTTCTGAAGCCACTTCAACGCTGCCCGTTAAAATACCCTCACTCTTTTCGCCCATGGCATTGAACATGTTGTCAATAGCACCTCCCAAATTTGAGATTTGTCCCTTCAAACCTTTGCTTTGCTTATCCAGCATACCATGAAATTTGCCACCCTCTGCGGTTGCGTCTGCAAATGCCTGTGCCACCATTTCAGAACTGATAGCACCTGCGGACATTTCGTCTTTGAGTTGCCCTATGCTTTTGCCTGTTTTTTCCGATATGATAGCGAGTGGATTGAAACCGGCATTTATCATCTGGAGCAAATCCTGTCCCATCAGTTTGCCTGTAGCCGACATTTGCGAAAATGCAAGTACAAGCGAGTTGAAGCGGTCACGGTCGCCCATGGAGATGTCACCAATCTGCTTTAGGGTTGGTATGACTTTCTCCGCTTCGATATTGAATGCGAGCATAGTCTGCGCTCCTCCTGCAAGATCATTAAGCATAAGCGGTGTGTTCACGGCATATTCACTCAATTCGCTGAAGAACTGTGTGGCTTTGTCCTTGCTGCCTAACAATGTTTCAAACGAGATGATGAGGTTTTCCACTTCCTGGCGCACATCGATCATTGTTTTCACAAATTCCATAGCCTTCTGTGCCGTGAACACACCGCCAATGGTCATGCCGACCCGTTTCAAGGACTCATCAAGCAAATTAGCCTTAGTCTGGGCATCTAACATGCCCTGGCTAAGGTTCCCTTTCATCAATAATTCTACTTCTACAGCTTTCATGTCATTTCTTCAGTCTTGTTTGAAAACACTCCAGGATCTCCTGAGCGGTACGCTTCCCTTTCACTTTACGCGACGGCACAGAATCTTCCTTGCCCTTCACCTTCACATAACGCGGAGCATCGGCAAGCATCAGCACCAGAGTCTCCCAGTTCACACCCCACAGCATATAGTCCACACTCCAGCCTGTAGCCTGAGCCACCTGCCAAAGCATACCGAAGAGGCTATGTGAACTCTCATACTTAGTTCTTAACTCCCCTTCCTTTAATGGCTCGCTATCGTCGGCTTCAGCGGATTCGTCGCCGCCGACAATGCGATAATACTCTCGAAACCCCGAGTACCCAGCAGAAGCGTCCAACGTCGAAAAGCAGCCTCAAGCCAAACGTCATCCACCCACCAGCGTAGCAACCAAGCCACCACGCCCGACAGCAGCAGCCCGCTCCACTTCCCTCTGCATATCGTCAGAGCAACAATCCGGCTCACAGTGCGACCGTGCTCCCCAAGCCAAGCCAGACGCTCTGACTCTGTCATCGCCTCCAGCTCCGCGTGAGTCACGTTCATGCCGGCAAACAGACGAGCTATACGTATCTGACCGCCAAGACGCGGACGGCCCATCCTGAAACGCAGACGTATCGGCTCCTTGCGACACGGCAGCTTCACCTCCTTAAAAGGAACGGAGACACCAACGTCCAATAGTGCCTCCGCTGCCTCCTTCTCAATATTCATGCTCATAAGCCATCAACGCTTAGCCCGCCACATCCTCAATGCTGTAAGGCTCGCTACCGTCGTCCGGAATCATCACCTCAACCTCAACCTTCACCTTCGACACACTGTCCAAGTTCAGGTCGCCGTCAATGTAAGCCGACACAAAAGCCTTCTTGATCTTCACCTCGTGCGACGAGTCCGTCTGAATCGACAGCGGGCTCGTAATCTGAACAAGCTTCGATGGAGCCTTCCAGCCAGTAGCAGCAGAATCACCCGTCTTCACTACCTCACCGCCCATCAGGGCTGCCATGTTCTCGTAGTCCATCTGGATCAAGTCAAAGCTCGGAGCTATCGTGCCGTTCGACTTCAGAATCACAAGCACAGGGCCGCCATGCTTCTGGGCAGCGTTGATCTTCGTCACCTCGCCCTTCGCGCCGTTCAGCTTGAAGCTGTTTTCCTCGATGTAGCCAAGCGTTTTTTCGCCTACCTTAACGACCGCCAGGCCGTACATAAAATCGTTCATAAATCTTCATTGTTAAAATTGTTATTACCGTGCAGACTATTCCGCCTGCAATAAATACACACCAGTCCACCCACCACAGCCCTCGCTCTTTCGAACGTTCTTCAACCGCCGTTTGAGCACTGTCCTGAAGATGAGCGTTCTTCACGCTCAGGCGCTCGTTCTCCGCCTCATAATACGCACACAGACGCGCCAAACTGTCGCAGCCGCTCTCTATCACCAGGGTAGGAGGCTTGCCGACCACGTTCTGCTTCACACTCGCCTTCACATGCGCACGGCCCGAGCTCGCAGCATAGCTCGCTCCTTCAGGCAGTCGCCACAGACCGGAGTCAAGCGCTATCTCCAGCAATGCCGTGTCCGCCTTCACCGGCGCCGTCCACCACGCCTTCATCACGCTCGTCGCGGCGCTTGCGCTGTCCTTTCGCACTGCGCTTGCCGACACTTTGTTTTCCGACCTCACCGTCTGTCTCGTCGAGCTGCAGCTCGCTGCTGACAGGACAAGCAGCCCTGTGAGGACATAGCTGAATAGCCTCAATGGCACGCGACAGACGGTTGACAGCACGCCGCGTGAGGTTGTTTTCTGCCACCAGCTTCTCAGTGATCTTTGTCGTCTCTTCATATTTCTTCTGAGTTTCCACAAGCAGAGTCGATACGTCTTCGTACATCACCTTGTAGGTGTCATGCACGCTCTTCGCCGTCTCGGCCTCCTTCACCTTGCGGTTCGCAACCCAAGCGATGGCGGCACCTATGCCGCCCGAGGGTATAGCCCACTGCAGAATTTGCATGATTACTGTGTCCGCCATCCTTGTTTTCTCTTTATTCGTTATTTACTCTGTTTTCACACTCTCCTTACTGCCTGATGCCGATGCTCTCTAACCATGCCTTCACGTCAAAACTCGGGCAGGCTTTAGTCACGCCTGGCAGGTCACGGTGACCCACAATCTTGATCTGTGGAAACCTTTCATGAAAGTTCCTCACATAGTCAGTCATAGCCTTCAGCTGTGCCGCCGTGCGCGTGTCCTTGGCCGTCTTGCCGTCCTTTGCCAGACCGCCGGCATACACCACATGGCGGCTCACCGAGTTATAGCCCGCAGCACCGTTCGTCACCTCCCAGGGGTCCACCTCAGCATCCTCGTTGTTCTTCACCAGGCGCTCCACTGTTCCGTCCAGATGGAACAAATCGGTGTAACCCACCTGCTTCCAGCCCCTGCCGCCCTTCTTCACCGGGTCAGTGTGCCAGTGGCGTATCTCTTTAGAGCTTACCTCACGCCCTTCTGGCGTGGCTGTGCAGTGCAGCACCAGATATTTCATCCTTGCCATAGCCTAGCCGATGGGGTCAGCATACTCTGCCAGACCGCGGTCCACAACGTCATGGGCACGATCCAGCTCAAATTCAAGCACCTCACCTGCCTCGTGCACCACGCTCAGGTCTTCCTTGTCGCGAAACTTTGCCACGACCTTCACACTCACTGTCTTTTTCTCTGCCATAATTTTTTTTATTTTAGTTGTATTTGTTACCAGGGCGGAGGCGGTTCCACGCACTCCGCCGTTCCCAGTTTCTATCCCTCGGGCACGTAATTGAACTTTTTGGTCTTTCTCCAGTCCATCACCACAATCTCCTCGCCGAAGCCAACGTTCGTGTCAGCCTTTATCAGCAACTTGAAGAAGTACAGCTCCGATGGGTTGCTCAGCTTGTCTATCTGGATCACGTTCTCGTCATCCTGAAGGTTCACCGCAGCGAAGAAGTTTCCGTCCGCATCGGGCGAGCACAGCGTCGCCATGATGAGCGAGTCAGGCCAGGCGGCCACAGTCTCGATGGCGATGCCCTTGAAGCGCTTGCTGTTCACCTCGCTCTCGTTAGAGTTCTTGTGCTCGCGCTCTGTCAGTTCCTTGTCGTACTGGTCAAAATCGTCAACGCTCATCAGAATGCGCAGGTTCGGGTTCTCGCGCATCGCCTTGGGGATGGCGTTGCGCACAGCATACAAGCGGTCTATCATCGAGGTGGGGCCCTCAGGGTTCACCACAATTACGTCGCTTGCCTTGGCTGCTTGCGTCAATATGCCGTCCATCAGCTGGTCGTCGGTGCCACCGCTCACATACTCGCCGTTCACAAACAGGTTGCCAAGCTCAAACTGCACCTGCTTCGACAGCGCCTCCAGAAGAGCGTTCTGGGCCTCGGGAGGAAGTTCCGAAAACACCAGGTTGCCCTTAGGCTGCCACTTTCTCCATATCTGCTCAAAAGCTCGCGGGTTAAACACCGTGAATGCCATGAAGTCGTGGGGCTCCAAGGTCTGCTCGCTGTAATTGAAGTCGCCCTGGGCATCGCTCTTCTGAGGATCTTCCTTGCGCTTCTGCAGCATCTTGCCCGCCTTTAGGCGTGGCACGCTGATTTTCTTTTCCACACCGGGAATCACCATGATGAGTCCCTTGTCCACAAGCTCGTTGCCCGTGGTCGCAACGGTCAGGATGCGCTCCAGCACCTCGCCGTTGTAGTTCGTGTTCTTTACTACTATTGCCATTTGTTTTCCTTTTTATGGTTCTTCTGTCTCTCGTCCTTTACTGGAACTGGCGCTTCATGCGCGCTTCCCTGATCTGCTTCTGGCGCTGCTCCCATGGGCCGTCGCTCACGCCGGGCTGCACATGCAGGTCGTTCATCACCTTGCGCTTCGGGGTCAGCGCGGAAAGCACCTTCTTGCCCTCGTCCATGTTTCCCTTCAGAATGTTCTCGAAGGTCGGGCGGCTTTCAGCATTGATGCGGCCGTCCTGCTCAGCTGCGTCCAACAGTTCCTTGCGCTCAGCCTCTGCGTCTGCCTCGGCTTTGTCCTCAAAGCCCTTCAGCTTCTTCTTCAGCGCTTTGTTCTCGTCCTCCAAGGTCTGTGCCTTGCCGGCAAGGGTCGCATAGTGCTGAGCCCTCGCCACCACTTCTTCATCACTCTTGCTGTCCTTAAACTGCGCCTGTTTCTTCAGTTCTTCTAATGTCATATCGTTCGCTTTTTGTGGCTCGTTCCTGAGCCGGTTGTTGAATGTCGTGTATATCTCCTCCGGGGTGCTGTCCTCAGCCACGGGGTCCGCATCATAAATGCCGTCTATCAGACCCATCTGCAGGGCCTCCTGCGCCGTCAGCCAGTGGTCTGTACCGTCAAAGTATTGGGCTTTCACTTCTTCTTTGCTCATGCCCATGCGTTGGGCGTACATCTCGCCCAGACTGTCCTCCAGGCTCTCTATCTCCGCGATGCACTTCGCCATCTCTTGCTTGTTGCCGTAGCAGCCACCGCTCACGCTGTGAAGCATCAGACGCGCATACCGGCTCATCTCCACTGGC
>ULPT01014803.1_pt1 | contig 10426 bp, 7 predicted proteins | sample 1953751 | NCBI WGS metagenome assembly ULPT01 (sample SAMEA4835636, study PRJEB28245) | human gut metagenome | biome: gut microbiome; material: fecal sample | place: Denmark | collected 2008
TACATAAAAAATCCGGACTTTCGTGCCGTTCAGTCCGTTTTTACGTACTTAGTGACCGAAGTGGTAGAGAAATGGAATGATTTCTGTTCAAATATACTGCTTAATATGGTATAATATTACACAAAATGACCGTTCATTCTTATTGGTGACAGGAATGAACGGTAAAAAGAAGAAAATAGTAGGTGAGAACGTGAAGATAATCAACAATGTTACAGAAACATTGAGAGATGATATGGCAGTGGAAATTAAAGAAGGAAGTAAAATATCTATTGCAGCAGCCTGCTTTTCAATATATGCGTTTCAGGAACTTAAAGCTGAACTTGAAAACATAGATGAACTTCGATTTATCTTTACATCTCCAACTTTTGTGTCAGAAAAAACAAAGAAAGAAAAGAGAGAGTTCTATATTCCTCGACTTAACCGTGAACGCAATCTTTACGGAACGGATTTCGAAATTAAACTACGAAATGAAATGACACAAAAAGCGATTGCAAAAGAGTGTGCGGATTGGATAAAAGAAAAAGTTATATTCAAATCTAACAAGAGCAACGAAAATATGATGGGGTTTATGAATATCGATGACAAGAACTATATGCCTATCAGTGAATTTTCAACGGTTGGTTTGGGTTGTGAGAGAGGCAATAATGCTTATAATTACATTCAAAAAACAGAAACGCCTATGAGTTCAGCCTATTTGTCACTATTTGAGCAACTTTGGAATGACAAGAGTAAATTACAAGATGTAACCAATGAAGTACTTGAGAATATTACAACAGCCTACAACGAAAACTCTCCGGATTTTATTTATTTTGTAACGCTTTATAATATCTTTAATGAATTTTTAGAAGATATTTCTGAGGATGTTCTCCCAAATGAAGCAACCGGATTTAAGGACAGTAAGATTTGGAATATGTTATATAACTTTCAAAAAGATGCTGCCCTTGCTATCATAAATAAACTTGAAAAATTCAATGGTTGTATCCTTGCGGATAGCGTCGGTCTTGGTAAAACATTTACCGCACTTGCCGTTATTAAATACTACGAAAATCGTAATAAGTCTGTTCTTGTACTTTGTCCTAAGAAACTGACAAACAACTGGAACACCTATAAGGACAACTATGTCAATAACCCCATCGCTGCCGACCGGCTCCGGTACGATGTACTTTATCATACCGACTTAAACCGTACTCACGGCACATCAAACGGGCTTGACTTTGACAGACTGAATTGGGGCAATTATGACCTTGTAGTGATTGATGAATCCCATAACTTCCGGAACGGCGGCAAATTAGTCGAGAACCCGGATGAGGACACCAAGGATAATCGCTATGTTACTTTGATGAAGAAGGTCATCAGAGCCGGAGTGAAAACGAAAGTGCTGATGCTTTCTGCCACGCCGGTTAATAACCGCTTCAATGATCTGAAAAATCAGCTTGCTCTTGCGTATGAAGGGCATACGGATTACATAGACGAAAAACTCAACACTACCCGTTCCATCGATGAAATCTTCAAGAACGCACAACGGGCGTTTAACACTTGGAGCAAGTGGGAACCGTGCGACCGCACGACTGAAAACCTGCTCAAAATGCTGGACTTCGATTTCTTTGAAGTGCTGGACAGCGTGACCATCGCCCGTTCAAGAAAGCACATTCAGAAATATTACGATATGGCGGACATTGGTACCTTCCCGACAAGGCTAAAGCCGATCTCACTTCGTCCGCATCTTACTGACCTGAAGGAAGCAATCAGTTACAACGAGATTTTTGAGCAGCTTATGCTCCTGACACTGACGATTTATACGCCGACGCACTACATTCTACCGAGCAAGATGGAGAAGTATGCTGAGCTGTACGGAGATAACAAGGTCAATGTCGGCTTTACGCAGGCGAACCGTGAGCAAGGCATCCGTCGCCTGACCGCCATTAACCTGATGAAACGTATGGAAAGCTCCGTCTATTCGTTCAATCTGACGCTGACCCGCATCATGAATTTGATAACCGGAACGATAGATACGATTGACCGCTTTGATAAACACTCCGGTATGACTCTCGACTTGACAGATATATCGGATATGGATGAGTTTGATGCCGAGGATCAGAACTCGAATGACCTGTTTTCTTTTGGCAGGAAGGTCAAGATTGACCTTGCCGATATGGACTATGTATCCTGGCGAGACAGTCTTAGAAAAGATGCCGAGGTGCTCAAACGGCTGACCTTGCTGGTCGGTGATATTACGCCTGAACACGACTCAAAGCTGCAAGAGCTTTTCCGGGTGATTGATAACAAGATCACTCACCCCATCAATGAGGGTAATAAAAAGCTAATCATCTTTACCGCTTTTGCAGATACCGCCGGCTATCTCTACGATAATGTCAGCCGCTATGTTAAGAACAAGTTTGGACTGAACACGGCAATGGTATCCGGTTCTGTTGAGGGGCGCACGACTTGCCCCAAGCTCCGTGTTGACCTTAATACGGTGCTTACATGTTTTTCGCCTATTTCAAAAGATAAAGAACTGTTGATGCCGGAAGATAAAACGGAAATTGATGTACTGATCGCCACCGACTGTATTTCTGAAGGTCAGAACTTGCAGGACTGCGACTACCTCATTAACTACGATATTCATTGGAACCCCGTCCGAATCATTCAGCGTTTCGGGCGTATTGACCGTATCGGAAGCCGTAACAAGGTCATTCAACTTGTGAACTTTTGGCCTGATGTAACCCTTGACGATTACATCAATCTGAAAGCCAAAGTTGAAACCCGTATGAAAATCGTGGATATGACGGCTACGGGCGATGATAATCTGCTCAGTGACGAGGAAAAGACAGACCTTGAGTATCGAAAGGCGCAGCTCAAGCGCTTGCAGGATGAGGTCGTAGACATTGAGGATATGACAACGGGAATATCTATTATGGATTTGGGACTCAATGAGTTCCGGCTTGATTTGTTGGAGTATACCAAAAATCATCCCGACATAGACAAAACACCTTTTGGCTTGCATTCGGTTGTTCCTGCAGGTGAGGATACGCCAGCCGGTGTGATTTATGTTTTGAAGAACCGTTCCAACAGCGTGAACATCGACAATCAAAACCGGCTGCACCCATTCTATATGGTGTATATCGGTAATGACGGGGAGGTCATCTGCGACCACCTTTCTCCGAAACAGATGCTTGATAAAATGCGTTTCCTCTGCAAAGGAAAGACGGAACCGATTCCCGATGCCTACAAGCCGTTTAACAAAGAAACCCGTGACGGCAGAAATATGTCACAGCTTTCCAAGATGCTTGGCGATGCCATTGCTTCCATCATTGAAGTGAAGGATGAGAGTGATATTGACAGTTTCTTGGGCGGCGGTCAGGTCAGCTTCCTGTCAAACGAAATCAAAGGACTGGACGACTTTGAGCTGATATGCTTCTTAGTCGTGCGATGAGGTGATAGTATGCTCGGACTTCCGAAGTCAACTGAAATGAGCAAGCAACTTCCGAAGAAGGCTGTCTATGCGAAGTTCCAAATGAATACGGCGGCAAAGGAGAAAATCGACGCCGATATATCTAGGATTACCATTGTCAACGAGATCACACCGGCGAAAATCAACATTCCTGCCGGAGAGGAAGTCGGGAGCTTCTTTGTCCTGCTTGTGGCGCTGAAGAAAAAGGACTTTGATGAGAAGACGGTTGCCACGCTGTCAAAGCTCATTCCGCAGAACATCCTGTTTGTACTCGAATTTGAGGGACAAAGCAAGCTGGCGATCTACCATACCAAGCTGGTGCAGACGGATTGGAAGCCCACCGAAAGCTGTATCATTGAAATGCGGGGCTTGAATCTCGATAAAGTATGGGAAAACATCATTAGGAGTTTGGAGTTAGGAGTTTGGAATGAGGAGTTATCGCTCGACGAAAACCTTGCACTTCACGAAAAACAAGCCAAGCTCAAAAAGGAAATCGAAAAGTTAGAAAAACTGGCAAGAAAAGAAAAACAGCCAAAGAAAAAGTTTGAGCTGGTGCAGAGGATAAAAAATTTAAAAGAGCAGCTATGCGCTGACAGGGAGGAGCTAAAATGAGCATTGTAAATTTGATGGCAATAGTCGTCATACCTATTGTTGCCGTTATCATTGGCCAGATGCTGCAAAATAGGGCGCAAAAAAGAAACGACAAAATTCAGATATTCAAAATTTTAATGACGAGCCGAGTATATGGATGGACAAACGAGAGTGTTCAAGCTTTGAACTTGCTTGAGATAGTCTTTGCTGATGATAAGGCTGTATGTGAACAATGGAAAGTTTACTATGACAAACTGTGTGTAGAAGATCCAAACGACACGGAACTTTCAAAAATAAAAAAAGAAAAAGATAAGCTTTTGGAAATTATGGCAAAATCACTGGGATATAAAAATATTACTTTGGAATCAATACAGAATCCTTATATTCCTAAAGGGATGACTGATTTAATAACACAACAGCAAAAATATCAAACTACCCAATCAGTCGTTCTGGAACAGATGAAAAATATGTTGCAATCTGGCGGAAAGGATCAAAACAATGGATAAACTGAGAATGCAGACAGCAAACAAGGCTGATGAAAATTTCAGAAAGCTGGCGGCGATGTTTCCCAACGCCGTGACGGAAACGATCAACGAAAACGGAGAGGTCGTACGTGCTATCGACAAGGACGTACTGATGCAGGAAATCAACACAAAGGTCGTTGACGGAAAAGAGGAACGCTATCAGTTCACTTGGCCGGACAAGAAGAATTCCGTTCTTCTTGCCAATGCCCCGATCAATAAGACGCTGCGCCCCTGCTGGGAGGAAAGCGTGGACTTTGACACCACCGAAAACCTCTATATCGAGGGTGATAACCTTGAAGTGCTGAAGCTGTTGCAGGAAACTTATCTCGGCAAAATCAAGATGATCTACATCGATCCTCCGTATAACACGGGAAATGACTTTGTCTATGCTGATAATTTTGCTCAGACTTCTGAAGAATACTTTGCTGTAAGCGGAATGTATGATGATGAAGGAAATCGTCTTTTTACAAACTCAGATAGCAACGGTCGCTTTCATACCAACTGGTTAAATATGATATATACTCGACTTAAACTGGCAAAAGATATGTTGAGCGATGATGGCGCTATCTTTATTCACATTGACGAACACGAAGTTTATTCTCTTACGATGGTTTGCAATGAGATTTTCGGACAGCAAAATCAGCTCGGTACTATTATTTGGGATAAGCGAAACCCTAAAGGAGTTGTTGCTGGCGTTGCGTATCAGCACGAATCTATTATTGTTTACTGTAAGAATATTGCTATTTTTGCAGGTGTTCCGTTCTTGAAGAAGAAAGAAAACGCTGAAGCCATGATGAAAAAAGTTGAGTCTCTTATTAAGCAATACGGCTGTGTAAATGAAGATGTTCGTCTTAAATACAGGGAATTTCTCAAGCAAAACAAGAGCGTATTTACTGGTGGAGAGCTTGCATATTCGCTAATTGATGATGAGGGCAATATTTATCGTACGGTTTCTATGGCAGCTCCTGATAAGCCCGAAACACGTTCGCATCGACCCATTATTCATCCTGTGACTGGCAAACCTTGTGCGGTTTCTGCTAAAGGATGGCGTTTTACTGACAAGACTATGGACGAAATGCTTGATAAAGGAAAGATAGAGTTTGGTAAGGACGAAACAACAGTTCCTAATCAGAAATATTTCTTAAGGGAAAATATGGAGGAAGCTGTAGCATCACTTCTGTATTTTGGCGGAAGCGATGATGCTATGGGACTGCCATTTGACAATCCCAAACCCGTAATCGTTGCTCAAAAGCTGATTAGCACTCTATGTAAGAATGGCGATGAAATCATTATGGACTTCTTCTCCGGCTCTGCTACAACCGCCCACGCCGTAATGCAGCTTAACGCCGAAGATGGCGGACACCGTAAGTTCATTATGGTTCAGCTTCCCGAAGAAACCGATGAAAAAAGCGAAGCATATAAAGCCGGATATAAAAATATTTGTGAAATTGGTAAAGAGCGTATCCGACGTGCCGGTAATAAAATATTAGAGGAAGCTACTCAAGAAGCTGTTGACATTGCAAAATATGGTGAATCATATGAAGTAGATGAAACAATGAATAAATATAAGAATCTTGACGTTGGCTTCCGTGTCCTCAAGTGCGACACCTCCAATATGAAAGAGATCTACTACAATCCTGCGGAGTATGAAGCCAGCCCGTTCTCCAGCCTTGAGGACAACATTAAAGAGGACAGAACACCGGAAGATCTGCTGTTCCAAGTGATGTTGGATCTGGGTGTGCTGCTCTCCAGCAAAATCGAGGAAAGCACCATTGCCGGCAAGAAGGTTTTCAATGTTGAGGAAAACTACTTGATTGCTTGCTTTGATGATAATGTAACTGAGGAAGTTATTAAAGAAATCGCAAAGCAAAAACCGTATTACTTTGTAATGCGCGATAGCTCTATGGCAAACGATAGTGTCGCAACTAACTTTGAACAGATATTTGCCTCATATAGCCCAGATACAGTAAGGAAGGTGCTTTGATGAATGAACAATTATCGGCAATGTTTATTACGATTACAAGTGGAATAGTTGTTGGTGTTATTGTGTTTATTGTAGGTCAAATACTTACAAGTATTTGGTTAACACCATTAAAACAGTATAAAGAACTGAAAAAAGAAGTAGTTTACAAATTATCCTATTATGCAAATTTGTATTCTAATGTTATTGATCTTGCTGATTATTCGGATAGCGATGAGTATGTTGAGGAATTTAAATTAGCATCAGATGATTTGAGAAAAACGTCGTGTTCACTAAAAGGGTTTGCTGAAACAGTTTCTTGGTTTAGAATTGGCATTCCAAATCAAAAGACAATTAATGAAGCTGCGTATTTAATTATGATGCTATCTAATTCGTTTTTTACACCATACAATACAAGTGAAAAGCATAAACAAAATCTAGAAAATAATTATACAGTAAATGAAATTTTTAAAAAATTGAAATGTTACTACAAAAAATAGGTGAATTATGAAGTTTAATTTCAAAATACAACAATACCAGACTGATGCCGTAGATGCGGTTATAAAAGCATTTGAGGGTCAAGGGTACTATGACAGAATTAAATATATTCGTGATGTAGATACCAGAGCAATGGATGATTATCAGATGGCTATTGTTTCTGATGACGAAAAAATTAAGATATATGATCCTACAGATGATACGGGTTATAAAAACGAAGTTGTTGAACTTTCTGATGAGCAACTTCTGCACAACATTCAGACCTTGCAAAGTCAGAACAACATCAAGCTCTCTACCTCCCTTGTCAAAGATTTGGGGTGTTGCAGTCTTGATATTGAAATGGAAACCGGTACAGGTAAAACCTATGTGTATATCAAGACAATGTTCGAGCTGAACAAGAAATACGGCTGGAGCAAGTTCATTGTCGTTGTTCCGAGTATTGCTATTCGTGAAGGTGTAAAAAAATCTTTTGAGATTACAGCCGACCATTTTATGGAGCATTATGGCAAAAAGGCTCGTTTCTTTATCTACAACAGTTCAAACTTGAATCAACTTGATAACTTTTCAAGCAGTTCGGGCATAAATGTGATGATTATCAATACGCAGGCTTTTGCTTCATCTCTTAAGGAGGACGGACGCAGTAAGGAAGCTCGTATTATTTATTCAAAGCGTGATGAGTTTGGTTCTCGTCGCCCGATTGATGTCATCAAGGCTAACAGACCGATTATCATTCTTGACGAGCCACAGAAAATGGGTGTGCAGTTACACAAAAGGCATTGAAGAATTTCAATCCTCTTTTTACACTTAACTATTCTGCTACTCACGCAAAGCAACATAACCTTATTTATGTTTTGGATGCACTTGATGCTTACAATAAAAAACTCGTTAAAAAGATTGAAGTCAAGGGCTTTGAGGTTAAGAATTTCAGAGGCACTGATAGTTATTTGTACCTTGAACAGATTGTTCTTTCAAGTAAGAAGCCGCCTATGGCAAGAATTGAGCTTGAAATCGGGTATAAAAAATCCATCAACAGAGAGCCTCGTACCCTTGGCGTTGGCGATGACTTGTACTATGTTTCTCAAGAAATGGAACAGTACAAGGGATATACTATTTCCGATATTGACCCACTTAGTGGCACTGTAACCTTTACTAACGGAGAGGTTATACAAACAGGAGACATTGTCGGTGATGTGTCCGAAAAAGATATGCGCCGTATTCAGATTAGAGAGACTATTCTTTCTCACTTTGAAAAGGAAGAAAAACTCTTTGATATGGGCATAAAGTGTCTTTCTTTGTTCTTTATTGATGAGGTTGCCAAGTACCGTCAATATGATGAAAACGGCGATGAAGTTCTTGGCGAGTACGGTCAAATGTTTGAGCAAGAGTATATCAGCGTGTTAAATGACTATATCAAAATTTATGATACGCCCTACCAAAAATATTTGAAATCTACTTGTAGTGATGTCGGTGCAGTTCATAAAGGATATTTCAGCATTGATAAGAAGACGGGACACAGTATTGACAGCCAGCTTAAGCGTGGAAGTGAGTTTTCAGATGATATTTCGGCTTATGACCTTATATTAAAAAATAAGGAACGCTTATTATCATTTGATGAACCGACAAGATTTATATTTTCGCACTCTGCACTTCGTGAAGGCTGGGATAACCCGAATGTATTTCAGATTTGTACCCTTAAGCATTCTGACAGCAACACCGCAAAACGCCAAGAGGTTGGTCGTGGATTGCGTTTGTGTGTAAATCAAAACGGTAATCGTATGGATGTTGAAAGCTGTGGTGCTTCGGTACACGATATTAACACTCTTACTGTTATTGCAAGTGAAAGCTACAAGACCTTTGTTACGGATTTACAGTCAGATATTAAATCTGTCCTTTATGACAGACCTACCGTTGCAACTAAAGAATACTTCAAAGGCAAATATGTTAAAGTGGATGATGTACCGACGCTTATTGACGACAGCACCGCTAATAAAATCTACAAATACCTTATCAGAAATGATTATATCGACGATGATGATAAGGTTACAGATAGCTACCGTCAAGATATAAAGAGCGGAACTGTTGCTGAACTTCCTGATGAATTGAAGCCTATGGCAGATGGCATACATACGCTTATTCAAGCTGTTTATGATGATAGTGTCCTTAAGGATATGTTTACAGACGGACACGAAACAAAGGTTAAAGATAATCCGCTCAATGAAAATTTTGCTAAAAAAGAGTTTCAGACTTTGTGGAAGCAAATCAACCACAAGTATGCTTATACCGTTGAATTTGACAGCGATGAACTAATAAAGAAAGCAATTGCTCACATTGATAAAAAGCTATTTGTTTCCGAACTTCAATACACCACAACCATTGGTCGTCAGAAATCGGAAATGAATGAGTATGAGATTGAGCGTGGTGCTTCCTTTACCGGAGAAAGGACAAGAACACAGACTCTAAAACACGCTGAAACAAGTCAGATTAAATATGACCTTATCGGCAAGGTTGCAGAAGGCACTACGCTCACACGCAAAACCGTGTCGGCAATTTTACAAGGCATTCGTATAGACAAACTCTATATGTTCAAAAATAATCCGGAGGAATTTATCTCAAAGGTTATTAGGCTTATCAATGAGCAAAAAGCCACAATGATTGTTGAGCATATTTCTTATGACACAATCGAAGGGGAGTATGACAGCGATATCTTTACAGCCGAGAAAAACTCACAAAGTTTTGATAAAGCTTTCCTTGCAAAGAAAGCAATTCAGGATTATGTGTTCACTGACGGTTCAGCTGAAAAAAGTATTGAGAGAAGATTTGCGGAAGATTTGGATGCAGCGGAAGAAGTATGTGTTTATGCTAAACTTCCGAGAACATTTCAAATTCCTACTCCGGTAGGTAATTATTCTCCTGACTGGGCAATCGCATTTTATGAGGGTACGGTTAAACATATCTTCTTTATTGCCGAAACAAAAGGTACCATGGATAGTCTTGAACTACGTCCGATTGAACAAGCGAAGATCTCCTGTGCCAAAAAACTTTTTAACGAAATGTCTACGGAAAACGTGGTATATCACGATGTCGACAGTTATCAAAGTTTGCTGAATATAATGAATGCAATATGACTCGATTTCACCCAAAAGAAACTGTTCGGTAAAAACGACCTCTTTACACTTTATTCACAAAATTTCTCAACATAACGACCGAATGAACGGCTTTTTCTGCCGTTCATTCTTTTTTTGTCTTCTTTTGCCTTCGAAAAGTATTATATATATAGGGGGACTTTTTTCAGCGGATTTTTTGAAGAGCTTTGTTAAGGTGATTTTTAAGCCGTTTTTTAAAGCAAGGTTTTTCTGAAAACACCCCTCAAAAAGACTGATTATTTCAAAAGATAAATGAAAG
>ULPT01046017.1_pt1 | contig 10415 bp, 10 predicted proteins | sample 1953751 | NCBI WGS metagenome assembly ULPT01 (sample SAMEA4835636, study PRJEB28245) | human gut metagenome | biome: gut microbiome; material: fecal sample | place: Denmark | collected 2008
GATATTCAAGATACAAATCGTCGTTTAATTTTAGAAAGCACCGGTTTACAAGCTCAACTTGAAGAAATGATTAGACAAAGAACCGTCAGCGCAGAAGAAGAATATGCGGCAAAAGTTATGAATGATGGTATTACTGCAGAAGAAGGCACAACTGGCCTACAAGATTTATTAAACTTTAAAGCCGAAGATGTTCCGATTGATACTGAGTCAGATGACGAAGTATTAGGACTAGATTTCTCCGAAAACAAGGAGCCTTCAACTGCAACTACCATTATCCGCACTTCTACCGCTGCGGCAAAAAATTAGTGTCGGGAGGTTCATGAATATGTTAGATGATTTAAGCTTTTATGATGAAGATTTTATAGAGCCTGAAATCGCCGACCTGATAGAATTTTTTGACAACGAAGAAAGACAAACGACTAATACATTAACTAAAAAACGTGTAGATGAACATTTTCAAGAGGTAGGGAAATATCTAAATAATTTTATGGTATATCCAGATTTATTTGTAGACCTTCTTGTGCCAAAGCGCAGTCATTTTAGATTATACCCATTCCAACGTATAATGATGAGATGTATAGCACGTGGAACCGCAACGTATGAAACTTTATCACGTGGTACTTCTAAATCATTTATTGCTGACTTAGAGCGCTATTTACATTGTATGTTTGTACCTCGTCATAATACAACCATTACTGCCGGAACAATTAAGCAGGCAGCTGAAATTGCAAAACAAAAATTTGTTAATGACTTATGGGTTAAATTTCCGCTTCTTGGAAATGAAATGCAACGTCGTGTCGTAGCAGGCAAAAAGATGGATCCGTTTTCAGTGCAAAAAGATTATGTTTCATTTACCTTTAAGAATGGTTCTTCTATTTCATTAGGTAATGTTCGTGGTTTACGTCGTCAATCATTAATTTTTGAAGAAGTTATTGAACAAGATGAGACTTTAGTAAATGAAGTTTATATTCCTATGTTAAATGAACCTCGTAAAATGAGCAATGGTCTTATAAACCCATATGAACCACAATCTCAAGAAATTTATATTACAACAGCGGGGTCGACGTTAAGTCGTTGGTGCCCTTACATACTTTACCACTAATCAGTGGGGTTATATGTATTCATATAGCTAACGAGGGTAAAATCTCGTGGGAAGGAGTTATTTATATGATTGGAATTTATAAAATTCAAAACAAAGTTAATAATAAAATATATATTGGTCAATCAATATGTATTGAAAAAAGATGAAAAGAACATCAAAATAATGCTTTCAATATTAACGCACATACTTACAATTATCCTTTATATCGAGCTATCCGAAAATATGGTTTAGAAAATTTTCAATTTACAGTTATTGAAGAAACATCAATTGAAAATTTAACTGAAGAAGAACAATATTGGATTAATTATTATAATACTTTAGATCCTAATGTAGGATATAATCTTGTTCCAGCCATCGATAGCAAAAAAGGAGAAAACTGTAACTGAGCCATTTTAAGTAATCAAGATACACAATTAATTATCTTATTGATTCAGCAAACTTCTTTAACTTTTATTGAAATAGGAAAAATGTTTAATGTATCTGGTTCTTGTATTGAAGATATAAATAAAGGAAGAAGACGTCGTCAAGAAAACTTAAGTTATCCTTTACGTTCTAATGCAAAAGCAGTGGCTCATCGTGGTGAAAAACAAAACACAGCAACTTTAACTGAATGTCAAGTATTAGAGATACGTAATCGATATGTCAATGAAGATGTTAAAACAATTTATGAAGATTATGCTCATTTAATTGGATTAGCGGGATTTAAAAAAGTTTGTTATGGTGTAACTTGAAAGCATTTACCATGTTATAAAAAAAGAGAACAAAAATGAATATATAAATAACTTTACCTGTAGAGACTATCTCCGAGTGAAGAGCCAGAGAGTAGGGCCACTATTGATACGTGGCGAGATGATAGGAAACGAAGTCTCCGTAAGCCGAAACAGTATGACAAGAAATTCTCTTGTTAAGAAATAGTCCATTTATTAAAAATAAAGACCAAGGAACTTTCGCATATCAAAAAATCATTGAAGTATTATGTCGTTCAGTTATGGATCCAAACAATTATTACGTCATCTGCGGGACTTATCGTATTCCACTTTATCACGGTTTAACTGCGAAGAAAAAAATTGAAGATGTTATTAACTCTCCTTCATTTAGCAAATCTTCATTTGAACGTGAATATGAAAGTAGATGGAGTGATGCACCAGCTGGCGCAGCCTTCAATGTAAATATGATTAGCGCATTACGTCAAGTGAAGTTGACCGAACTAAAAAATAAATTAACCACGACTCAATTAGAAGAAGGTTGTTTCTATGTTATTTGTGCCGATATGGCGAAAGATGGTGCGGCAGAAACAGCGGTTGGAGTAGCAAAAGTAATTCCAAAGGAACATTTCTTTACCTATAAGTTTGTTAATTTGTTTAGTATTACATCGACTGACTATATGGTTATTGCAAATGAGTTCAAGAAAGCTGTATTGCTTTATAATGCAAAACTTCTTATTTATGATGCCAACGGTATTGGTGCAGCAATGCGAGACTGATTAAATAAAGAAACTCGTGATGATCATGGAATTATTTACGAAGGATTAGGAATCATTAATCCACCGACAGATGCCGAAAAAGATTTAATTGCATACCCTAAAGAAAAAACCATCTGCTATGAAATCAAATCAGGAGGAACAATTGGAGAACAAATTCATTATTTCTTCTTTTCACGTATGAGTACCGGCGCAATTACTTATCCTTTAAAACTTACAGATGCAATTGCATTGTATGGACGTAATAAAGGATTTATGGATATGAGCATGCGTAAACAAAAAGAGATTTTAGCACCATTTCAAGTAATGGATAAAATGGAACAACAACTTAAAAATCTAGATATTCTAAATACATCTGATGCAATGACCAATCGTTTAAAAATTGTTCGTCGTAATGCTAAAATTCAAAAGGACTACTTCTCTATGGCCGAATATTTAGTATGAGCAGTTAACAAACAGTTTGAATTAGAATATTATAAACGCAAACGACAAAAAGGCAAAGGTCGTAAAATTGCCTTCTTCGATTAACGAAGGGAGAAAACACTATGATAAAACCAGAAACACAGTTTAGAAAAAATCGTATAGATAAGTTAAAAAACATGTATGCTGACGACCAGTCCTCACGTCGTCGTCAAGACAATAAACCTAATTATCAAGCAACTGATTATGAGAATGCGGCAGCAGTTCGTAAAGCATTATGAGATTCTATTGGAGACCCCGCTAGTTTAGTTGAAACATCTCGTAAACTTTATGCAACTAATCCTATTTATGCATCTGTTATTAATTATTTGGCAGATATGTATACTTGGAATTATAAAATTACTCCGCATAAACTTTATGCTAAAACAAAAGCAAAACTTAAGAAAAAAATGAAAGATGATGATTTTCAATTAATGTATAATTTAATGTTAGAAGTTGTTGATGGACTTTCAATTGAAACTAAATTTCCAGCACTACTAACCTTATTATTCATGACAGGTTCAGTATATTTTACTACTTATTGTGATGAAGAAAATTATGCAATTGATACTATTTTATTGCCTAACAAATATTGTCGAAAAATCGGTGAAACTCAATTTGGTGCAGCGATTATCCAGTTAGATATGAGTTATATTGATGATTTAGGCGGAAATTCAGATGAGCTTAAAAAAGCATTCTTAGACGGATTCCCAGTTGAATTTAAAAAGCATTATAATGCTTATAAGCGTGATAGTAAAAAGCGTTGAGCAACATTAGACCCAAGATTTTCAAGTGCTATCTTATTGAATGATGCCGCAATTCCAACTTTCTTCTATCTTTATGGCGGAATTCTTGATTATGAAAAATATCAAGATAATGAATTACAACGTAATGAAAACCTATTAAAATATATTGTAGTTCAGACTATGCCGCATTACGAAGATAAACTTATCTTTGAAGTAGATGAAGTTGAAGCGCTGCATAAAAGTTTACGTCGTATCGTAGAAACTAACGATAAAGCACGTCTAATAACTACCTATGGAGATATTAAAGTTGCTAAAATTGCTGAAAATGATACATCTGAAAATGAAGTATTAAGTAAAGCCTTTAAGGCTATCTTCAATAATGCAGGTTTCAATAGCGCAATTTTTACGGCAGAAAGTGTAAACGCATTACAAATGTCTTTAGTTCGTGATAAAGGATTCGTATGGCGTTATATTCAAAAATTAGTAAATTTTTACAATATTGCTATTAATAATTGGTTTGACTTCAAGACCTACCAAGCGGATATTGAAATTTTACCGATTTCGCCATATACTATCAATGATGATATAAAGAGATATAAAGATAATGCCACATTAGGTGTTGGTAAACTTGATTACTTTATAGCATCAGGTATTAAACAAAAGAATATTCAAGATCAATTAGACCTTGAGGACTTCTTAAAATTAGATGAAATAAAACCAATGCAAACATCTTATACTCAAACTGCGGAAGATAGAAGAGAGAGCGATGGTAATAATTCATCTAAACAAAACACAAATCAAGAGGATAACGGTCAAACGGACAATAATAATAATGGGGATAAAGATTCTGTATCTGAAAATGAGCCGTCAGAGCAAAATAAATAGAGCATTATTTTATTAGAAGCAATTACCTTATCTTTTAAGAGAGGATTAAAGATGAAAAAACCAACTATTAATTTCAGTTGGCCTGTTGTATTATCAGATTTCTCGAACAATGAAGATAAAAATTATGAAATCTTCTCTCGTTGTAAATTGAAAGTCTTTTACAAAGGAGAAACAGCAGATCATCGTTATTTCAGCGATGAATTCGCAGATCAATTAATTCGTTCTCTACCTTACACACCTGTTGTGAGTAGATATGATGACGAAAGTGAAGATTTCGAGGGTCATGCTAGTCGTCAAGAAATCTTTGGTATTGTTGATCCTTGTGGAAAAATTACTTTTGAAGAAGATGAAGAAGATGGAAAAATTTGGTGTGTGACAGATGTAGTTTTATATACTGAACGTCCAGATCAATTAGGCGAACTTGCCAAAAAAATTCCAGGCCATCCTCATTCATTAGAATTGGATCCCAAATCAACTAAATACAAAATTAACTATGATGACAAGAAACACTTCAAAAACATTGAATTTACCGCAGGAGATTTTGTTGGTGTAAGTGTGCTTGGCATGAATCAAAAACCGGCTTTTACAGGTTCAAGTTTCTTTGATGAAAACAGTGAGTTTGCAAAGAAAATGCAATTATTAAAAGACTATTGTGAAAGACGATTAGAAGAAAACCAACATGGAGGCGAAAAAATGAATTTAAGTGAATTCATCAAGTTAACATGGGGTGACATTTCCGCTAAAGTAGTAGATGCCATTGAAAAAGAATATCAAGCAGAATTATACTTTTATCCAGTAGATTTTTATGATGATAGTGTAGTTTGTCACGTATATTCACTTATTGATGGAAGTACAACTTATTTAAAATTCTACTATACTATTGATGAAAATGCAGTAGTAACTTTAGGTGAAGTAAAAGAAGTACATGTTGTTTGGGAAGAAATGCCTAAACCAGCACCTTCTCCTAATGCTAGTTTAGAAGACAATACTACCTCAGCAGAAACAGACATGGGACAAGCAGAAGCAGAACCTAGTGCAGACCCAGTAAAACCAGAAGTTAGTGAACAAACTGATTTTAATAATCAAACACCTAAAAACACTCCTGAAACTGACACTACACCAGATCCTGAACCTGTGAATGCTGCCTCCGCCACTATTGAGAATGAAGAAGGTCACAACAGTAATGACCAACAATCAAATTTCACCGGTGCAGCAGCATCAGTAACAAATGTCGAAGACGCTCCACTAGTTAATGAAGGACAACAAGTTAATGAAAGTGAGTGTGGACATGAAGACAAAGAAATTGAGAGTTCAAGTTCTACCTCATTTACTAATAGTGAAAGAGAAGAATATGAAAATCTTAAGAAAGCAAAAAAAGTCCAATTAGTCGAATCTTATAGGAATGTATTAACTGAAGAACAATACAATAACTATATATCTTCTATTGATACTTTTAGTGCAGAAGATCTTGAATTAGATTTATTGAAAATTTACAAGCGCGTAAATGATGAAGCTAACACTACATCTGTACGTGGTATTGGAAGAGCATTTACTGTGTATGCTCCAGAAACAAATAAAGACACAGAAAATCCACTAGACGCATTTGTTCGTAAGAACTTAAAGCGCTAGAAAGAAGAGGTTATAAAAATGATTGTAGATCTATTACCAAAATTTGAACAAATTGAAGTTAATAACCTTAAAGGCTTACAACCTGGTTTCGTTGTAGCACAAATGCCAGTTAAAGAAGGATGTGCATACATTAAAGACGTTAATGGTGTTAAATATTTTGAAAATGGTCATATCTGTGCTATTAGTGTAGACGGAATCAAAGTTCCTGAAGCATCTGACAAGGTTTTATTTATTTCTTATAACGATCCTATCAATACTATCTTTAAAGGAGCTAAACTTTATGCAACTAATCTTGAAGAAGAAAATGTTCGTTTAGTTCAATTAATTCCTGGTGATGAATGGATGAGCACTATTGATTATGAAAACGATCCTAAATATACAGATGTTAAAACTGTTATTCAAGGTAGAGTAGTTAAAATAGAAGCAACTAGTGGTTTAGGCAAATCAGACGATTGGTTTGGTGTAGCAGAAATGCCTGATGGAACAAAAGCTTTCCACTATATTTATTTAGGATAGGAGCGAGGTGAATATAATGAATAAAGAACTAAGAACTGGCCTTATCGCCGCACTGGAAAATCAACCTTCTGCTAATTTTAGCGCAGAAGATGTTAACAACGCTGCTATCACTGCAATTTGCAAAGAATTAGGTTTAGGTGAAAACCCATCTGCTCGTGAAATTCGTGCCGTAGCACCTCAAGCTTTCGCATTAATTGAAGAAGCAATGGACGAAATCCTTCCTAAAAAACTAGAACAAGTATTAGGCGAATTTGCAGAAGTTAAATCTTTTGCTCGTGATGCTGAACCTTTATTTAACATTGATAAGATCGGCAAAAACCGTGCTAAATTAACTATCGCTAAAGGCGCTCGTGGTGGTATCTATAGAGCAGCTAGATTAGATAGCAAATATTTCAGTTTAAAAACTCATGTTGAAACAGTAGCAGTATATGTAACTTTAGAAGACATTTTACTTGGAACTGCAAGTTTAAGTGAATTATTTAACAATGTTCTTGAAGGAATGGAAGAAATCGTTTACAAAGATGTATTTGATGCTTTAGCAGCAGGTGAATCTGCAGCAAGTGCTGAATACAATGCTGTAAAATATAACAATGGTACTGCAATTGATGCTACTACAGCAGCATTAGCTCCTGCATTAGACGAAGTATTACCAATTGTTAAACAATATGGTATTCCTACTATCTTCGGTTCTTATGAGGTTTTAAGCAAACTTAATAATGAAGGAATCGAATTCCATTCTGAATCACAAGACTCTGCAGATAAGAGAAACTATGGTTTCATTCAAATTTATAAAGGAGTTAAAGTTGTAGAACTTCCTAATTATTTAGTAGACAATACTAATAAGAAATGGTTCTATGACACTAAGACTGTATTCGTACTTCCTTCAGGTGTAAAACCTGTTAAAGTTGCTTTACGTGGTGATTTAGTAATCCAACGTAATGAATCAGCAGTTGGCTCTGAAAAATGGGAAGCTCATAAGATGATTGGCGTTGGTGTAGCTATGGCTAACAACTATGCAGTTATCAAAATTAAATAAGAGCTTGAATAATATTTAAACATATCAAGGAGGAGGAAATTTCCTCTTCCTCTTTAAACAAAGAAAGGAGACATCTAAATGTCTGAAAATAAATTTTTTAAAATAATTAAAACAACACCTAATCAAGTAATGTTTATTTTACATTCTATTAGCAATCCAAGTTTAAGCAAACTTGTAAGACTTACCGATCGTATTCCAGAACAAACAGTTCCTGTAGACTGGGCATTAGATTTATTTTTAAATGAAGAAAATTATCAATTATTTAAGAAAGGATGTATCACCGTAAACGACGTTGAGGCATTAAAAGCTGCAGCTATCGAAGCCGGAGTTTATTTTGGTGATGAATTAGATTTTACACCTGCTAAAGTTGATGATATGAAACAAATTTTAGAAACTGTTAAAGCTGGAAATCGTAGTAAAATTTTAAAAGCCATTGAACAATATGGAGAAGATAAAGTTAAAACAGTTGCTATGAGCAATGTAAAAGATTTAACATCAGGTGTTATTCAAATGCTTGAAGGTATTTTCAAAATCCAATTAACAATGGATATTGAGTAAAATAATCAAAATAAAATATTAATACGGAGGTAGAAACATGGCAGACTTACAATATTGAGATAATATCTTATATCCATCTTTTAGGGCTACAATTCGTGGAGAATATTATGGTATTATTTCACAAGACGACTTGGATGAAGAATGTTATAACATTGCATGCCGAGCAATTGCCGCATTTAAATTTCCGAAAATTTCTACCGCATATGAAACTTTTTATGCTATACGCAATGAAGAGACAAATGCCATTGAAGAAGTAACAGAAGATGATGAAAACTTTGAAAATGCTATTCCGCACGGTCGTTTCTTACAACCAATTGGGTATGAAGAAATCGAAGTAATTTTGGCATGAATGAAGGTTTTTTGGTGCGAACATCTTCTATCCAATAGCGATAATTTCGATGGTATTTATACCGACTCTAATATAAAAACATTCTCACCTGCCAATTTAGTAGATAAAAATACTAATTTACTTAAAGTATATCGAGAAAATGCAAAAGATATCGAGAATCGTTATAGTAGAGTTAATGCTTTACGTCGTCCTTCTTTAGGAGATGTAAATAGCGATGAGTAATTCATTTGAACGTTTTCGTCGCACCAATCAACAACGATTAGAAGCTAATAAAAAACTAAATAGTCAATTTATTATTAAAGGATATCCATCTATTGAAATTACGAATGCTAATGCCGAGAAACAATTAGCATGCGTAGTAAACAAACAAGAAAAGGATTTAGCATATATTTATACGCTTATTAATCAACCATTAACTATTGGTAGCATTTGGAGTGCAAAAGGTCTTAGTTGGCTTATTGCCGAAGAAATTATTGTTATCAAAGATGTTGATTGACATAAATATCAAGCATATCTTTGTAATGTACAAATTGATGATAGTTGAGGATATTTTGTTGGACCGGAAAAATCTTACATTAATGTTTCATTAAAGCAAGATGTAGTATTGCAATCTCAACAAAAACCTTTATTAGTTTTGCCATCTGCAAAAGCATTGGCAATTAATGATATTGTTGTTATTAAAGGACGTCCTTGGTTAATTCAAGAAATGGATAATATTAGTACTGATGGCTTAATATATTATTCATTACGTCCCACAACTATAGATAAAGATATTTCGGCGGAAGAAAATTATATTTATCGACCAGAGCCAGAAAAACCGCAATTTGAAAGTAGCGAAGGGCATGATCAATTAATCACTCAAGCTACAGAACAAGGTTATTTCTGACGTTCAACTGAAGCCATCGAAATTATTCAATTGAGCCGTAATTCTGTGACTTTTAAGGTGCCTTTTGGTTTAAAAAGTGCTACTTTTAAAATTAAACAAAACGGCCAAATTATAACAAAGCAGGTGCAATAATATGAAAAGTTTAGAAACTATTAAGAAGACTTTATTTGAGATTGCACAAACTTTAAGTCAAAATACTTATTTGCAACAATTATTAATTGAAGATAATAACGATATTCAAAAAGGAAATCCTACATTTACTATTCATAGTATTAATGATTTAATGGATGAACAATATATTTGTTTAGATGCTCACTTGGAGAATGGTATTATAAATCATGGCCGAAACTCTTTTATCATAATCCATTTAGACAGTATGAGTTTTAAACAAAGCAATAATAATATTCCAGTTTATGGCTCTATATATATAGCAACAGATAAAAATCATGTAATGCTTACCGAAAATCGTCAAAGACTATGGGAAATGATAGATGAAATTTACAAAACTATTGATGGAAAAAAATTTTCTGCCGCAGGAATTCTTGAAATCAAAAATGTTTCATCTGTTGTATATTCTGAATATAGTTTTGGATATCGTATTAGTTTTGAGTTTAAAGAACAAGAACAAAGAAAGGCGGTGTTATAATTGCTATCTTTTAAAGATGACTTTTCATTAACACGACTTTTTATGACAAAAGATATTAATGTACACACAAGTGATGGTGGAAGTTTTGTTTTCCACTGTCCTAGTGTTCGTGATTTATTTTTA
>ULPT01058280.1_pt1 | contig 10388 bp, 10 predicted proteins | sample 1953751 | NCBI WGS metagenome assembly ULPT01 (sample SAMEA4835636, study PRJEB28245) | human gut metagenome | biome: gut microbiome; material: fecal sample | place: Denmark | collected 2008
CCTCTCTACATCACCAATTCATGCTCCAACTCCTGCGTGTATTGCGGTTTCCACCGCGAGAATCCGATGGCACGCACCATCCTCACCCCTGAGCAGATCGAGAACGAGTACAAGGCTATCAAGCAGCTGGCTCCATTCGAGAACATCCTGCTCGTAACGGGCGAAAACCCGGCAAAGGCTGGCACCCCTTATCTCGCCAAGGCCATCGACATCGCCAAGAAGTATTTCTCCAACGTGAAGATCGAGGTGATGCCGCTCTCTACCGAGGACTACAAGACCCTCGCCGACCATGGTATGAACGGTGTGATCTGCTTCCAGGAGACCTACCACCGCGACAACTACAAGCTCTACCACCCACGTGGCATGAAGAGCAAGTTTGAGTGGCGCTGCGACGGTTTCGACCGCATGGGTATGGCAGGTGTCCACTCCATCGGTATGGGTGTGCTCATCGGACTGGAGAAGGAGTGGCGCACGGATGTAGTGATGATGGCTCACCACCTGCGCTACCTGCAGAAACACTACTGGAAGACGAAGTACAGTGTGAATTTTCCTCGTATGCGCCCTGCACAGAACGAAGGTTTCCAGCCAAACTGTTTCATGACCGACAAGCAGTTGGCACAGGCTACATTCGCCATGCGTATCTTCGACCACGACGTAGATATTTCCTACTCTACCCGTGAGCCAGCCAACATCCGTGACAACATGGCTACCCTCGGTGTCACCACCATGTCGGCTGAATCCAAGGTAAATCCAGGTGGTTATCATACTTATCCTCAGGCGCTGGAGCAGTTCACCGTGAGCGATGAGCGTACCGCCAAGGTGATCAACGCGAGACTGAAGGAAATAGGCAGAGAACCAGTCTGGAAAGACTGGGATGCCTCATTCGACTTCTTCGGAAATCTCGGAAAAGAAGAGAAAGTTGGATAAAAAAAATCCTCGTCCGTTTCTATATCGGACGAGGATTTTTTGATTTTCAAGTCACATTCATAAACCTCAGAAGGCTTTATTTAAGTTCGTAGTCGGTATCGCCACCAGTTGTAGAACTTCCACCTGACTGACTGTTGTCTCCAGTAGTCGTATTACCACCAATGGTGCTACTGTCGGCTCCATTACCAGTACCACTGCCAGAACCTGAAACTACTACATTGCTGGCTCTTCTAACACTTGCCGAAGTGTTAAGATTGGCATTGCTCAAAGTACCGGTAGCACGGGCTCTGAGTTTTACACCGGCAATATTGTTTGCCGCAGTAAATTCAGCCTCAGTCTTGGCTCCCTCCTTATTGCGGATACCCACGCTGAAGATGGCAAGGTTGTCAATCTTCACATTCTTACCAGCCAGGAGCTGCTCCTTGATACACTTCACCATGGCAGTCATCATGCCCAGGCACATCGCCTCAGTGAATCCCGTATTGTGCTCCTCCATGTGCTTGGCGAGTCCTGCCAAATCCATCGTCTCTTCTACCACAGGGAAAGCATACCACTTACCAAAAGCAAGACTCTTCTTGTTCTGCTTCAAAACGTACTTAATCATACCTTTCTAAATTTTGAGTTAATTACTGTCAAATCCACATCTCTATTTTCCTTCAAAGGCATAGGATCCATCGCCTTGTCCGTCAGAGAGTTTCATCGAGTAAACCCCTTTGGTTTACATAGCAAAGATACAACATTTTGAAGGGTCATTCAGACGATAGCATACGTTGCGTGAGATAGCATACTTTATAAGGATATTTTTATGGTTCACCCAGATAATCAATGATAAGAGCTATCTCCTTAGGAGTGAAAAACTTGGCCGACTTACGATAGCCTAACTTATGGAGCCCATTTACGAGATCCGGGTTGCGACGTACCCAAGCCATCAAGTGATTCACAGCCGTATGAGCCGAATTGGCTGTTGGAAAATAAAGCCAAGCAAGCTCTGACTTGCCATAGGCTCTGACTTTAAATTCTGTCATATTATCAATCTTTAGAAATTACACAATGAATAAAATTATTAACCTCATACTTACGCCTCGTAAAGATGATACTTACGGAGCGTAAACCTTATGTTTAGAAGGGACAGACATCAGAAGGAGGAGGCAGCAGGATTTCGGGTTTCTGCTGAGCCTCACCCAACAGGATATCGGCAATATCGGTGTTCGCCTCAAACTGCTCCATGAAGTCCACTACCCGATAATCCCAGCATCCGCTCTTCGCCATCTGCTCCTTCCACTTATCATACTCACCGCTATCGGGATAAACCACGAGTCGCCGATGCAGCAAGGGGAGCAGCTTATCAGTCTGCAGATTGCCACATCCGCCCGTTGCCAGCCATAGGAACTGTGGATAGCGGCAGGCACAGATAAGCGATGTCTTCTCACTCTCCACGATACATACCGTCTTATCGGGATAGCGGGGAAGCAGATGCTGTCCAAAGAGCACCTTTTCCGTATCCTGAAGCTGCGGTCCTACATGAGAACGTTCACAGATGGAACGCATGGTGTTGGCCCATCCCTGCACCCGATGACCGTCATTGCGATAAGCCATCAGCTTGGCATCATGCACCCGCTGCTGTTCGTCTATCTGCCAGAACACCACTGCTCTGCCATAGTTCACCCCCTGCACAACGACGTCTCGGGCAGTACCTCCCACACAATAATCGTCTAGCACCTGCCGGGCATCACCACCGATGTTCAGGCCTTCAAGCCACATGCTGAAAGCACTCGGTCTCAGCATCGTCTTCTGTACCCATTCGGGGCTGAAGAATTCGGTCTGTCGCCTATCCTGAGGTTGCACCAACAATCTGTTCTTACGGGAAAGCATTTCTCTGTTTCGGGCTTCATCTGCCCACTGATGCCTGTTTCCCAATCCCAGCAAGGGTTTACCATTTACATATTCCGTCTGGTAATCTTTCTTGCAGTTTAGCTCCGGATGATCATGGAAATATTGACGCGGTGGATAATGATAGCCACACGATGCCGTATGATCGCATTTACCACATCCATCAGCCACATACTCGCCCGTTTCCAAATCCACATATCGGGTAAAGCACTTCTTGCGACCGCATTGAGGGCAGACATAGCGATTGGAACCACCAGAACGATAACGCTCCAAAATAAATCTGTTTTCAGTGTTATTATACATATTGTTCTGAAATTTAAATATAAAAAAATGTATCAGAGTGTATCATTTCCGCATTGATACAAAACAATCATTAATCTATTGATATTCAGAAGGTTATCATGTATCAAAGATGATACATTCCCTTTGTATCAGATACAGCAGTTGTATCACTCATGATACAGTCTAACTATATCTATATCAATTAATTAAGTATCATTTTGTATCAAAAATCTGAATGATACATCCCTGATACAAATACTTACTTCTTGTAAGGCTTACTTGCCTTTTCTGCTCAAGCCATTGCTCTTGGCAACACGCTGAACCATACTCAAACTGGTACCCAGTTTGTCAGCAATATCCCGATAAGAAGAACCATTAGGCTGCTTGAGTTCCTTCACGATGTCACGCTCCAGTTCTGCCCTTTCATCTCGTGATCTTGGCAGATGAGCCCGTTCCTCATCATAGCCTCCATATTCGAAATGGAGCCATCCGTCAGAACTGGTCAACGTAAGTTCCTGCACGTTCTTGAAATCAAGTTCGATTGGGAGAGAACGATACTTCAGCTGAATGAGGTAGCGCATGTTCTTGTCCTTCTTCGATTTGTTGAAACCAATTACGTTATCGGCAAGGTTACTGAGAAGCTTGCTACCAGCCAGGTCGTCTATTGTAAGTGGATCGCCCTGCTTGCGCTTAGGCGTATGGGCAAGGATAAGCATGGTCCAGTTGTGAGTCAAACGCATAGCTACCAGTTTCAACATGATGTTTCCGGCTTCAGCAGCCTCCTTAGAATTGATACAGAGATTGGTAAAGTTATCTATGATTATCACCTCTATATTCAGTTCCACGGCCAGTCGCTCAATCTCAGAAAGAATCAGGTTCTGGTCAGTAACATCGTGCATCTTGGTATAATCGATGCCAGCGTGGTAGAGTGTATCAGGACTATCCTTGTTGGGATATCTCAAAGCCAATTGCTGCTGCGAAAGCTCAAAGTTGACATAAAGCACCCGCTTTCCCTGTTCAGCCAAGTCAAAAGCTATCTGCGTGGCGAGAGCTGTTTTTCCCACACCCGGACCGCTAAAGAGAATCGTAGTCTCATGCTCCACCAGAATATGTGGACAAAGTTCCTTCGGTGGATCCATCTTCAGTCCTTCTAACCGGTATTCATTGAAAGGAGACGCATTGACAAAGCTAGGCTTATCTCGCTGCTGAACAGCCCCTGGAGCAAGAGCCTGAGCCTGTTTCTGGGATTCAGTCTGCTGAAGAGCAGCCTGAGCTACGACTTCATCCAATTTCTGTTTAGAATCTTTATTAATCATACCGTTCTCCTTTCTTGATATAATCAACAGATTCATTACTTGCCATCATCTCCTGCACGTGCTTGCGATAAGCCGCAGCCAGAGGGGCGTTGCTGTGGAGTAAATACTCATTGAGGATTTCTCCGATTGATAATACCTTTTTCATATTTTATGAGGTATTAATCGTTGCCTAGCACTTACTTGGGTCATATAGGACAACTTATGTTATTCATCCCCAAGCCACCAGAGCCGTGCTCAGTTTTTAGTCTGCTGACATTTATATAAACGTAGCATAACATAAACTCCGATGTTCGAAATTTCTGATGCAAAGATAGATAAAAAGAGGCTTTCTGCAAAGGACACTATTGATAAAGCACTACAAACCAAATTGTTGCAAAAACAGAGTTTTTCATGTTTTTTGATTGAAAACACAGATAATTCCCTCTCAAGAATTATCAAAAAACGGTTGTACTCCTTTTTTATATATCAAAACTCGTAAAAAAGTTATTCTTATTTTCAAGAGGGTATAATAAAGACTATATTTTGATAGCCAATATTGATAATTTATGAAGCAAGAATTATCAATATTGGCTATTTGAAGATTATAATTAATCAATAAAATCGACAGAACCAATCGGTATAGCAAGAAAAAACTACGCTGTTACTATACAGATTGTTGCTCTGCAACATTTTTACGGGTTGTACGACAACTCTTGATCTCTACCATTTTAGCAGGAGTCACTTGATTTTTACCGATGATTTCATTCACTTTTGCATTGAATCCATTACGAAGAGGAGACTGTGAGTCAAGATTCGAAATGGCTGTACTAAGCGTGCTCTGTTTAACATGCAACTTCTCATCTTTGCATTGGATAGAATAATATTTTTCCAAGAAATCAGACTGAGACATTTTGGTTCCTGTCCATAAATAAAACAAACAAGCTATTGTCCCTTTTAATACCTTTTCCTTTTTACACTTTCCATCCTCGATTATATCTAACATTGCAAACTCATTAATGTGAGCTAATATTAATCTGGCATTATTAACCTTTTCAATTAGTTCATCAGGATTTGTAATATGCTTGAAGACGAGGTATTCAATATCATCCACGTTTTGCTGCATCTTTATTCGCTCAATAACCAATATACCAAAAGCCTTTTTATATTTCGTAGGCACTTCATGATACAAAGTAGTACTTAAGGTCTTGATATCTAATTTAAAGATTTTCTTGTAAATACCTAGCGGTAAAAAATCCCTTGCATCTTGTATTTGAGCCTGTGTAGGAATAAGTGTATCAGGATTAATAGCCGCTTTACGTAAAGCACACTTAACCTCATCCACTAACTTTATAAGACTCTTTTGGCATTGCTCAGGAAACTGTTTCCTCATACATGCCATTTGATCTAAAGTCATAACATACTGATATGCCTCGCTCAAAACATATATAATATCCTTGTACAAATTTGCCACAGCAATATATCGTTCACCATATTCCTCAATGGTAAAAATTCCATAAATATATTCTGAAGATGTCACTGGTGAAAAAGCAAATATGCTATGATAGATAGGTGCACCATTGGCATCAAAGTGTTTTTTGTTATGCTTTTGCGTATTGGTAAATTTCTTGTAAAACTTTTCTGCATCCTCACCAAAGATTGCTGCTTGTTTAAGATAAATACCCAAATGGAGAAATGATTTTTTGTCATCACAAAGAAAATCAACAAGCCATTTATACCCCACTGTTCTGAGACCAACATAGCTTTCTCTCAACCTCTCCAATATGCCTTTCAAAAATGCTTGCAGTTCATCAAAATTATCTTTTATGGCTGCTTCTGTAATACAATACAAAAAACGGTCTTCTAATTGCTTATTACGTTCCTCGGATGGTTCCTTGAATATTTCAGGCATAGGACAATCCGTATCGGCAAACATAGGTAATACCGAATCATAATCTTTTCCATAAGATTTCTCTAATACTTCACCTATACATTGAAGTATTTCTTGTTTGGATGTTTTTAAAAAAATCATCTTTTTTATTTTTACCTCTGCCAGCCTTTAGCAAAGTGGTTAATAAATTCCTCCTTTCCAGGCAAAGCCAAGAAAGTTGGTGGCGATAGTTTCGCAAGCTGTTATCCTGTGTTGGCTTACCACCCACCATTCGCATACAAAATTAAAAAAAATATTTCAAAAAAACTACAAACTTACTTATTTTTTTTTTCAATTTCTGTATATTTTATTCTACATATAAATAAAATGCACCTAAAACCCATATTTAAGTGTATCTCATTTACTATAAACTACTTAGTGAAATATCCAAGCATCCATTTCACTATGAATTTCAGATAAGAAAATAAAGGATTGCAATCCATCTTTCCGATGATTACAACCCTTTTTCTTTTATCCTTATCTAATGACTATCATCTATAGTCAATAACATAACGTGGCATTAATTGAGAGAAGAAACATAATTCCTAATCTCTCAAGCACCCTATCGGCACAACATATACGCTGTCCTGCGGACGCTGGTAAGCATATTTACCGACACCGGTCAGCACCATTTTGAAAGATGGAGACTTCATCTTATCGGTATCGATTTTGCTTTCCAATGTCACCAGGTTTCTTGCGCCCTCCTCTATGAGCTTGTCGCCACCCAGCTTCACCTCTATCAACCCATACTTACCATTACGCAAATGAACAACAGCATCACACTCCAGACCTTTTCTATCACGAAAATGATAAACAGAGCCGCCTAATGCATCGGCATAGACTCTCAAATCACGCACACACAAGGTTTCAAAGAATAAGCCAAACGTACTCAAATCATTGATCAAGTCATCCGGTCCCATTCCCAATGCAGCCGTTGCAATCGAAGGGTCGGTAAAATATCTGGTATCAGAAGTACGTATTGCCGACTTGCTTCTCATATTCGGGTTCCAGGCTGTAGAATCCTCTATCACAAATATCTTCTTCAAAGCCTTGATATAGGAATAGATGGTATTCTCGCTAACCTCAGTACTCTCATTATTGGCAATATCTGCCAAAATAGTACCTGCCGTAGCCTGACTTCCCTGATTTCTCGCATACGAACGCATAATTCTCCGTGCCAATTCACTATCACGGTTGACTCCATCTACACGGGATACATCGAATCTGGTTACTGCCTCAAAATACTCAATGGCTTGCTGTAAAGCCGCCTGCTTGCTTTTCTTATCCAAAGCTTTCGGCCAGCCACCGCGACAAGTCAAATATGCCAGATGCTCCAAGTCGATTGGGTTGATTCCTTCTACGAAGTAATCCGTCCTGTCGGTTGCAAACAATTTGGCAAGGCTTACCTCTCCTGTAGAATTTCCAGATTCCCACAAACTCATCGTTCGGAGTTTGAGCCAGGCAAAACGCCCCGTTCCTGTATGAAAGATTTCGTCATAACTAGGTGGCACAGCAGACCCGGTCAGAATAAACTGTCCATCATCATCCCGCTTATCCACTTCATTTCTCACGGCATCCCAGAACTTAGGTGCTATTTGCCATTCATCTATCAATCGTGGCGTTTCACCTCGAAGCAACAGTTTGATATTGGTATTGGCCATGGCTATGTTCTGCTCCATGGTATCTGGATCAGACATAGACAGAATACTTTTAGCCTGTTGGGTGGCTAGAGTAGTCTTACCGCAATACTTAGGACCTTCTATCAAAACAGCTCCCATCGCATCCAGTTTTTCTGCCAGTATTTTATCTGCAATTCTTGCTTTATATTCTTTCATAAAATCTAAATTTTAATTTTTGATACAAAAATAATGTATTTTATTGAATATCAAGCAAATAAAATAGTTAAACCTTGTTATTTTCCTATTTTATTGTGACAGTTGACCCAAATCCGTTGTGGCAGTTGACCCAAATCTGTTGTGACAGTTGGCGCTTTTTCGTTGTGGCAGTTGGCGGAATTATTTCTTCTGATACGCCCTTACATAATCGATGAAATACTTCATCGGTACTCCTACACAGATTTCCCAATAAAAAAGCCTGGCTTCTATTTCTCCCTAAGAAGAGAATAAGAAGCCAGGCTTTCCTGTATTCAACTTATTTAATCTTTATCTCGCCAAATCATGCAAGGTCTTGTTGGCAGCATCATTGATTGCATCATGAACTTTCTGGTGAGCCTCATTCACCTTGTTGGCAGCCTTCTAGTTGACAAAGGGGGAACAAGGAGAACCCGCAGGTCCTGAGTTTCTACTCAGGACAAACGAATTTATCTCCAGTCTGCTTGATTAGCTCACGAGCATATTTCTCTGGATATCCCGGACGAACAGGGCGTGCACCGAGACCCTCCTTCGTACGCTCGAAAGTTCCATTCTTGGTGGTTGGCTTGATGATCATATCATTATACTTCACCACGAGATAAGTATGGAGCTGCTTCCAGCGACCAAGCATCTGCTGCGCCTTCTCTACACCATAATCGTTGAGGTACTTCACTGCCTGCTGAGGATTCTGGGCATAGAGTTCGAGCGCCTTGTCCTCCACTTGCTTCTGGGCAGCAAAATAACTGTTGTCAAGACTGTCGCGAACCTCCTTCAAACTTGGGAACAACTGGCTGTAACGTGGATAAACCATGTTGCTCACCATATTGCAAACCCAGTAAGCATTCTTGTCGCTGAAGGTCACGGCATCTGCGCCAGGCGTATTGTAGCACTCTGGACGCACGGTAGAACTACAGTAGATAGGTGTGAAGGCCACCATGTTGGCATCATCATTGCCAAACCAGAGCACACCACCGATCTCGCGTGGCAACCAGGAACGCATCTGGCTCACATATACGAAACCACTCTGCTGGGTGCTGACAGGGCGCTCGTTGAAGCACTGCTTGCCATCCACCTTGAATGTCAGAGGAGTTGGACGGTAAGGCATCTGCCAGATACCGCCACCGATATCATCGCCATCAGCCACAGAGAGCGGAGTACCCTCATAATGGTCTCTCATGCAAGCCTCTACATCCTTTACGCTCACCTTCTTGTCAGGAATCACCCAGAGTGGCATATCCTCAGCATTCGGATCCTTGCCGAGTGCCCAAGGCAGATAACGGCTCATATCCTTGAAGTGGTTGAGCAAAGCCCAAGCACGGGCATCGCAGAAGCGGCGACCCGAGAAATCCGGTTTGGCATAAGCCATCTTCCAGGAGAAGTCAGCATCCTTGCCGCTAAACCAGCCCTTGCTGCGCGCGAAGGCTACCACGTCCTTGGCAAACATGACATTCTTCTTGTCCTTCATATTAAACTTGCCGATGCGACTCTGGTTGGCATGGGCACAGATAGCCTCGTCAGGGATGCGCTGAGCCACCCAGACCACGCCCTTGCTGCCCGGTCCCTTGCCCATCATCTCCATGATCCAAGCCTCGTTAGGATCACAAATGGTAAAGGTCTCACCTTCTGAATTATAACCGTAGGTCTGCGCCAGTGTTGTCATCACCTTGATAGCCTCGCGAGCGGTCTTACTGCGCTGCAAAGCCACGTAGATAAGTGAACCATAGTCTAAGATACCGGTAGAATCCACCATTTCCTCGCGACCACCATAGGTAGTCTCGCCGATGGTCACCTGATATTCGTTGATATTACCGATAACACTGTAGGTCTCGGCAGCCTCAGGAATTTCTCCATGATAAACATTGGTATCCCAGTCAAAAATCTTGCGCATCTCGCCCTTGGCATGCTTGCCCGCAGGATAATGGGCGAGATTCTGGAACATACCATAGTCGTCGGCACTGTAAGAGCACATCACCGAACCATCTACAGATGCTTTCTTGCCCACGATGAAATTGGTGCAGGCATCCGCCTCAGATACACTGCCCATCATAGCCACAGCCATCAAAGCCGAAGCAAAAATCTTATTCATAAAATATACCTTTATTAATATACACCTAAATGCAATGTGGAGTTAGAAAAGTCTCCTAACTCCACAAAATTATTTCAGAAGAACAAAGAGAAAAGCATTTGAATTCTTCA
>ULPT01020065.1_pt1 | contig 10338 bp, 10 predicted proteins | sample 1953751 | NCBI WGS metagenome assembly ULPT01 (sample SAMEA4835636, study PRJEB28245) | human gut metagenome | biome: gut microbiome; material: fecal sample | place: Denmark | collected 2008
CTGGAGTCAGGGAATATATGACCGCGGTGTCAGGGAAGGCATCATGCAAGGCATTGCACAAGGTGCTGAAAACAAGCAATTAGAAATGCTTAAACAATTCATTGCAAACAATCATACTTTTAATGAATTTATAAACTTATTCAACATAACTGACAAAAACGAAATAAAGTTTTTGAGAGAAAACCTTTGAGTGTTTTTACCACCCCACAACATAACAAATGATAAAGCAAATGACATTTTGCGCGGAAAAAGCGGCGTGAAATGTCATTTTTGTACTCTAAAAAGGGGGTTGTACATCATTCGTTTAAAACTTTTTGTGATATTTTGCTAAAATTTTTCGACTTTTTTGATTTTTTTAGTAAAAAGTACTTGAAATTTGTTTTTTTGTGTTGTATTATGAAAACGTGCTCAGAACGAGCCGACAGAAATTGACGAAGGAGGTTTTGTTTAAGGTTGATTTAGTTTGATCTGTGCAAAGCCAAAACCAAAACAGGACTTATGTCCGTGAGGCACAGCGCGGGCGATTACATAAGGCATTGTTTAAATTCGTTTAAATTAATATTTACTTGAAGGGAGTAAATTACTTATGAAAATGTTAAAGAATTTAAAGAATAAGAAAGGTTTCACACTTATTGAAATCGTTATCGTTATCGTTATCATAGCTATCCTTGCTGCAATGCTTGTACCTTCACTTCTTAAGTGGATTGACAGCTCAAAGGAAAAGACATTCACATCAGCATGCGGAACAATTAAGACATCTATTGCAAGTGTTATATCTGAAAATTATGCAACATCAGGAACAGTTCAAACTACACTTTCAGCAGATGATTGGACTAAGGTAAGCGATCTTGTTGGTAAGACAGTAGCAGCTTCCGGTGCAGATTATAATGTTACAGCATTTGATTATTCTGCTGATACCTACACAATCACAGACGGTACATTCCAGGGTGTCTGGGATGGCTCAACGTGGACAGTTACTAAATCTGCTGGTAACTAAACCTCACACATAACTTAAACATATTCTAAACTAAATTTTTGAGCCTCGTGCTATTGTGCCAACAGCGCGGGGCTCGTTTTAGGAGAAAACAATGCCTATTTTTCTTGCAAAGGTTCTGCTTGGGTTTATTGTCTTTATGATGGGCGCCTGTGTCGGAAGCTTCTATAACGTAATTACGATGAGAGTTCCGATAAAGGAGAGCTTCACAAAGGGCAGAAGCCATTGTCCGAAGTGCGGACATCAGCTGTCGGCGCTTGACCTGGTTCCTTTTTTCAGTTTTCTGTTTTTACGCGGTAAATGCCGTTATTGTAAAGAGAAGATATCCATACGTTATCCGATTATGGAGCTTGTCGGCGGTTTGTCGGCACTGTTCTGCGTATGGCAGTTTTCATTCACATGGGATGCGCTGCTTGCGTTTTATCTCCTGTCAGTACTCATTACACTCAGCGTTATCGATCAGGAGACCATGGAAATACCGGACGGGTTTCATATTGCTATCCTCCTAGCCGGTGTGGCGAGCTTCTTTGCCGGACCGCAGGTGGGATTGGTATCACGTATCATAGGATTCTTCTGCGTAAGTGTTCCCATGCTTATTATCGCGACTCTGACCGGAGGCTTCGGCGGAGGCGACATAAAGCTCATGGCAGCGGCAGGCTTCCTGCTCGGCTGGAAGGGAATACTCTGTGCATTTTTGGTCGGTGTTTTTTCAGCCTTATTCTATTGTATATATGTACTTATATATGCGACGGTGAATATCGCAAAGAAAAAGGTTTCCTCCTTCAAGGAGGGAATGCATGCGGCACTTAAAAAGCCGTTTGCCTTCGGACCGTATCTTTGCTTCGGCATCTTTATCTCGTATCTTTATTCAGACGCACTTATTTCGTTTTATTTGGGGATGTTCTCGTTATAGGCATATATTTCAGAATGTCCGAGGATTCAAGACTTAAAGTCAAGGCATTGTGAAATGTATGCCTTGCATGCATCTTTAGGAAAAAATATATTTGGCAAAGGAGTGGTAATGTGCCTGTATATCAATATAATGCCGTAACTCTCGAAGGTGCCAAAAGAAGCGGCACCATGGAGGCGGACAGCCCGCAGAAGCTTACCGAGCGTCTTAAGGATCAGGGCTTGTATGTATCTGACTACAGGGTAAAGGGTGGCAGTAAGACTCTTACTAAGGCAAAGCTTAAAGCTCCCGACCTTGCAGATATGTGCCGCCAGATCGGTACGATGGTTGGTTCCGGCGTTGTAATTGTCAGAGCGGTTAATATCATTATGAACCGTGACGGAATCGACCCCAAAATCAAAGCAGTTTATACCGAACTCCATAACTCACTTAAAGCAGGTCTTTCCCTGTCAGAGGCGATGGATGAACAAAAGGGAACGTTCCCGCCGATGCTTGTAAATATGATCAGAGCAGGCGAGGCTTCAGGTACTATGGACCAGACTCTTATGAGAATGGCTGAGCACTATGAGAAGGAAGAGAAGCTTAATTCCCGTATCAAGAGTGCCCTTACTTACCCGAAGATTCTTGTTGTTATCATATTGCTTGTTATCGTTGTTCTTTTCGCTTTCGTACTTCCTCAGTTCTTTGACATGTACGACAGCATGGGCTCGGAGCTCCCGACAATAACGAAGATAATGGTAGGACTCTCAAACTTCATCACAAAGAAGTGGTATATCTATATCCCCGTTATCGTTGGTATAGTCTTTGCATGGAAGCTTGCAAACCAGAACCCTGAGTTTGTCCTCAAGTACGATGCCTTCAAGCTTCGTTTACCAAAGGTAGGACCTCTTCTCAAGATTATCTACACCGCACGTTTTTCACGTACAATCGCATCTCTGTATGCGTCCGGTATTCCGCTTGTTGACTGTCTTACCATAGCGGCAGGTACCATCGGCAACACATATATCGAGAAGCAGGTTGTAGATCTTGTCAAGGAAGTCAAGGGCGGTGCTACCGTTTCTGAGGTTATAACCAAAGTTGACGGCTTTGACTCGAAACTTGCCGCAACCATACTCATAGGTGAGGAAACCGGTAAGCTCGATGAGATGCTCAACTCGACCGCAGACTCATTCGACTATGAATCCGATCAGGCAACAGGAAGACTTACAGCTCTTATTGAGCCGGTAATGCTTGTTGTAATGGCTGCACTAGTCGGCATGGTTCTTATCGGCGTAATGGTTCCGATGTACGGTATGTACGACACAATCGGTGCAACTCAAGGCGTTTAATAGGAGGGACTATAAAATATGATTACTTCTGTATACATTTCAAATGAGAAGATACAGGTTTTAACGGGTGACTTCTCCAAGAATCACCTGGACGTAAAGGCTTGTATGTTCGTAACACTTCCTGAAAAGTCAATCGTTAACGGTGTTATTACCAACGAGCTCGGCGTAAAGGAATCAATCCAGAAGCTCTGGGATAAGTACAATCTCCCGAAGAAGGGAATAAGCCTCGTAATAGACAGCGGAACAATCCTCAACAAGAAGATGAAGGTTCCCGTGCTTCCGAAGGCGTCTATTCCGGCTCTCGTGGAGGAGGAGTTCAAGGATGTTGAAGGCTTTTCAAACTTCTTGTTTGACTACTCGGTTCTCGAGGACGGACATGACGGAGATCCGATGATTTTCTGCAATGCAGTATCAAAGGAGCTTGTTGCAAGCTATATCCGTGTATTCAAGGGACTAGACATAAGCTTGAAGAGCATAAACACAAGTCTCAACGCACAGATTTCTCTTATCAAGCTCAATCCGTTTACGGCAAAAGAGAATCAGATAGTTGTCGTTCTTGACAGCACATCTCTTACAAGCGTACTTTACATCGACGGTAAATACAGCTTCTCAAGCCGCAGCCGTCTCCTTGAAGCAAGAGGAACAGAAGGCTCACGTATGGAGCTTGTACGCGCTCTTTCTTCTCTCATTCAGTTCGCACGTTCTGAAAATTCTCAGAAGACCATGAAATCCATTTATATCTGCGGCCTTATCGAGGGCGAGGAGGAACTTTGCCCGAAGATTTCCGCAATGCTCGGTTGCCCGGTAACTACACTTCCGGCATGTGACAACATTACTTGCACAAAGGATAAAGAAAAAGCTGTATTCCTTATGTCTGACTACTCTTATCCGCTTGGCAATATGATTTCCTGAGAGGAGTGTATACGAAATGGCAGATATGATTAATAAAAATGCAACTCCTGAGGCAGAGGGTATGGCTCCTGCTCCGGTAAAGAAAGAGAAAAAAGAAAAGAAGCCAAAGCTTCAGTACCTTGAAAAGAATCAGATGAACTTCCTCGAGAAGTACGAGATTGTCGTTGAAGGAAAGAAGAGCAACGTTGACATAACGAAGATTGTTAAGCCTCTTATTATTCTTCTCATCGTGGTGGCAATTATCTTTGCATTAACAACTGGAATTAAGATTGTCATGAACCAGAAGGTTAAGTCACTTGATAAGTATATCAATGACCCGGCAAACGTTTCTTCCTATAACGAGGCTGTTGCTCTCAAGCAGGAGGGTGAGACGGTAAAGGCTCAGAAGGCAAACCTTGAGGCACTTATTAAGGCCGTTGATTCTTATCCGAACGTAAACAAAGCATTCTTCGAGGCTATCGGCAAGGCAGCAACCGATAACGGTATAACGATAGGTCAGTACGGATACGCAGGCGCAAACGGCGTACTTTCGGTATCATGTACATCTACGACAACAGCCGGTATTTCGGGCTTTGTAAGAGCTATGGAAGCTACGGGTCTTTTCGCAGACGTTGAGTACAATGCATTCAACGGACAGGCAGAAGGCGGATTTTCATTCACGGTTACATGCGTATGCAACGCATCCGAAGCAAAGTAAGAAAGGGGACATAAACAATGAGTGCAAACGATAAAAAATTAGTTATCATAGCAGCGGCTCTTCTTCTTACATTTGCAATTTGCTTCTTTGGAATCAAACCGGCAGTTACCGGAATAGTTGAGGCAAAGGGCAAGATTGAAGAGCTTTCCGCAAAGAAAACTGAGATGTCAAATGAAATAGCTGCAATCCCTTCTTACGAAAAGGGTCTTGAAGCAGCAAAGGCTGATTACGCAAAGACAGCCGACAGAGTTTACGGAGACCTCACAAATGATAAAATTCATGACGCAGTAGTTGACAAACTTGTTGCTCCCAGCGGACTTTCTATCACAAGCTTTTCGATTTCTCCGTCACCGGTAACAAAAACCTCTATAGCAAAGTATGAGGTTACTGTTGCGGAAAACGGTGAAAATGTCGGAAAGGGCGGAGAATCCGCTGAAAATGCAAACTCCAAGCTTGCTCATATCACGGTAAGCGTTTCGGGAACAACTGATCAGATTATTACCTTTATTGATAAGCTTAACGCTGATGAAGGTATATACATCCAGAACACAAGCTTTGCAACCTCAAGTGAGGGTACAGCAGTTTCAGTTGACTTCTTCATGGTACTTTCAGAAACATTTGCGTAAAAATTTGTTAAAAAACTATTCACATTTAAAAAGTTATAGTGTATAATCAGAATTGAAGAGGGAGTTGGTCGAAGCCTGTCGACTCCGACCAACTCCGAAATTTTAGTTGGCACACCTAATTCTCCAGTCTAAGAAGGAGGTTCATTACTATGAAAGTAATAAATAACAAAAAAGGATCGGCTATGCTTTGGACGATTCTTCTTACTGTTATTTTGACTATATTACTTGGTAGTATAATGACTGCATCGTATGCGTATTTCAACTATACCATGTATACGGTCAAAAGACAGCAGGCATATTTTACTGCCAGGAGTGCGACCAATGCGCTGATAGAAGAATTTTCCGACCAGGCACAGAAGGCTGTCACGGCTCCGGACGGCTATACCACGTATGAGGATCTTGACCCTGAGATTCTTCCTGAAAGAAACTCAAGCATAGAGATTTCCGACTTCGGCTTCCCTTCGGAGATGGGTAAGGCGACAGCAAAGCTCGAGCGTGGCAACGGTGATGAGGTAGACATATCCGTAACCGCGACCTATGCCGACCAGGACTATACGATAAAGAGTACTGTTGTAAGACAGCCTCTTTACTTCGCGGGTATAGCAGTTAAAAATATCACGGCAGGCAGCGCAAATTCTTCCCTTAAGCTCGGTGACAATACCGACCTTTATTGGAACAATGCAACCACGACCTTTGAAACAACTATGAACGGTTGTAAGGTTTTACTTGACAAGGGCAACCTTGTTACAAAGGGTGACGCCAAGGTTCTCGCAGGAGCAACCGTTGCACGCCACAAGTTCGGAAGCACCGTAAGCTTCTCAAGAGCGTCAGGCTCCCGTTACATAAGGAAGATCTGGGGACCTGAGGAGTACATCATCTCCAACAAGACCTTAAAAGCAGGCGACAGTGAGAGTACGGAATACGTATCATCGGTACTTAATACTCTTAAGAACATTACAAATTACACGGTTAAGTATTGTAATAATTCTAGAAATCGTATGCCCAACCATTTCGGATATTTCGGATTTGATGATGACAGTACGCTCGGAAAGATACTTTCATTCTTAAAACTTGATAAGGCATATGAAGATATGCGAAATCAAAGTATGAGTTTGACAAAGCAAACCAACAATGCGCTTAACATTCAGTATATTAAGCTTCTGTCTCTTTCTGCCGAAATTGATAAGAGATATGATAAACTGAGTAATGAAGGAAATATATTCCAGCAATTACAGGCAGATATATATAAAAGATTTTTCCAAAAATATGTTCAGAGTCACGGATTAACTGTATTCGACGTATCGTATATTGAATTCAACGCGAGAGATGAAAACACGCGTGATGATGATATGATTCCTCTTGTATATCTTTTTGTTGATGGTGGTACAAATGAAAGAAATGGTATTAAAGTAAGAATCAAATATGGTAAGGATCCGGCGAAAGAGTCTGTTCTTTACAACGGAATAGAGGACATCAATAAGTGGATTACCGGAAAACTTGAGGATTGGTTTAAAATTAAAAATAACATGGCGTATGTCATAGTTTATCTTGAACCGAATTCGTCAATAGAACTTGGCTGTAAGGTGAACGGAAGAAACGACAACCTTCAGGATCTTGTGTTTGCTTACTCCATCTACGGCGGAGACAACACAACCGTAATTCTCAATGACAAGGTAACGGTTCTCGGTGAGATATATTGCGACAATCTCATAGTAAACGGAAACGCCAATGTAACCTATACAAACTCAAGCGGTTCACAGATAGCAAAGCAGAAGGTTGCCGAATACTGGACAATCGTTAACTATTCTGACTAAGGAGGGACATGCTTTATGAAGGCTTTGAAGAACAAAAAAGGTATGACTCTCGTTGAAATGATTATCGGTATCCTGCTTCTTGCAATTGCGGGAATTATGCTCGCACAGAGCTTTGCGTCCTGTGCAAATATCATTAACAGGGCAACTCTTTACAGGAACGCAAGTGACGCTACTTCTTCCTCTATCGAGTTACAGGAAGAGCAGGACTCAAAGGACGCCAATGTTTCCGTGGACCTTAGTACCGACACAAGCGTAAAGACGATAAGGATTGTCGGAAAGAAGAAAAACGGAACGACGATAAACAAGACCGTTAACGGTGAGCTTATTGTCGGCTCTGATACCGGTAAGTCAAGTCTTACCTACAGAGAATTCCTTCCGGGAACATTTGATTTTGTTATAAACGCAGAGGAAACCGGAGATTAAAGAAATCTGAAGTATTATTGAAAGGATGCATGCGTAATGTTTAAACTTCGTTATGATAAACGTGGTATGACGCTCATTGAAATGATAATTTCCCTTGTAATACTCAGTATTCTTATGTCCTCTACGATGGGAATGATTATTTCAAGTAATAACATTTTTGTTTCGACCAGTCAGGCTGCGCTTGACAGGTTGGTAGGTAACTCCGTCTATTCAACCCTTGAGTCAATGCTTAAGTATTCGACGAGTCTTACCATTTCGGCAACTCCTAAAAATGATAATAAGCAGCAGTCGTTTATGGTATCCGTTTCGGATAACGACACAAAATCCGGAAAGCTTATGTACAGAGGAAAAGCCGATGATGACGGTAACGCATCAAACTATATCTCTCTTTACGACCAGAGCTTCTATAACAACAGAACTATTCAGTATAGGATTGTTGAAGCCGGAAAAGATCAGAGACACGTTGACATGCAGGTTAGAGTCTACAGGAACGGAAAGCTTGTTTTCTCGAAGGATGCAATTATAAAATGCCTTAACCTTGCTCTTATCAGAAGTAATTCCAACCAGAATACTATCAACATGGATAAGAACGCAAGCGGAGCGGATTTTTATAATCAGTACCTCTATTTCACGGTTGACGAGCTTGCTATCGCCGGCGGTGACAATGCATGGGCTTTTGAGTATAAGATTCAGGAGTACATGGATAGGTACAATGCAATACTCAACGAGTATTATCAGAAGCTCGGTATTGTAAACAACTACTTCAATGACCCACTCATGGAAAACAGAGATGAGGACGGTTACAGAATTCAGAAAGATAAGCTTGCCGAATTATTAAACATAAGACAGCTTGCCATCTTCGGTGACGGCTCGGGCGACTCGGCATGGGAGGGTGATGAGGCAACAGGCTACAAGAACCTCAGGGCTCATTATCAGGAAGAAATAAAGAAGCTTCTCAACTTTGCCCCGAATACAATCAGTGACGCAAACAATGTTTACTATCAGGTTGTAGCAGACAAGGAAGAACTTTACACTGGATTCCTCCTTACTTATTATGATAAAAATAAGGACGGAAAGATAACCAAGGCGGAGTTTCCGCACGAACAGGACTATGAAAAGTTCTTCGGCGGTACCGTTATGAAGAACTATGCAAACCCAAGCACAAACGGTATTGTAAATCTCACATATTTCAAGGATGGCCTCAATGACGATTATTCGAGATTGTTCACCACAGATCAGAGAGATATTTACTACTATAACCAAAAGGGCTTGGTTTATGACCCTGATGATAAGCACTATGTTTCAAACATGCCTCTGGCTTTTGGCGGAGAAGCATTGAATTATTACGGTTATTCCGATCTGGATAACATAAACCACGGTAATCCCGTTATCTCTATCAGAGCATCTGCGGGCGGTGGATCACTTCCCCGTGCGTACAAGTATAACGGAGACGGTTCGGCAACTATGCCGGGTACATATGAGTCTAAAGAGTATCTTTACGGCAGTCTTCCTAAGGGGTATACTAACTACAAAGACACATATAGAGAATTAGTAAACAGAATGGGAAGCAACTTAGTTGAACTTACATATGTCGGTACGATTCAAGAGGGAAAAGGCGGAAACTACGGTGGAGTGGAATATCAATGGTCTTACACTGTAACCGCTACTACAGATATTCCGGAAGGCTGGTACTGGCTTAGAGATGAAGGTGCCGGAGACAATAAGGGACGCCATGTATTCTATCTTCAGGCGGCAAATAACGCCGAGACAAATGCTGACGGAAAGAGGATAGCAGTAAAGAAAGGCGCAAAGATTTACGTATATTCTTATCATTACATGTGCAGATTAGTTTGCTATGAGCAGGCACAGTATAATGAGTCTGAAAGTTTTGATGCATCGACACAGAAGATTACAAACTACACCATAAACAGACATCAGTACAATGATTACTTTATCTATGGTGTAGACTGGAACTCTTGGTACAAGGCAACGCAGGACGGACTTCTCAACAAGGTCATCGGAGGATTGTCAAATCTCTTTACACACAGAACTGATATAAACCAGATAACAGCAACTAATGCTGATCAGGTGCTCGGCCTTAAGGGGCGCTATACGGTTGACAACATAGACCGTAGCCTTCGTTCTTATAACCTTGCATGGATTGTTTACAGTCCGAAGCGAAGTACGTGGTATTACCTGCCGGATTCATCGACCAGAATTTCCTCGGCACTGTCGGGCGTAACGTGGATTTCCAACAAAAATACACCTGTACCGCTTGACATAACCGGATGGTCATCATCCACTGCAATGGTCAAGGACATCGAAACACGAAAGCTGTCCTCAAGAGGCTTCTTTAACCTCATCGACACAACGGAGGATAAAATCTGGGTACCGCTTCCGACCGGAAGTACGATAGACAGAACTTCTGTAACAGAATAATATGCACTTATGCAAAGCAGGCGGTCTCCTTGAGACTACCTGCTTTTTCTACCGCTTTTTCTACCGTTCGCTTCTTGTAGGTTTTATTTTTTTGCACCCAAACATTTATTATAGAACCCATTTATTATAAAACTTATTTATTATTTAATCTTTCTTGTTAATAGTTTTTATTCGGTAAGTAAGTGTGCAAAATAA
>ULPT01017247.1_pt1 | contig 10270 bp, 4 predicted proteins | sample 1953751 | NCBI WGS metagenome assembly ULPT01 (sample SAMEA4835636, study PRJEB28245) | human gut metagenome | biome: gut microbiome; material: fecal sample | place: Denmark | collected 2008
CGGGAGAGAGGATTTATTCACGGCAAATTTACACAACGATTCTTCGATATGCAAGTTTTTTAATGGTTATTTTGTTTTTTAGTTGCTTATTTGTGAAAAGGAGTGATAGGTGTGTCGTAAATCAGGTGTATACGAACAAAAACAATGGAGCTGGCGTTGTGACAATAGAGGCACGAAGGTGGCAGTTGCGGACAACGCGTGGCGCCGATGTCTCGTAATGTTAAAAACTTATGGCAACAAGCACAAATGAAAATATGGGACGAAAATACAATCCAAAAAGATGTAGAGCTAAAGTCTCGCGCCATAGTCAGCTCGGGTTGCGTTTTGCGGTCTGTGTGGCTGTACTCATAGGGTTGCTGATATTGTGGGCGACTTTTGCGAGTGCCGAGATGCCTCACGGCGTGTTCGAACGGTAGTGTTGCTCTGTATTGGTGTGGCGGGGGATATCAAAATAGTGGACTCAATAGACCCAAAATCGTATATCCTACAGTGATACAGCCCCATTTATATATAAACACCAAAGACATTCTGCCGGAGTGGACAGAATGTCTTTGAAGTCTTGGTTGTGTCGTAAGAGTGAGGGTCTTAAGCTTTCTTGACGCGACGCTCTTTGATACGAGCCTTTTTGCCGGTGAGACCACGCAGGTAGTACAATTTGGCGCGGCGAACTTTGCCATACTTGTTGACTACGATGGAGTCGATGAACGGCGACTCGAGGGGGAAGATACGCTCAACGCCGATGTTGTCGGACATTTTGCGTACGGTGAAGCGCTTTTTGGCGCCTTCGCCCGAAATTTTGATAACCACACCACGGTATTGCTGGATACGTTCCTTATTACCTTCTTTGATGCGGTAGGCCACGGTGATGGTATCGCCGGGACCGAAATCGGGATGTTGCTTGCCACTGGCAAAAGCCTCTTCGGCAATCTTGATTAAATCCATTTTAGTTTTCTGAAAATTAAAATGTTAGCACTGACGCAACATTCGCGGGCTACCAAGTCCCGCCAGCGGTTACGCATATCGGGTGCAAAGGTACGATTTTTTCCGTTTCCACCCAAATGTTTTTTTGCTGACAATGTGCAATTTGGCTTTAGATGCGATATTTTGCCCGATGCGGCGAATAAGGGAACGGTCGATTTTGACGACTTTGGGTTTTTATTTACCTTTGCAATAAATATGGCGCGTGCGTCTGACCGTGGACTGAGAACACAATGCCGCGCCTGATTGTTGAGCATATATGAAGCCAAGTACGGCATTGCAGACCGATACGGATATACAGCCGACGCCGATGCCAGCTCGAAACATGGCACGCACGGTGGTGAAGGTAATGTTGTGGACACTGATGTCCATGATGCTGCTGGTCACCGGAATAGTCGTAGGCGTCTATTCGGTGTGGTGGCAGCGCGATGCGTTGTATGCTGCCGTCACCGCTGTCAATCGCCGACCCGGGACGCATCTCGAGGTAGGCGAGGCGAGGCTTATATTCCCGCTTCGAGTCAAGGTTCGCGACATGTCGCTGGTGCAAAACGGCGACACTATGATTCGTCTCGGGGCGGCGGATGCAGACGTACGACTTCGGCCCTTGCTTGACGGACGTGTAGATGTGGGCGAGGCATTATTGTCAAAGGCACTATATCGCATAGGGTCGCGAGACAGTGCGACGTGTATAGTCCTTAGCGCCGAGCACATAGACGCAGCGCCGCTGTCCGTATCTCTTGGAGACACCTTGCGCATACGCCTCGAGCGCGGATCCTTGGCCGGAACTTTGGTGGACATGTATATCAATCCTGTGGATACGGCTGCGCCCAAACCATCGTCCGAGCCCTCGCCCCTGCTCATAGAGGTGGAACATCTGGCCTTGTCGAATTTCGCCTATCGTATGAATATGCTTCCGGCGATAGATACTTTGCAGACGGTGATAAGCCGTGGAATGATTTCCGATGTACGCATAGACATTGCCGGGCAAACCGTTGAAGTCGGCGACATCGGCGGCAGTGGCCTCAATGTGGCATATATAGCGCCCGATCAGGCCACTGTGGAGCGCTTGGCTGCTCTGCCGGCCAAAGTCGATACCATATCAGCGCCCTCTGCGCCGTGGACGGTGAAAGTCGATGGGATACATTTTGACAGAAGCAAGGCACTGTACACTACGTGCGGCTTGCGCCCTCAACCCGGTCTGGATTTCGGGTATATTGCAGTGGATTCGATGAGCCTTGACATTGAAGGGTTTTACAATCGAGCCTCCGAAGTGCGTGTCCCGTTGTGTATCAGCGGTCGCGAACGCTCCGGCATCGTTTTGCATACAGACGGCACGTTGGCTATAGATAGTGCCGCCCTGCGATTGCAGCACTTTGACTTGAAAACTTCGGGTGGAACGGCTATGGACTTTAATGTCACACTCGGCACCGACTCCGAGCAAAGTATAAGCGTAGACATCGCGCCCTCCAAGGTTGCGGTCAGTGACTTGGCATGTATGTTCCCCGACTTCGACAACTATCTGCAGCCTTTGCGCAAGGACACGCGCGTAGCTTTGGCCGCCGAGGTCACCGGAAGTATGAACAATCCCGATATCGGACACTTGTCACTACATGTCCCCGGAGCATTGAGACTTGACGGCGGCGGACGACTGCACAATGTGCTGACACCTGAGCATATGACCGGCAGTATAGACCTTTCAGGAAAACTCGGGGACATCGACCCATGGCTGCGCCTTGTTATGGGACCCGATGCCGGGGTGCGCATTCCGCCCATGGACGTCAAGGCCGGCATCGATTTCGGCAATGGCGCATACAACGGCAACTTGCAAGCCACCACCTCCGCCGGCCAATTGGCCCTTGACGGAAATTTCAACGGACGCGGCAAAGCGTATGACATACAGCTGGACGCATACCAATTCCCGATAGACGCTTTTATGCCATCGTTGGGCATTTCGGACGTCACGGTCGGCGTCAATGCCAAGGGTCGCGGCCTGGACATAATGTCGCCGCATACATCGGCCGATATAGACCTTGACTTGGCGGACATCACCTATAACGGCGACCGCTTGACGGATATAGGAGGGACGCTGCATGTTGCCGACGGAATGGCCATATTGCGCATCGACTCGCACAATTCCACGGCCGATTTCTCCATCGAAGGCTCGGGCAATATACAAGGAAGCCGTTACAATTGGATAGCTGCCATCGACGGCCGACGTATAGACTTGATGTCGCTCAAGGTCGGCAACACCCCGGCTACGATGAGTATCAATGCAGACATAAGTGCTGACATCGATGCCGCCAATCCGCTGCTGCTGGATGCTTCGGTGGATTTGCGCGACTTTGTGTATGCTCATGAAGGTGGAACAATGACAGTGGATCGCGTGCGTGCGCGGCTTGCCGCTTCCGACACCACGGTCAATCTTAATGTTAGCAACCGTGACCTCTTTGCCCTGTTCAGTGCCCCTACCGGGTTGCGCGAGGTTCTGGCTCACAGCGACTCGCTTATGACGACCCTTGCCGCCCAATTCGAGCGGCGTCGCATAGACATTCCCGAGGTGCAGCGTGCATTGCCGCGCTTCGAACTTGATGTCCAGGCTGGCAACAACAATATGCTCACTCAGGTATTGGCCGACAACCACATGGGCTTTGACAATATGCGTCTGCGAGCTTATAACGACACCGTCATGGCTTTGGATGGTGGCGTCCTCGGCTTTTTCACCGGAGACACTCGTCTCGATTCGGTAGACCTCGAGATACACCAGCATGGCGACCATCTCCATTACGGGGCAAAGATACGCAACCTTCCCGGTACGCTCGATGCATGGGCTGCCGTGGATCTCACAGGTTTTTTCCGCCCCGGACGTTTGGGCATCAATGTCAACCAACGCAACATCAAGGGACAGACCGGTTTCCTTGTGGGAGGAGAAATCGAGCTCAATGCCGATTCGACAGCCACGTTGCACATCACGCCTCTCAATCCTACTATCGGCTACCAGCAATGGACTGTTAATGAGGGCAATTTTATACGCTATTACTATGCCACAAAGCATATAGACGCCGATTTGCATATGCATAGTGCCACAAGTTCGTTGGCTCTGTACAGCGAGCATGCTCATGAGCATGACAATGCTATGCACGGAGCCGATGAAGACCTCGTGGTCAAGGTCAGTGACATACGTCTGCAAGACTGGATAGCACTCAACCCCTTTGCACCGCCCGTCAAGGGAAATATTTCGGCCGACATACGTGTCAACCGCCTAAACAACGCACTCAACGGCGAAGGACAACTATCCCTCGCCGGGCTGACCTACGGGCGCGAAAAAGTGGGAGACATACGTGCCGATTTCGACTTGGTGACACAACGCTCGGGATTGTTGCGCACCAATGTTGATTTATGGGTCAACGGCACCAAGACGGTGACTTTGGCCGGCGCCCTCAACGACTCGACGCGCACTTCGCCCTTCAACATGGATCTGACAATGATACATTTCCCGTTGTCCACGTGTAATGCCTTCCTGCCGGGAGTGGCCAAATTATCAGGCACTCTCAACGGGCGCATGGATGTCAGCGGTGACAGCGACCATCCTCAGTTGGATGGCAATCTGCAATTTGATAAAGCCGCCATCAATGTCAATATGCTAGGCACGACCTTTGCCATAAGCGACACCCCTATACCCATAGAAAAAAGCATTGTACGGCTGAATGGTTTCGCCATTAGCGGCTGTAACGAAAATCCGCTGACCATCAACGGTAAAGTTGACATAAGCGACATGTCTCGGATGCCTGTGGACTTGACTATGAAGGCTCGCAATATGCAGATAGTCAAAAGTACACGTGCCGCCAAGGGCGCCGATGTATACGGCAAGGCTTATGTGGATATTGACGCTAAAGCACGCGGTGATATGTCCGTGCTCAAAACCTCGGGCTCGCTGAGCGTGCTTGCACCCAGCAACTTTACTTATATTATGCCCGATGCCGTCAACGCCATACAGAACCAATCGGTGGAAGATATGGTGCATTTTGTCAACTTCAACGACTCGGCGGCTATGGCTCGTGCCGACTCGGTGGCGCCGCGCGAAGGTACGGCTCTGTTTGTTGACTTCGCACTCAATATCAATAACGGCACCACCATCGGCGTAGACCTGAGTGCCGATGGCAAAAACCGTTTGCAACTCAATACACAAGGGTCGTTGTCGTTTTCGATGAATCCCATGAACAGCGGTCGTATGGTAGGACGCCTAAATATCTTGGACGGATATATACGATATACGCCGCCGCTGATGTCCGAAAAGAAGTTCGCTTTCGATGAAGAAAGCTACGTGGCCTTCACCGGCGATATGCTCAATCCTCGTCTCAATATCAAGGGCGTTGACCGGATTCGCGCCAATGTCACTCAGGAAGGACAAAATTCGCGACTGATCAACTTCGATGTCTCGCTCGATGTCACCGGAACGCTTGACCGCATGGAAGTGGCCTTCGATCTGGCTACGGACGATGATATCACCGTGGCCAACGAATTAGCCTCCATGTCTGCCGGTCAGCGAGCCAACGAGGCTATGAACCTGCTGCTGTACAACGTCTATACCGGTCCGGGAACCAAGGCCAATGCAGCACTCAATGCCAATCCTCTCTACTCCTTCCTGTCTTCGCAACTCAATTCGTGGGCATCCAAGGCCATCAAGGGGGTGGACCTAAGTTTCGGCATCGATTCGTATGACCGCACCACGCGTACCGGAACTTCGCAGACCACTCAATACTCGTACAACATCTCCAAGTCGTTGTTTGACGAGCGTTTCCGCATAGCCATCGGCGGCAACTACTCCACTGATGCGGATGCGGACGAAAACTTGTCGCGCAACATCATCTCGGATATTTCCATAGAGTACTACCTCAACAATGCACACACCACCTACGTCCGCATATTCAGGCACACCGGCTACGAGAGCATCCTCGAAGGCGAGATTACGCAGACCGGCGTCGGATTTGTGTATCGTCGCAAGATACGCCGCCTGTCCGACATGTTCCGCTTCGGCCGCCGCAAGGATAAGGATAAAGAGACGGACAAAGACAAAGATAAAGAAGCGAAAACCCAAGGTGGCCTGATACCGGCGGCCGCGACGCCCGAAACAAAGGATTCCATACCTGCAGACAATGTTCCACTTCAGAAATAATATTATAATATATATATTGGCCGGCATGATGCTGACGGTGTGGTCGTGCTCGACTACGCGGCGCATTGATGAGGGCGAATTGCTGTATTGCGGCGTCTCGAGGGTGGAAATTGTGCCCGACAGCGGTGCTCACTTCAGCGCCGGAGTACGCAGCGCCGTCAAGGAAGCTGTGGATGTCCCCCCGAATAATTACTGGAAGTTGGTGGGGTGGCACTATCCGTTCCCGCTGGGGCTGTGGGTGTACAACAACTGGCCGCGTGCCGAGAAGGGCTTCAAACACTGGATTTACGAAAAACTTGTCGAGGATCCCGTACTTATCTCGGACGTCCGTCCGGAGGTGCGTACTCAGATGGTCGAGCAGATATTGCAAAACAACGGATACTTCCGCGGTAAGGCGACATATACCATGCTGCCAAAGAAAAATCCGCGCAAGGTTTCCGTAGCTTACGACATCACCACCGGTCCGGCGTTTACTTTCAATGATATTGAGACACCGCCGGATACTTCCGAGCTGGCACACAAGGTGGACTCGATAGCACGCAAGATTCCGTACTTGAAGCCCGGTAGCATCTACTCGGCCGACTCGCTGTCCATGGTGCGCAATATCATTGCCGATGGGCTGCGCAACAAGGGTTTCTACTATTTTCGACCCGAATTTATTGAGTATTTGGCCGATACGGTAAGCGTACGCGGCAAGGTCAATTTGCGCATAGTTCCGGCGGCCAATATCCCTCGTCAGCTGATGCAGTCCTACCGCACCGGTCGTGTCACTGTCACCGTATACCCCAATCGCGGGGCGCAATATGCCGATACGATACCCCTGAAAAATATGACATTGGTGCAGGTGAAGCCATCCAAGCTCAGGCCTTCGGTGATACAAGACAACGTTACCATTAAGCCCGGTCGTATTTTCTCGGTACGCAATATGGATCGCACTCAGTCGTATCTGGCGCGTTTAGGAATCTTCAAGTCCATCAATATCGAGCCGGTGTCGGATACGCTTGCTGCGCCCGGAACGCCTCCAACGCTGGATGTTAATATCGCCTGCACGTTGGATGTGCCACTCGAGGCCTCAGTCGAAGTCAACGCCTCCTCCAAAAGCAACTCATACATAGGTCCCGGGCTGGTGTTGGGACTGACGCACCGCAATATGTTTGGCGGCGGTGAACAACTTAATGCCTCGCTGACCGGTACTTACGAATGGCAGACGGGTAAGGAGCGCTCAAACCTTTTTAATAGCTACGAAATAGGGCTGACCACTTCGCTGTCGTTTCCGCGTCTGCTTGCGCCGTCTTTTGTGCGCCGTCGTCGTCGCCAGATTAACTGGACACGCTTCACCCTCAACGGCGACCTGCTCAATCGTCCGCACTACTTCAAGATGGGGCAGCTCAATGCCTCGATGTCTTACGAATGGCTGGCTTCGCGCCATACCAACCTGACGTTCACTCCCTTGAAACTGTCGTACACAAAGCTCATACACACCACCGAGGATTTTGACAAGATTATGGACGAAAATCCGGCTGTAGCCCAATCTTTCCGTTCGCAGTATGTCCCGCAGATGATTTTCGGCCTTAATTATGACCGCTATTACGACAGCGATAATCGACTGACTTGGACTTTCAACGTCCAAGAAGGCGGCAATATATTCTGGAGCGTATACAGCCTTTGCGGTGTCAAGGGCGAGAAGGAACTATTCGGTACTCCGTTCTCCCAATTTATCAAGGGACAAACTCAGCTTGTGTACTCGCGACGTCTCGGTCACGGCGACCATTGGCTGGTGATGCGCGGAGCTGTCGGTGCCGCCCATGCCTACGGCAATTCGTCACAAGTGCCTTATGCCGAGCAATTCTATTGCGGAGGCGCCAATAGCGTGCGTGCCTTTACAATACGTACCGTCGGCCCCGGATCATACCATGCTCCGGCAGATGCTACAGGTCAGTACTTTGACCAAACCGGCACTTTCAAATTCGAGGCAAACATCGAGTACCGTTTTCCGTTGTACGGGTCGTTGCATGGCGCATTATTCCTCGACAGCGGAAATATTTGGTTGCTGAAGCCCGATGCACAGCGTCCCGGAGGAGTGCTGAAGGCGCGAGACTTCCTGCGCGATTTGGCGCTCGGCACCGGCGTGGGCATACGTCTGGATATTTCGATGCTTGTCGTGCGTCTCGACTGGGGCATAGGTCTTCATGCCCCTTACGACACCGGGTATAGCGGATACTTCAACCTCCACCGCTTCAAGGACGCCAATGCCTTGCACCTCGCCATCGGCTACCCCTTCTAAGCGGTCGTGTAATAGCGATAATGTGGTTTCCCATGGTTCCGGCGCAGTTGTTGAAGCATGGGTTGGGCCAATATTATGAGCGCAGCTTTTAATCGTTTGCCATCAAATACGAGCAATACTTGTTGAGCATATTTGATAGTGGCAGATCGCCTTTTTGATAACGTTCGGCATCGAGCGTCAGTATCCTTTCACTTATCTTTCGATGACCTTTGAATACGGCTTTGAGATATGATGTGCCATTCTCTTGGATAATACGCACATTGGAAAAATATTGCGTTAGATCCTCCGCATCATAGACAATAGAATAGCTCGGACGCTTGACTCCGGGAATATCCTCTATCAAGATGTTTTTGGCTACAAGGTCTTGTATGTCACGTATGGCGGTGTCTTTGGAGCACTTAGCTAACGAAGCCCAGGTCTTTGATGTTATCTTTGCTTCATAGCCGTCTAAGAAGAGATTGAGCATCTGTGTCTGTCGTTCTGTCATTGGTATGAGTCCTGCCTTCTGCCAGAAGAAGCTCTTGCTCAAGATGGTGGTGACGATGGCTTCTGCATTGTCCAAAGCATCAATCAATTTATTTATATACCATACCAGCCATTCCGTGATGTCGCCATCGCCACGTTGCATACGTTCCAGTATGTCGTAATAGTGTTTTTTATCCTTATTGATCTGAGATGAGATATTGTAGAAACGCAATTCGCTATTCTCTCCACGAGCCAAAAGCATGTCGGAGAGAATTCGAGCCAGTCGGCCATTGCCATCTTCGAAAGGATGAATGCATACAAACCAGAAGTGTGCTATGGCAGAACGGATGACGCTACCGACAGTATCTCCGCCATCAAACCATTCTATAAACTTTTGCATCTCGCTTTCTACACGATTAGGAGAAGGCGCTATATAATGTATCTTCTCTCTGCCGAACATACCGCTGACAATATGCTCCTCATTCGTGCGATACTGTTCAATCTCAATTTGTCGGCCTTCACTGAGACCGGTTTGAAAGAAAGCCGATTGCCAAGCGCATAGTTTCTCTTTACTGAGAGGTTGGTCATAGTTCTGGATCGCTTCGAGCATTACGCCCACTACTGAGTCAATATAGTGTGATGGTGCTGTGTATTTCACATTTTCTATTCCCAGCTTTTGGGCGATTGAGGAGCGCACTTGATCTTCGTTCAGATGTATGCCTTCTATCTCGGAAGAATATACCACATCATGTGTCAGGTTGTCTGCCATTGCCCTGAGTTTGCTGCCAAAGCCGAGCGAACTTAGTCTGCCGTAAAGCAGACCCTGTTTACGACAGACTATTTCCTGAATCTTTGATACTTCGGACGCATCCCAACGGAAGTTTGTCCAATTGTCACTTTCGTGTATATACATAAATGCTTTTATTTCATGTGCGACAATGAATGAGGCTAAACGTTGCATATTCTGCGACAAAATTAGCTAAATAACGCCTAATCACCAAATATTCTCATAAGAACGCCGCATAATTTGCGGCGTTCTTATGAGAATATCGTCGCATTTCTTGGCTTGGCTAAGCTCTTTTCGCTGTAATAGGTTTGATTAGCTGCGCCTCAACGAAATGTATCAAAATCGTTGACACGGTAGGGCCGCAATACATTGCGCCCGCGCAGTATAGGGGATAATGTATCAATTATCAGATTAATGGGTCGTGCCGACACGGGCGCTAGATATACCCCCCCCCCTACAAGCCATCTAAGGCCTGACCACCACGACACTCTCGGGCGATTAATGTCAAAGACAATGGAGACGATCATTAAGATAGACGGGGCCGAGTACCCCGTGCGTCAGACCATGGCCGCGCTTGTGGACT
>ULPT01012657.1_pt1 | contig 10258 bp, 10 predicted proteins | sample 1953751 | NCBI WGS metagenome assembly ULPT01 (sample SAMEA4835636, study PRJEB28245) | human gut metagenome | biome: gut microbiome; material: fecal sample | place: Denmark | collected 2008
ACTTCGCTCGAAATGGCGATACGGAAGTCTGATGTCTTCTAGTCTCTTAGTCATCCAATCCTCGAAACTCCTAATCCCTAGCCACTAGTCACCTGTCCCTAGTCCCTACTCCTTGCTCTTCGCTTCGATCGCCGCCGTCTCCGCTTCTTCTTCCATGGCCTGCTTGGCTTCCTTGAGCGCCGCCTCTCTCACGGCCTCCTGCTTTTCCTTTTTCTTGGTGAAATGGGAGATGACCTCCGGGACCATGTTCAGCACCTTATCGATGGTACCATTCGGCCCTGCATTCTTGATAGAGAAAAGCTCGACGCGTTCCCCCTTCATGATGAGGACGGCGGTCGGTGTCACCTTGCCGCCGCCGGCGCCCCCTACGGCATTCGTGCCCTGACTGCCGGTGCCGAAGCCGAAGGAAATATCCACAAAGGGCACGATGGTCGCATCGCCCAGATAGATGGGCTGTCCCACCACGGATTCGGTGGTGATCATCTTCTTGAAATCTTCAAAGATCTGCTTTCTAACTTCATCATCCATGGTTCTTTTCCTCTTTTCTGAAATGCCAGAACTCTCTGGCGGGTCTCGACAGGAGAAGCCTGCCGGCTATATAGATCATAGTCAAAGGAATGATCCGCCCCTTTGCCTCCCCCGACAGGGTATTCACGGGCTGTAGATAATTCCATCGGATCTCTTTTGTCTCTTGGGCAAGGAACGCCATCGCCATACCGCAGGCAATGCCCGTCGTCATAGGATCTCCTGTCCCAAAGTCTCCCCGAATGCGGCACCTGCGTGGAAAGCTGTGCGACAGGAGATTTCCTGCCGCATGGAGCACACGCTCTGCGAGCCCATTTCCCATGGCAAAACGGATCTCTCGCCAAAGGGAGGCCCCCTTCTTCTCCGCGCGCGCACTCTCCGCTTGCCCCTCAGCAGCATCCGGCAGCCTCTCATGCACTTCTGCCTTCTCTTCTGCCTGTGCGAGCGCTTCTTCCATCCAGTCCATTGGAGGCTCTTCTGTCATTTCCATTGGAGGCTCTTCTGCCATTTCCACTTGAGGCGAGGGCTCTTCCCCGGCAGGCGGAAGCTCGATCTCCTTCCTCCAAAGACCGCAAAGCACGGAGACCGACAGGGTGAGCCTCCAGCGCACGAGCGTCACGGTATAACGGATGGGGATCAGGAGAAGTATAAGAACAGCGGCGAGGAGAAAGGCAAGCATGCCTATGATCATAGGCCGTAGAGGCGCGCCAGGCTCTGGGCTGCCTCCTTCACCTCCCGCACCAGGTACGACGGAGAGAGCACCTTGACGAGCGGTGCCTTCTTCAGAGCCCAGGCTTTCATGGCGGCTTGGGGAAGCGTCACTTCCATGGTCACCTTATCCGGGCTCGCAGAAATGAGACGGGCCCTCTTGCCGAAATCCGTCTGAATGTCTGTCAGAAGACGCACATCTGCCTCGAAGGTGATCTCTACGGGATTTCCTGTATAAATATCCCGATCTGCCACCAGAAGCTCATCGAGCTTCGCAGAGGCATCGGCACCTGCGAGGCTTTTCTGCCCCCGCGCCGGCGCAGAAAGGAGCATGATGTCCGCCATACGGTCTACGAAAAAATAGGAAATATCCTCCCGTCCTTCCACATTGCAGAGAAGACAGTACCGATCATCCGATGCGATCACCTGAAAAGGATGTACGATATAGCAGCGCGCCTCTCCTGACGGGCTCACACCGTGATGCCGTTTGCCGTCCACTTCATAGTGGTCATAATAAAAGGAAATCTGCCTCTTTTCGCAAAGCGCCTGCGAGAGCAGGACAAGCGTCTCCCTCACGTCCGGGAGATTCTGCGGAAGCGGCAGATTCCGTATGCCTTCCTTCCCGTCCTCAAAAGAACGGCACTGCAGCCGCTTTAGCTTCTCTGCGAGCTGGCGGATCTGTCCCGCCGGAAGATGCGAGAAATAGAGGAGATCGATCACCGTCTTCAGATCCTGTGGCGAGAGCACATGATCCCAGTACCAGTCAAGCGAAAGCGGCGCTTCCTTCCCATTCACCATGCGCGGCACCTCGCGGCACATCACAGGCAGCCCCGCCTCCTTCAGGCGGAGCAGATTTCTGGATATAGACTTGCGGCTCACGACCATCCCATACTTGCTCTCCATAAGACGAAGAATGTCCTGCTGAGACAAAGGGTGATCCTTGTCCGACTCGCGCAAAAGGACCTGCACGATGCGGATGATAGAGAGCTTGCTGCCCGTCTCACTGCTTGCCATAGGATCACCTCCTTAGGAAAATGTGGACTGCGGATACGAAAAAGCTGGCGGCGACACATCCCCGCTCACTTTCTCGAGAATACCCAGTCACTCACCGCCGAGCCGAAATTCGCGAGCGCAGCGAGGGCTGCCGGGAAAGGCGCTGCGTGGATCAGCCGATGCACGAGCCCCGCGATGGCGACGCCGCCCAAAAGATCCGTCGGATAATGCACACCGGCGAAAATACGGGAAAATGCAAGAAGCCCGGCAAAAGCCGCCAACAACTGCGCCCCCGGCATGTGCATGCGGAGAAGCTCCATGACGACGATGGCCCCATTCATCGTGTGATTGCTGGGAAAAGAGGCATTGGCCTTATGCCCGGTGAAATTCCAGATGCGCCAGTCGCATACAAAAGGTCTTCTCCGTCTCCACACCCTGCCGATGGCAAAGGAAAGGAGAGATGCGGCCACGATCCCCGCGACGGACAGCACGCAGCAGAGCCGGCGCGCCTTCCGTCCTTCCCCGGGTGCAAACCAGAGGAGAAGTCCGTAGATCACAAAAGCCCAGTGTCCGTAGCGTGTGACAAGGTCCATGAACAGACTCGCCTTGCGCGAGACGGATGTGGCTTCATTCACCTTTCTTACGATATAGAGATCCGGATTCATCAGCTTCCTCCTTTGCCGCTTGTTGCTTCTCATTTTAGCATAAGGAGTGGGATTTGACAAAAGCGGGGACACGGGGAGGACAAATAAAAAAGAGCCGCTTGGCCCTTTTTATACGTTCTTCTTTTTTTCTTCCGCTTCCTTCTTCTTTTTCTCTACCGTTTCCAGATAGCCGCTCCGCCGAAGCACCATAGACAAAATGGCGACCAGCGAGCCTAGAAGGATGAAAATATTTATCGTCGTGAATCCCTCGCCCCAGCCGATACGAAAGATCGCATAAGCAAGCACGACAAAAAGCAGTGAATCTTGAAATTTACCAAACATCGCGTTCCCTCCCGTCTTTTCTCCTACAATAGCGGAAAGCATGGTCCCCGTCAAGTAAAAACTTTTCATGGGCATGGAGGAGAGATGGGGGCTAGTGACTGGTGACTAGTGACTTGAAAGGTGCTTTCGAGCATCGCCCCATCCATACTCTGCGGCGCTTCTATATTTTTATGCGCCGCACCACCCCGCTGAACCCTCTGAACCAGTAGAACCCGCTCCCCCTCTTTCGCAAACAATCAAGGGGGCAGGCAGCACGCCCACGGTCTAATCCAAAAAGCAGTCCCTCACGGGACTGCTTTTCATCAGCATGTATGGCATTCGTCATAGAGCCCTTCCTTTTTCAAGAGCTCGATGACCGTCTCACCGATATGCGCTACCGTTTCTGCGACAGGGATCCCCACCGCATTCAGCGCAGCGATCTTTTCTACAGCAGTCCCCTTGCCGCCGGAAATGATGGCGCCAGCATGACCCATGCGCTTTCCTGGAGGTGCCATGCGGCCGGCGATGAAGGCAGCGACAGGCTTCTTCATATTGTCATGGATCCATTTCGCAGCCTGTTCCTCCGCCGTACCACCGATCTCGCCGATCATGAGGACCGCCTTGGTATCCGGGTCGTCATTGAAAAGCTTCAGTGCATCGATGAAGTCCGTGCCTTTGATCGGGTCGCCGCCGATGCCGATCGCACTCGTCTGTCCGATGCCTGCATTGGTCAGCTGGAAGGTCGCTTCGTAAGTCAGCGTGCCGGAACGGGAAACCACGCCCACGTGGCCTTTTTTATAGATCTGTCCGGGGATGATGCCGATATTCGCTTCATCGACAGAAATGAGACCCGGGCAGTTCGGTCCGATGAGGCGGGTCTTCTTGCCCACCATGTAGCGGTGCACCTTGACCATATCTTCGACCGGGATGTGTTCCGTGATGCAGACGACGAGCTCCAAGCCCGCTTCGACGGCTTCAAGGATGGCATCGGCTGCAAAGGCAGCCGGTACGAAAATGACCGAGGTAGTGGCTTTGGTGACAGCGACGGCATCTCTCACGGTATTGAAGACCGGTACGCCGCAGCAGACTTCACCGGCTCTTCCCGGTGCCGTGCCGCCTACGATATTTGTGCCATACTTCCGCATCTGTTCGGTATGGAAACGGGCTGCCTTGCCCGTGATGCCCTGCACAATGACTTTGGTATCTTTATGAATTAAAACGCTCATGGGTACATCCTCCTGAGGTTAAATGAGAGGTTAAATGATAAGTATTTGTTCGTAATCAAACATAGAAGACCGAACCATATTACAAGGGTTAGCCCATGGGGCGTGCTGCCCCTTGATTGCGTGCGAAAGCCTCGCTTGAATGAAAAATTAGAAATGAGAAATGTGAAATGGTGGTGCGGCGCATAAAAATACAGAAGCGCCACGGAGGTTTGAAACTAGCGGTTTTCTCGTATCGCAAACCTAATCCCTAGTCACCAGTCACTAGCCACTCATCCCTGTTTTCAAACTTCAGGTTGATAGGCTCTGGTAGCGGCGCACAATTCATAAAGCGCCGCCGCTTCTCACAACGTCTGAAATCTTGAACCCGCCAACCTGAACCCGTCAACCTTTATTTTTACTTCTTCTCTCTCGTTTCTTTTGCGAGACGAATGGCGAGTTTCGCACCTTCATCCATGGAAGAAGCCGGATACAGATTCTTGATATCCGCTTTGGCCAGGATCTCGCGTCCGCGCTCTACATTGCGTCCCTCGAGACGAACCACGACAGGGATCGGGAATTCCTCTTTGCCGCCGGAAAGAAGCGCAGCCGCTTCGACAATGCCCGTCGCGATGACATCGCACTTATTGATGCCGCCGAAAATATTGATCAGAATGCCGTCGACCTGATCGTCTTCAAGCATGATCCTGAAGGCTGCCACGATCTTTTCCGGCGTAGAGTCACCGCCGACATCAAGGAAGTTGGCCGGTTCACCACCGTTTTCCTTGATGATATCGACAGTCGCCATTGCAAGACCTGCCCCGTTGACCATGCAGGCTACGTCGCCGCCGAGATTGACATAGTTCAATCCCTCCGCTGCGGCTTCTCTTTCCTTCTGATCCTCTTCCGTGATGTCGCGCAGGGCTACGATCTCCGGATGACGGGAAAGCGTGCTGTCATCGAAGTTCAGCTTCGCATCGAGCGCCATGACGTCACCTTCTTCGGTAACGACCAGCGGATTGACTTCCGCCAGCGAGCAGTCCTTATCCACAAAGACATTGTAGAGGTACTTCATGAAGGTCGCTGCTTTTCTGATGGTCGGCTTTTCGAAATGAAGCGCATACGCCATGCGCTGTGCCTGGAAATCGGCCAGACCGATGACCGGGTCGATGTACTCTTTGATGATCTTTTCCGGATTTTCTGCTGCCACGTCCTCGATGGACATGCCGCCGGACTCCGAACCCATCATGACGACGCATTCCGCCTGACGATCCACGACAAAGGAGAGATAGTACTCTTTCTTGATATGGCAGCCGGCTTCGATCAGAAGACGATTCACCGTCTTGCCCTGCGGGCCGGTCTGGCGGGTGACGAGTACCTTGCCAAGAAGCTCCTTCGCATATTTTCTGACTTCATCCAGAGAACGGGCGAGCTTGACACCGCCCGCCTCCCCGCGGCCGCCTGCATGGATCTGTGCCTTTACGACCACGACCGGCGTATCGAGACGCTTCGCATTTTCCAGCGCATCTTCGACTGTGAATGCCGGATAGCCTTCCGGAACATGGATGCCATACTCACGCATGATCTGCTTACTCTGGTATTCATGGATATTCATACTTCATTCTCCCTTCCATGAGAAGATCACCCCTCATGAAAAAAAATGAAAGCGCCTAGCGCTTTCGCTGTCATTTTCTTTTTTGGCTATCTTTTTACAGCCTTTTCTTGAAATCATGTACAAATTACAGAAATAATTGTATCACTATCAAACATTTTTGGAAAGAAGTATGCATAATTGGACACAAGAAAAGATAAGCTATGCATTTCAGTCATAGCTTTGCTATAATTTATGACATACATATCCCAATGAAAGGAAGCATTCATCATGAACCATACCCTCCCCTTCGCCTCCGACTACATGGAAGGCTGCCATCCGAATATTCTCCGTCGTCTTTCTGAAACAAACCACCGGCCCTCTGCCGGCTACGGGCTAGATGACATCTCTGCCTCCGCCCGCAAACGCATCAGAAAAGCATGTGCCGCGCCGCAGGCAGAGGTGAAATTCCTCGTCGGCGGCACCCAGACCAATGCCACCGTGATCGACTGCGTCCTCCGCCCTTATGAAGGCGTCATCGCTGCCGACAGCGGCCACGTGAATGTCCATGAAGCCGGCGCCATCGAGTGGGGTGGTCACAAAGTACTCGCCCTTCCCTCTAAGGAAGGCAAGCTGACCGCCGACGCGATCGATCACTACGTCTCCGATTTCTTTGCCGACGACAACTGGGAACACATGGTACATCCAGGCATGGTCTACATTTCCCAGCCAACCGAATGGGGCACCCTCTATTCCAAAAAAGAGCTGACAGACATTTCTGCCGTCTGCCGCAGGCACCATCTTCCTCTCTTCATCGATGGAGCCCGCCTCGCCTACGCCCTCGGAAGCGCCGCAAATGACGTCACCCTCGAAGACCTTGCGCGCCTCGCAGACGTCTTCTATATCGGCGGCACGAAATGCGGCGCACTCTTCGGCGAAGCCGTCGTGATCCCTGACCCGCACCTCATCTTGCACTTCTTCCCCATGATCAAACAGCACGGCGCACTCCTCGCCAAAGGCTGGCTCCTCGGCATCCAGTTTGACGAGCTTTTCAAAGATGACCTCTATGTGCAGATGGGGCGCACCGCCGACCTCTATGCAGAAGAGATCAAAAAAGCACTCACCGCCAAAGGGATCCCCCTCTACTTCGACTCCCCCACGAACCAGATCTTCTTCACCATAGAAAACAGCCGGATGGAAAAGCTCAAAGAGACCGTTGCTTTCGGCTTTGGCTGCAAAGCCGACGACAGCCACAGCATCATCCGCCTCTGCACCAGCTGGGCGAGCCAAAAAGAGGATGTAGAAAAGCTCATCCGTATCATCAATGAGCTATAGCCATCGGCCATAGCTTTGCTGCGAGCGATGTAGGGAGAGAGCCGGAACAAGGGAGAACGGGAGCAAAGTCTCTCCCCTGCGGTATTTTCACTAGGATACAGCGCGGAGAAACACCTTCCTCCCGCAAGCTCCTTCCTCCCCTCTTGAAAATTTCAAGTTTGCCTAAAAAAATTGATTATAGATACTTGAATTTTACTCTTTTGTATTTTACAATAGCATATGTCATACAAGTCGTTTTGTATCCCATCGTACTATTTACAAAAGAGGGACATTTCATGGATCGCAGACAGCAGAAGACCAGAGCCGCTATCTTCGAAGCATTCAGCGCTCTGTTATCAGAAAAACCATATTCAAAAATCACCATCCAGAATATCATCGATCGTGCCAATATCGGCCGCAGCACATTTTATGCCCATTTCCAGACCAAGGACAGCCTCTTAGAGGACATGTGTCAGGAACTCTTCGAGCATATCGTAGACGGTGTCATGAATGACAACCACCCCTCTGACGATCACCAGCATACCGGCCTTCCGGATCCTGTCTTCTGCCACCTCTTAGAGCATATCGCAGAGAATACGAACCACCTGCGCGACCTGCTCATCTCTGAAAGCTCCGACTTCTTCCTGCGCTACTTCAAGGCGAGCCTCTCCCGCCTCATCGCTTCCTACCTCCTGAACCATCACAAGGAAATCCCTGTCCCCGAAGATTTCCTCCTGAATCACATCTCCGGCAGCTTCGTCGAAATGGTCCAATGGTGGGTACGCAAAAACAAAATGCAGGCGACGCCCAAAGAGCTGAACGCCTACTTCCAGACCGTGATCGAACCGCTGCTCTAGGGAAACGCTGATTCAATCGCAGAGGCGCATCCTCTCGCCCCTTCCTCTGGAAGGAGCAGCCGAGCGGAGCGAGGCGGGGTTGGCCCCCACGTATGTTAGACCGCAGAGATTAGAGATCACGAGTGACTTGCATACCACTTTCGGGCATCGCCCCGTTTCGTCATCCTGAGCGGCGAGAAACGTCGCACTTGAGATAACGAATGCCAGAACAGCTGCGACCTCGTCATCGATCTCGGCGAAGCCGCCGCCTTCATTCCTAATTCCTCATTCGGGGCGAGCTTTCGCAAACAATCAAGTGGCGATACGCCTCGTGAGCTGCCCCTGAACCTGACAACCTATCTCATAAAACTCTCACAAACTCCGCCTATCCAAGGCGGAGTTTTTACGCTATAATAGTACAAATACATAGGTCACGGGAAAAAACGCTTGACCGAATACGAGTAAAGAGGTATAGTAAGTTAATTTATTTTCATCTTTTTACTCTATTTTTATTTAAGGAGGAAATAATGGCAACCTACATCAATGAACCGGCTCATACCTTTAATGAATATCTGCTCATTCCCGGATATTCTGACTGCAGCTGCATCCCGGCGAACGTCTCTCTGAAGACCCCGCTGGTCAGATACAAAAAAGGGGAAACACCGGCCATCACATTAAACATTCCAATGGTTTCTGCTATCATGCAGGCCGTCTCCGGTGAAAAGCTCGCTGTCGAACTCGCAAGAAACGGCGGCGTTTCCTTCATCTACGGATCCCAGACCCCTGAAGAAGAAGCAGCCATGGTTGCCAGAGTCAAAGCACAGAAAGCAGGCTTTGTTCCTTCCGATTCGAACCTGTCGCCGGAAGCGACCTTAGCTGATGTCCTCGCCCTCAAGGCAAAGACAGGCCACTCCACCATCGCCATCACGGAAGACGGCACTTCCAACGGCAAAATGGTAGGTATCGTTTCCTCCAGAGACTACCGTGTAAGCCGCATGGACAAGAGCGAAAAGGTCAAGAACTTCATGACCCCTGTCGAAAAACTTGTCAAAGCCAATTACGGCATCACCCTTTCCGAAGCCAATGACATCATCTGGGACAACAAGATCAATTCCCTGCCGGTCCTCTATGAAGATGGCCGTCTCTACGGCTTCGTATTCCGCAAGGACTACGACTCCCATCAGGAAAACCCGAATGAAATGCTCGATCAGCAGAAACGCTTCATCGTCGGTGCCGGCATCAATTCCAGAGACTACGCGGAACGCGTGCCGCTCCTCGTAGACGCAGGCGCAGATGTCCTCTGCATCGACTCCTCGGAAGGCTTCTCCGAATGGCAGAAGATCACCATCAACTGGATCCGTGAACGCTACGGCGAAAAAGTCAAGGTCGGCGCAGGCAATGTCGTCGACAGAGAAGGCTTCCTCTTCCTCGCAGAAGCAGGCGCTGACTTCGTCAAGGTCGGCATCGGCGGCGGCTCCATCTGCATCACCCGTGAGACCAAGGGCATCGGCCGCGGCCAGGCAACGGCTCTCATCGAAGTATGCCAGGCCAGAGATGAATACTACAAGAGAACCGGCATCTATGTACCGGTCTGCTCCGACGGCGGCATCGTTTACGACCACCACATCACACTGGCTCTTGCCATGGGCGCTGACTTCGTCATGCTCGGCCGCTACTTTGCCCGCTTCGACGAATCCCCGACACAGAAGAGAACGGTCGGCGGCACCATCGTCAAGGAATACTGGGGCGAAGGTTCCAACCGTGCCAGAAACTGGGGCCGTTATGACCTCGATGGCTCTAAGAAGCTCGCTTTCGAAGAAGGCGTAGACTCCTATGTCCCATATGCCGGTCCGCTGAAAGAAAACGTCGAAAAGACCTGCGCTAAGATCAAAGCCACCATGTGCAACTGCGGCGCTATCACCATCCCGCAGCTTCAGGAAAAGGCGAAGCTGACTCTCGTCTCTGCGACCTCCATCGTAGAAGGCGGCGCTCACGACGTCATCCGCAAAGAAAAAGACGGCTCGGATAGATAAGCCGACAATAAAAAAGGAGCGGTGAAGAAATGAATCCTCATTTCTTCACCGCTCCTTTTTACTTTGCTTTCATTTGGTTCAGGGTTCAAGG
>ULPT01054093.1_pt1 | contig 10256 bp, 10 predicted proteins | sample 1953751 | NCBI WGS metagenome assembly ULPT01 (sample SAMEA4835636, study PRJEB28245) | human gut metagenome | biome: gut microbiome; material: fecal sample | place: Denmark | collected 2008
TCAAACAAGAGAACATATCTTACTTGCTCGTCAAGTTGGTGTTCCAAGAATTGTTGTTTACATGAACAAATGTGATCAAGTAGACGACGCAGAATTATTAGACTTAGTAGAAATGGAAATCAGAGAACTTTTAGGAGAATATGGCTTCGATTCAGAATGTCCTATTATCAGAGGTTCTGCATTAAAAGCTCTAGAAGGAGATCCTGCTGCTGTTCAATCAATTAAAGATTTAATGGCTGCTGTTGATGATTATATTCCAACTCCAGAAAGAGATAATGATAAACCATTCTTAATGAGTATTGAAGATGTATTTACAATTTCAGGACGTGGTACAGTTGTTACTGGACGTGTTGAAAGAGGTAGATTAAATCTTAACGACGAAGTTGAAATCGTTGGTTTAAAAGAAACAAGAAAATCAGTTGTAACTGGTATCGAAATGTTCAGAAAATCTTTAGATTATGCTGAAGCAGGTGATAACGCTGGAGTATTACTTCGTGGTATCAACCGTGAAGACGTAGAACGTGGACAAGTATTAGCTAAACCAGGTTCTGTACATCCTCATAAAAAATTCAAAGCTTCTGTATATGTATTATCTAAAGAAGAAGGTGGACGTCATACTCCATTCTTCTCAAACTACAGACCACAATTCTACTTCAGAACTACAGATGTTACTGGTGTAATTGAACTTCCACAAGGAGTTGAAATGGTTATGCCTGGTGACAACGTAGAAATGACAGTTGAACTAATTAGTATGGTAGCTTTAGAAAACGGAACTAAGTTCTCAATTCGTGAAGGTGGCCGTACAGTTGGTGCTGGTACTGTAACAGAAATTATTGAATAATAAAGAATTACACTCACAGATAATGTGAGTTTTTTCTTTACTAAAATTCCTAAAAATAGTATTATTAATATGTGATATACGATGTTTAATAGAATAAAAAAGGGTAGAAATAAAATTTTAGAAAAAATAACTTATCAAAAACTAGGCACGCGTTTAATATTCTTTATACTCGCTTGTTTTATTCATGCTCTAAATTATAATACCTTATTAGTACCTAATAACATTGTAGTAGGGGGTATGAGTGGCCTTGCCATTATTATAAAAGAAGTAACTGGACTTTCTACAACCTATTTTCTCTACATATCAATGGTTGTAATAATTATTATTAGTTACTTAGCTTTAGGAAAAAATGATACTATAACCACTATTGTTGGCTCTGTGACGTTTACGCTTATGGTTACTATAACTGAGCCCCTTTCCAAAATGATTGATCTAAACATTAATAGTATGTTCATAACAATTGTAATTTCTTCATTATTATATGGGTTTTGTAGCGGTATGATTTATCGCACTGGCTTTAATACCGGTGGCTCTGATGTAATCGCGACTATTATTAATAAGATGCTAAAAATCCCTGTTGGTGAAGCCAGTCGCACCGTTAATTTAATTATTATTTTTACTGGAACCTTAGTTTTCGGCTTTACCAAAACCATTTATGCATTATTTATTCTTTTTGTGGCATCAAAACTAGTTGATGTAGTTATGCTAGGAATAAATGATAGTAAAATCTGTTATATAAAATCTAAAAAATGGGAAGAAATAGAAAAAACCTTAATTAATAATCATGGATTTGGTTTAACCGAAGTAAGTAGTAGAGGTGGCATATTTATAAAAAAGGATCCCACATTACTCGTTATAGTACCCTTTGATAAATATTATGGTTTAAAAAAGATGCTTTTAGAAAAAGATAAGAATGTGTTTATGGTATCACATGATTGTTATGCTGTAACTGGTGGATACCGCCGAAAATACCTACCATTTTAAAAGAAATATGCTATAATAACAAAGAAATGATGTGATTTTATGAATGAAATAGATACTCTAGATTTAAATGACGACTATAAAATTGAAACTTTAAATCTTTCCAAAGACGAAAAAGTTAATTCTAATGCACCTGAAGATTCTAAGCCAGAATCAAAAATTAGTATTATTAAAATGTATGGTGAAGATTTAAGTGCTAAAGAATATATAACTGATCCAGCTATTGGCAGAGAAAAAGAAATAAATGAAATGATTCTTTCTCTTATTACTCCTGATAAAAGTGCGCTACTTGTCGGTAAACCTGGTATAGGTAAAACCGCCATAGTTGAAGGTTTAGGTTATCGTATTCAAAACAATTTGGTACCCGATGCCCTAAAAGGATGGAAAATAATAAAAATAAATATCACCAGCTTATTAGGCACTACTAATGACAATGGATCATCAGAGAGTAAAGTTGAGCTATTAATTCAAGAATTAAAAAAACAAGAAAAAACCATTCTATTTATTGATGAAGTACATTTACTTGTAAACCGTAATGCCGCTAATTCCAATATTGATTTTGCTAATATGTTAAAACCCGTATTAGACCGTGGTACCATTAAAATGATTGGAGCCACCACCACCGAAGAATATGAAACTTACATTTTAAGAGATCGTGCATTTTTAAGAAGATTTATTAAAATCGAAATATTAGAAGCCGATGAAGAAACCGTTGTCAAAATTCTTATGGGAACTTATCCAAAATTTGAAAAAAAATTAAATGTAAAATTTGCTTATTCTGATTTTCAAAAAGAACAAATTTGCAAATTCCTAGTCGAAATGACCAGTGAATATAAAAGAGTATACGAAGTGGCAAGTAGATACCCTGACGTAACATTAACTATTTTAGCAAGTGCCTTTAGTTATGCTGTCTTTGAAAACTCTAAAGAAGTTAGAATAGGGCATATTTATAAAGCTGTCAAAAATGCCAAAAATATTTATCCAGACACATTAAAAAAAGAAGTTGCTAGATTTAAAGAAACCTTTAAAGAACTTCTTACCGAAGAAAATGTAGATTTAGACGCATAAAAAAATCCAATTATAATGACATTGGATTTTTTGCATATTCTAATGATGCTCTAGCAGCAAAGTCTGCGTCATAACCATCTACTTTTTCACCATTTACTTTATAAATAGCAACTTGTAAAGCTTTTAGTTCAATTGGACTTGTTACTGAAAATAAAGCAACTGCGTTAGAATAAAATTTATCATATGAACTTTGTCTATTATCAGAAATAGAATTATAAGTACTAGGTTTAATTCTAGGATCTGTTTCCATAGCTGGAATATGTTGTAATCTATAAACGATTGCATCTACCTCATCAAACATTTCCTTTTTTTGTTCTAAAGTCATATTTGCAAGTAATGCACCATATGTAACATTAGATAAATTAGCAGCCTCTCTAACTAAACTTTCTCTACTTGATATATAATTATTATCAGCCATATAACCAAAACCTCCTTTTTGATTGCACATATAATACTATAAAATACCAAAAAAGTCAAATTATTTCATGCAAAAGTCGCTAAAAACTAATTTTTTTCATAATAAATACCCTGATAAGTACCATCTTTTTTTAATTTTTTAACAACACCATTAAGAATATCAATCTTTTTTAGTGCCCATAATGGTGCAATTAAATCTTCTTTCTTAGGATCACCTGTTAATCTATGAACCACTATATCTGGATTTAATATCATTAATTGTTTACAAACAATATCAATATATTCGTCTCTGGAAAGAAGAGAAAACTTTTTTTCTTTATACATTTCACCTAAAGGAGTATTTTTTATTATATATAAGTTATGAATCTTAATGCCATCAATATTTAAATGATTTAAAAATCTAATATTTTCTAGCATCATTTCCTCAGTTTCTATAGGTAAACCATCTATAATATGAACTACAACATTAATATTTAAATCTTTAAGTCTTTTTACGCATTTTTTAAAACTTTCAATATCATGACCTCGATTAATCCATTTTAAAGTATTATCAAAAGAAGATTGTAAACCTAACTCAACTGTTAAAAAAGTTCTTTTATTTAAATCATCTAAATATTCATAACATTCTTCACTAATTGAGTCACATCTTGTCCCAATTGATAAACCAATTACATTATCAAAACTTAAAACCTTTTCAAATCTCTTCTTTAAATTATCCACCGAATCAAAAGTATTAGTAAAAGAACCAAAATATGCAATATATTTAGCATTCGGCCATTTCTTGTTTATCATTTTCACTTGCTCTTCATACTGTTCTTCTAATGGTTTATTAACATCACCAGCATATTCATAACTTCCAGAACAAAAAATACATCCCATTCCGCCATTTAGTCTATTTGGACAGGTAAAACCGCCATTAAAAGATAACTTTACTACTTTAGATCCAAATTTTTTTTTATAGTAATCACTTAAATTGTTATAATACATCTAAATCACCATTTATTATTTTACCATTAATATGCTATAATTCTAGTAGGTGATTTCATGAAAAAGATTATTTTAAATATTATTATAACGCTAACTTTTGCCTTAACTTACTTTTATATTATCTTACCGCCTTTAAATATTACTAATATCAGTTTTTGGTTTTATGTCATATTGATAATTGGCGTATATACAAGTTTAAATGTAATTAGCACTTTAAATGTTCATGGTATAAATCTAAAAAGGAGTTTTAAAAGCATCAAAGGATTTTTAATTATTCCTATTATCTTTATCTGTTTAATACTTGTTAGTATTATAAACAGTCCTATGTTTAATTCTAAAAAATATAGTACTAGAATAACTATTGATGAAAGTAAAACTTTTACTGAAGATATTGCTCCAGTAGACTTTACTAAACTTCCCTTACTAGATAAGGCCAGCTCTCAAAAATTAGGCGACCGTGTCATGGGCCAAATGAGTGATTTTGTTAGTCAATATTATGTATCAGAATTATATACTCAAATTAATTATAATAATAAAATAATAAGAGTAACTCCATTAGAATATGCTTCATTTATTAAATGGATTTCTAATAAAAAAGAAGGCGTAAAAGGATATATTACCGTCGATAGTACTACTGGTGAAGCCAAATTAGTTAGATTAGAAAAGGGGATGAAATATCTTCCATCTGCTCATTTTAGCAAGAATTTAAATAGAAAACTAAGATTTACTTATCCTACCTTAAATTTTGGTAAAATATCTTTTGAAATAGACAATGAAGGCGCTCCTTTCTGGGTAGTACCTGTTATCAAATACCATGGTATTAATCAGCGTGCCGAAGTTACAGGTGTTGTTGTTTTAGACGCTATTACGGGTTCTAGTGTTAAATATGATGTTGGAAATATTCCAACTTGGATAGATATTGCTTATAGTGCTGATTTAATAATTGAACAAGTAGATGACTGGGGAACTTATCAAAATGGTTTTCTAAATAGTATCTTTTCTCAAAAAAATGTTGTAAATACCACTGATGGCTATAACTATTTAGCTATGAATGACGATATCTATCTATATACCGGTTTAACATCTATTGTCTCAGATGAATCTAATTTAGGCTTTATTTTAACCAATATGAGAACAAATGAAACTACTTTTTATAGTGTACCTGGCGCTGAAGAATATTCTGCTATGGCATCTGCCGAAGGTGCTGTTCAACAAATGAAATATACATCTACTTTTCCACTTTTAATCAATTTAAATAATAAACCTACTTATTTAGTTAGCTTAAAAGATGCTGCTGGTTTAGTTAAAATGTATGGTTTTATTGATGTTGCTGATTATCAAAAAGTTGTTGTAACTGATTCAGCCAAAGGTATTGAAGAGGCTGCTAAAAATTATTTAGGCAATGACCAAATTGTACCTGATGAAAAAGACCTAATAACTAAAACAATCACAGTAAAATCAATTAAAGACGCTTCTATAAATGGTAATACTTATTATTATATAACTGATGAAAATAATCAAAAATATAAAATCGATATTAATCTAAGCGATAATTTACCATTTGTAAAAACAAATACTACAATTAAAATTGGTTATGTCCTAGAAGCCGATATAATAAATGTCAAAAAAGTGTTTTAATTCTGAATAAAATACTTTTTTTGTGCTATAATTTTTTAGTGAGGTAATAATGAACGAAATCGTAATTGGCGAACTTGCCACAGAATTAAATATTAAAGTAAATCAAATAAAAGTTGTTCTAGAACTTTTACAAAATGGCGCAACTATTCCTTTTATAGCCCGCTATCGTAAAGAAGCGACCGGCGGTTTAGATGAAAATGAAATTGCTAAAATTCATGAAAAATATGAATACTATAATAAACTAATGGAAAGAAAAGAAGCTGTTATTAGATTAATCGACGAAAAAGGCATGCTAACAGACGAAATAAAAAATAATATTCTTGCTTGTACAAAATTAGTTGACGTCGAAGATATTTATATGCCATATAAAGAAAAAAAGAAAACCAAAGGAACTGAGGCCATTAAACTAGGTTTAGAGCCTCTTGCTAAATTAATAATGTCATTTCCTACCAAAGGAGATTTCTCATCTTTATGTAAAATTGCTCCAACAACTGAAGAAGTAGCTATGGAAAATACTAAATATATTATAAGTGAATGGATAAGTGATAATGCTTATTATCGCAAATTTATTAGAAACAATATTTTTAATAATGGAAAAATAGTTACTAAATTAAAGAAAAATGCGACTGATGAAAAGAAAATATATGAAATGTATTATGATTTTACGGAGCCAATAAAATATGCTAAAAGTTATCGCATTCTAGCCATTAATAGGGGAGAAAAGGAAAATGTTTTAAGCGTCAAACTTGAATATGATAATGATTATATTTTTAATTATCTAAAAAATAAAATTATTAAAAATCCAGCCTCTTTTGTTTGTAATTATGTAGAAGAAGCCCTTAAAGACGCTTTAAAAAGACTAATTTATCCTTCAATCGAAAGAGATATTCGTAGTGAATTAACGGAAAGGTCAGAAGATAGTGCTATCGATGTATTTAAAGATAATTTAGAAAAATTATTAATGACGAGACCATTAAAAGGCTATCGTGTATTGGGGTTCGATCCAGCTTTTAGAACTGGTTGTAAATTAGCTTGCTTAGATGAAAAAGGTAATGTCCTTCACATAGACAAAATATATCCTCATGAACCACATAATAAAAAAGATGCTGCTAAGAAAAAAGTTTTAGAACTTCTAGATAAATATCATCTAAATTTGATTGCGATTGGTAATGGTACAGCTTCAAGAGAAAGCGAAGAATTTATTGCTGATACCATTAAAGATTTAAAAGATGTATATTATATTATTGTTAGTGAAGCCGGTGCCAGTGTTTATTCTGCATCTAAAGAAGCTCAAAAAGAATTTCCTGACTTTGAAGTTGAAGAACGTTCTGCCGTTAGTATCGGTAGAAGAGTAATCGATCCATTATCAGAACTAGTAAAGATAGATCCTAAAAGCATTGGCGTTGGTGAATATCAACACGATGTAAACAATAAAAAATTAACTGAATCACTAGACTACACAGTAAGTAAAGTAGTTAACAATGTCGGTGTAAATATTAACACTGCCTCATCGTTTATTTTAAAATATGTATCTGGATTAACTAAACCCGTAATAGATAAAATTACTAAATTTAAAGAAACAAGCGAATTTAAAAATCGTAGTGATATTAAGAAATTAACATCAGATAAAGTATATGAACAATCTGTTGGTTTCTTACGTATTCAAGGTAGTAATCCTTTAGATAACACTGGTATCCATCCCGAAAGTTATGATGTTGCTTATAGGATACTAGAATTTTTAAAGTTAGATATTAAAGATATTAATACAGACGAATTTAAACAAAAAATACAAGCGGCTGATATCAACAGCATATTAGCAAATATTAGTAGTGATGAATACACTATTAAAGATATATTAAAGGAATTAGCAAATCCGGGTCTTGATCCCAGATTAGATGCTCCAAGTCCTATATTAAGAAGTGATGTTTTAACTATAGACGATTTGAAAGTCGGGATGGAATTAAAGGGAACAGTACGTAATGTAGCAACCTTTGGTGCATTTGTCGACATTGGTTTACATGATGATGGACTGTTGCATATATCAAAAATGAGTAAACAATTTGTTAAAGATCCTAAAGATATAGTAAATGTAGGGGACATTATTACTGTTTATATAGATGATGTTAACAAAGAAAAATCCAAAGTATCTTTAACATTAATTAAAAATTAAAGGCTATATTAACAAATATTTTACGTATTTTTAGTAAAGTTGTTAATATAACCTTGATATTTTGGCAAGATATGATATAATTAATCTTGTCAAAAGAAATGCAGGTGTGGTTCAATGGTAGAACTTCAGCCTTCCAAGCTGATAACGTGAGTTCGATTCTCATCACCTGCTCCATTTGAATACAACTTACGAACTTATTATGGTGTCGTAAGTTTTTTAATGTCTAAAATCTAACCCTCTGTTAGCTTGGAAGACATATATAGATGTTCTCTTTCTAGGAAGGAGGACATTTTTTAATGCTTAATTTTAAAACAATAGAAACATTAAAACCTAACTCAACTATTATTGATATTATTAAATGCTATGACTATAAAACAAAAAATGGTAAAGTTAAAATTCTTGAGAACACAAATTTAAAGTTTATTGAACCTACTGAATATTTGATATTATCTCCTACAGTACTTACTATTTATGAATACAAAGTTAATGAAATATCTAACAAGCAATTTTATATAAAAGAACATAATGAAAAATATACACTACATGAAATATGTAAAATTTTAAAGAAATTATAATTTTTTTTAACAAAAATTGGTGTTAGTATAGATATATAGACACGAAATTTATACCAAAAGATATTAACTAAAAAACATATAGTTTTTTACAGCTATGTGTGCATTGAAAATGAATATCGAGCAAAGATGAAAGGATGAGATTTAAAATGAAAGTATTAAGTATAAAGGAACCTTTTGCTACACTAATTGCAAATGGTGATAAATTAATAGAAACTAGAAGTTGGAAAACAAACTATCGAGGAGAAATATTTATTCATGCAAGTGGAAAAGAACTTGCCAAGGAATATTTAACTAATGAATATGTTATTTCATTAATTAATAATTTACCTATGAATTTTGGAAATATAATTTGTAAAGCTAATTTAGTTGATTGTGTATATATGGATGATGATTTTTTAAAAAAGATAAAATTAAATATTAAAGAATATAATTTAGGACTATATGAAAAAGGCAGATATGGGTGGATTTTTGAGGAAATTGAACCTATTTATCCAATACCTGCAAAAGGGAAATTAAATATTTGGAATTTTGAAGGAGAATATGAATTGATAAATAAAAAATGTCGATAAATTGTGGCTTACTAACAAATAAACGATAAAATAATTAACAATTAAGGAGGTTTTAATATGCTTGAAATAAGAAGATTAAATACAGTTGATGAATTTAATAAAGGGATTACAGCATTAACAGAAATTTTTATTGAAGAATATCCATATTATTCAAAATGGATAGAAAAAAATTTAGAGCAATTTAGAACAGGAGAAAAACAAATTTATCAATTTTAAATGAAAAAGATATAATTGGATATATAATGATACACTTTTGTACTGAAAACATAGTCAAAATTAATGGCATTTACATCTTTGAAGATTACAAAGGTAAAGGTTTTGCAACAAAAACGATAAGATGATGTACTGCTAATGGAAGATTCTTTGTAAGAATGTTAACTGTACTTTAACAACTAGAAATAGAAATCGTATCAGAAAGAACAAAGTTTGGACTTAATGGTGCTATAAAATCAGGACATTTACCTGGTGTTGTACCACTTGGATATAAAAAAGATGGTAGTAAAAAAACGATCATAGATGAAACAACTAGACATATTATTGAAAGAATATTTAATCTTTATTTAGAAGGAAATAGTTATCAACAAATATCCAATATTTTCAATAAAGAAAAAGTGTTAAACAAATCTTGGCATGACACTGATATAGAAAAGATTATAAATAATAGAATCTACATGGGCGACTGTAAATAATAAGCAGGATAAAGAGAATGATAGCTCTACCTTAATTTATTCTGTATAAATAAAGGAATTATAGTGCTATCATTTCTTATTTTGCACTTGCAAAATTGAGTTAAAAATATGGGAGAATTCTACCATACTTTCGATTTATCCCTTTTAATTAAAGGGCTTGCAAGGTTCTATTTTACTTCCAAATGTTGGATATATACTAGAAATGTTGGATGAATCTTGGATGTTTTAATTTAGCAATAAAATTTACCAAAATGATGGTATAATTATATATGGAAGTGACAGATAAATAGTAATTTGTGTTGCAGTTGTAAATTTTACTTT
>ULPT01025808.1_pt1 | contig 10254 bp, 8 predicted proteins | sample 1953751 | NCBI WGS metagenome assembly ULPT01 (sample SAMEA4835636, study PRJEB28245) | human gut metagenome | biome: gut microbiome; material: fecal sample | place: Denmark | collected 2008
TAATTATACTCTTCAAAGATCAATTGTGTTCTCCCGGGATCAGGTCAGGTTTTTCAGATAACCTTTGCAAGGAAAGACTTAAGTCTCTCCGACTTCGGGTTGTCGAAAATCTCGGTGGGGGTTCCCTCCTCGATTATCTTTCCCTCATCCATAAAGAGTACACGGCTTGCAACCTCTTTTGCAAAGCCCATCTCGTGCGTTACGACTACCATGGTCATTCCGTCCTTTGCAAGATCCTTCATAACCTCAAGAACCTCTCCTACCATCTCCGGGTCAAGCGCGGAGGTCGGCTCGTCAAAAAGCATTATCTCCGGCTCCATGCAAAGTGCGCGAACAATAGCTATACGCTGCTTCTGTCCGCCAGAAAGCTGGTTAGGATACGCACTTGCCCTATCCTCAAGGCCAACCCTCTTTAAAAGAGACATGGCTCTTGAGTCAGCCTCCTCCTCGGAAAGTCCGAGAAGTTTTACAGGCCCGATAGTCATATTGCGAAGCACGGTCATGTTAGGGAAAAGATTGAAGTGCTGAAACACCATACCCATCTTCTGCCTGTGCTTATTGATATTTGTCTTTTTATCGGTTATGTCACAGCCGTCCATCTCGATTGTTCCTCCCGTAGGAAGCTCGAGAAGGTTGAGGCAGCGTAAAAATGTCGACTTACCGGAGCCGGATGGTCCTATAACAACAACAACCTCTCCTTTGTGTATCTCCGTGTTTATGTCATTGAGCGCATGTATTCCGCCCTTGTAATGCTTTTGGAGGTCTGTAACCTTAACAAGTACATCAGTCACTGCTGCGAAGCCTCCTCTCAAGCTTTCCGACAAGCGATGTAAGAATCATAACCGCAACAAGGTATATCGCCGCAACCGTCAGAAGGGGAAGGAAATACGAATATGTACGTCCTGCGATTACATTGCCGGCCTTTGTAAGATCCATTACACCCACATAACCCGCAACGGATGTCTCCTTGAGCAGCGCGATAAATTCATTGCACAGGGTCGGAAGCACAGCCTTGAACATCTGCGGAATTATGATATACCTCATTGTCTGAAAATAATTGAAGCCTATCGAGCGTCCGGCTTCAAACTGTCCGTTATCTATGGACATGATGCCGCCGCGGAAAATCTCGGCAACATACGCACCCGAATTTATTCCGAATGCAAATATTCCTATCGGGACACCGTTTTTCGCGGATTTGAAGATAAGAAAATACGAAATCATAAGCTGAACAACAACAGGCGTACCGCGTATAACCGTAAGGTAAATTTTGCATATTGCATTGAGTACGGTAAGAATCCCGTATCCTATGCCGCCCCTGCGCTTCATGGCTTCTTTGTTTTTGTCGTAAGAGGAACGAATCGAAGCAACAACAATACCAATTACTATTCCGACAAGAAGAGCTCCGGCGGTAATCTTCAATGTATTGAGCACGCCGTCTATCATCTGCTGGTATCTGTTACCCTGAATAAAGACAAAGTCAAACTCTTCTGCAAGTGATGAAAAAAACTTTCCCACTTATTTTTCTCCTTTCAAAAAATGAGTCCTTAAACCTGCAATAAGGGCGGTTATCAGCCGCCCTCATTATTTGTTTTAAAACTGTTTAAAAAGATTATTTTATCGACCTTATTTGTCAGCCTTGATATACTTGTCAACAACCTTCTGAACCGAGCCGTCAGCGATAAGCTCCTTAAGAGCGTTGTTTACGGCAGTCTGAAGAGCTGTGTTCTCCTTTGCAAAGCAAATGGCATAATTCTCTTCAACCCATGTACCGTCAAGAATCTTAAGACCTTCATTTGCAGCAACATATGCCTTTGCGGGCTCATTGTCTATAATTACGCAGTCAACCTTTCCGGCCTTGAGACCCTCAACTGCAAGCGCTCCGCTTGAATAACGTACTACAGCGTCCTCGCCGTAACCGCCGTTTTCAGGAGTATCAGATGCATAAGTATCTGCTACTGTTCCCTGCTGAACACCGATTTTGGTTTTCTCGCTGAGATCGTCGATTGACTTTATAGCGCTGCCTTCTTTTACGATAACGACCTGAACTCCGGTAGCATACGGATCTGAGAAGCTAACCTTACGCTGCCTATCTTCATTTACCGTGATACCTGCCATACCTATGTCATACTTTCCCTGCTGAACACCCGGGATGATTGAGTCGAATTCAACATCCTGAATCTCAAGCTTAAGACCGAGCTTCTCGGCAATAAGAGCCGCAACGTCCGCATCTATACCTACAACGTCCTTACCCTCATAGTATTCATAAGGCGGGAATGTAGCATTTGTTGCCATGATGAGCTTACCCGCCTCAGCGGTCTTGAGTTTTCCGTCGTCTTCCTTATCTGTCTTTCCGCATGCTGCAAACGCAAATGCAAGAGCAAGGCAAAGAACAAGAGCAATAATTTTCTTTAAGTTTTTCATTGTTTTTTCCTCCCGAAATAATTTAATTTTCTGAGTACGTGCATGATTATACTTTAATTATTCACGATATGCAACACTTTTTTTAAATTTTTTGCATATTTTTTAATTTTTATGCAAAAAATAAGAGTTTTTATGCAGAATCACAAAAAAACTCTTATATGTTTTATTCGCTTATTACGGCTTCTTCATCAACAGTTTTACTGTCATGTGCTCTTTTTATTTTTATATTGAGAAGAACTATTGCCGCTACCACACATACAATTCCGAGTATTCCGTAAAAGTCCGGATATTCCTTAAAGGCTATGGCTCCCACAAGGGTTGCGGTTATCGGTTCGACAGATGCAATGATGGACGCCTTTGACGGGTTTACTCTCGTAAGACCGTTTGTGTAACATACATAAGGCAGGAGAGATACCGCAACGGACATAACAACCATCATTCCGAAAAACCAAAAATACGACGGAGCCTTTTCTGCGGCAGCCATGATTTCTTTCGGCTTTATGATAAACACAAAGCCTATTACGGAAAAGAGGAAGCTGTACGTTGTGATGGTGAGCGGCTTATAGCCTTTTCTCAGCGCAATCTCACCGAATATGCTGTAAAGAGCATATCCGAATCCCGAAAGAACACCTGTTAAAAGTGACTTCGCGGGAACGGAAAAGCCGTTTCCGATAATTCCAGCCGTGAGCGCGCATCCGACAAAGGCCATAAGGCATGCGATTATTTTCCGGACTGTAATCTTTTCCTTAAAAATCATCACGGACATGAGCATGACAAAGGCCGGTGCGGTATATAGCAGTACGGCAGCAACGGACAGCGATGTATTCTGTATGGTTGAGAAATAGCAAATTGTAAAAAAGTCAAGACTTATGATTCCCGCGGCTATGAATATCCAAACATCCTTAAGTTTTATCTTAAGCATGTCTCTTTTAAATATAGCTGTATATAAAAACAGTATTATAGCCGCAATCACTACCTTAAATACTGATATCTGCAGCGAGGAAAGTCCGAGTGCCGAAAAGGTTCTCACGAAAGTTCCTGTTGTTCCCCATAACACCCCGGCAATCACAACCATGATTATTCCGGGAATCTCTTTGTTTTTCATCTTAATTCTCCAATTTTTTATTTATACTTCTGACGGCTCACGCAACCTCAAACTGACTGTTATAGAGAGCTGCGTAAAATCCGTTTTTCTTCATAAGCTCATCATGCGTCCCCTGCTCGACGATATCTCCGTCTTTAACGCAGAGAATAAGGTCGGCATTTTTGATGGTTGACAGCCTGTGGGCAATTATAAAGCTTGTTCTTCCCTTCATAAGGTTATCCATGGCTTTTTGGATGAGCACCTCTGTACGGGTATCAACCGAGCTGGTCGCCTCATCGAGAATCATTATCTTCGAGTCGGCAAGAATCGCACGCGCAATGGTCAGAAGCTGCTTCTGTCCGGCTGAGATATTCGAGGCTTCCTCGTTTATCTCCATGTTATAGCCTCCCGGCAATGTACGTACAAAGTGATCCACCTGCGCCGCCTTTGCTGCCGCCTTCACCTCTTCGTCTGTGGCATCAAGACGCCCGTAACGTATGTTGTCCATTATGCTGCCACGGTAAAGCCATGTATCCTGAAGCACCATACCGAACTGTGTACGAAGGTCATGACGGTCAAAATCACGAATATCATGCCCGTCAACAAGAATTCTACCGTCAAGTATTTCATGAAATCTCATGAGAAGCTTTACCATGGTGGTTTTGCCGGCGCCGGTAGGTCCTATTATCGCAACCTTCATTCCGGCTTTAACATCAGCCGAAAAATCCCTGATAACAGTTTTATCGCTGTCCTCATAACCGAATTTTACGTGTTCAAAGGTTACATTGCCCTTTATGTCGGCATCCTTTACGGTTATCTTCGGAGCTTCGTTTTTCTCCTCTTCCTCTGCAAGAAATTCGAACACACGCTCACATGCGGCCACAACCATCTGGAATTGATTCGAAATCTGAGCCACCTGTGTTATAGGCTGTGTGAAGTTGCGTATATACTGGATAAACGCCTGTATATCTCCAACTTTAAGCTGGCCCTTTGAAACAAGATATGCGCCCACAACGCAAACACCTACATATCCGAGATTTCCTATAAAGTTTGTGATAGGATGCATAAGCCCCGAAAGGAAATTCGCCTTAAGACTTGCCATGCGAAGCTTTTCGTTATCCTTGTCAAACTGCTCAACGGCTGCAGCTTCTCCGTTAAACGCCTTTACGACCAGATGTCCGCCGAAGTTTTCTTCAACCTGACCGTTTACGGAGCCGAGATACTCCTGCTGGGCGAAGAAATGCTTTTGAGAAATCTTGAACACGGATACAACCGCTATTCCCGAAAGGGGAAGCATTATCATTGCGACAAGCGTCATCTTCGCGCTTATCGTCAGCATCATTATAACAACGCCTATAATCGTGGTTACGGCCGAAATCGCCTGTGTAATCGTCTGATTTAAGTTCTGATTTATGGTGTCAACGTCGTTGGTTATACGGGAGAGTACATCGCCGTAGCTTACACGATTGTAGTAGGATACGGGAAGTCTGTTCATCTTTTCGGAGATGGATTTGCGAAGGTCGTAGGATACCTGCGACGAAACCCCGGCGGCGATAAAGCCCTGTGCGAACTGAAAGAGTGCGGATACAAGATACAGTGCAAGACATATGAGGAGAATTTTCCCTATGAATGTAAAGTCTATTCCTCCGACGCCCTTAAGCAGCTTCACAACTCCAGCCGCAAGCTCATTTGTGGCAAGCGCAAGGACCTTGGGGCTCAGGATATTGAAAACCGTGCTGAGAGCCGCAAAAATGATGATAACGGCAAGTTTTGCATGAAATGGTTTCAGATATTTCAAGAGAATTTTAAGCGTACCCTTAAAGTCTTTTGCCTTTTCGCCCATAACTATACTGTCGGGGCCGTGCCCCATCTTCGGAGGACGTTTGGCGCTTCTTATTTCTTTTGCCGAAACTGCCATTATATCTCCTCCTTTGCAAGCTGACTTTCGCATATCTCAAGGTACTGACTGCAGTTCTTTACAAGCTCCTCGTGCTTTCCGATACCCGCTATCCTTCCCTCATCGAGAACTATGATTTGATCCGCATGCATTATAGTCGAAACGCGCTGTGCAACTATAAGAACCGTTGCGTATCCGGTATACGCGGGAAGCGCAGCACGGAGCCTTGCGTCAGTCTTGAAATCAAGTGCGGAAAAGCTGTCGTCAAAGATGTATATGGGAGGCTTTTTTGCAAGGGCTCGCGCGATTGAAAGCCTTTGCTTCTGTCCGCCGGATACGTTGGCGGCACCCTGAGAAATCGGTGCGTTTAAGCCCTCCTCCTTGGCTTCCACAAACTCCGTCGCCTGTGAGACGTTAAGAGCCGGACGTATGTCCTCGGTGCTGTTTCCGTATTTTACATTGGATTCTATGGTGCCGGAGAAAAGAATTGCTTTTTGCGGTACATAGCCTATAGCCTCACGCAGATCGTGAAGCTTTACGTCACGTATGTCTTTTCCGTCGATTGTTATTTTTCCGGAGGTTACATCGTACAGCCTCGGTATAAGGTTTATCAGGGTGGTCTTTCCCGAGCCCGTTGAGCCTATGAACGCTGTTGTTTCACCGGGCCTTGCAACAAAAGAAATGTCGGACAATGCATCCTCGTCCGCATTTTCGTAGCGAAAGCTTACATGGGAAAACTCTACCGTACCCGTAACGTCCTCGAAGCTTTCGGCATTTTCTTTGTCCTTTATGGAAATCTCGCAGCTCAAAACTTCATTTATTCGTTCTGCAGCAACCTGAGCTCGCGGCCAGATAATGAATATCATTGAAACGAATATAAACGAAATCATTATGTGCATGGCATACTGTATGAACGCCATCATATCTCCGACCTCAAGCGTAAGTTCACCTGCCGCTTTAGCTCCGAACCATACTATGGCAACATTTACAAAGCTCATTATGAGCGTTACCGCCGGCATGAGCGATGAGATGGTTCTCTGTACAAACCTCGTCGTAAAGGTGAGATCCCTGTTTGCCGCATCAAAACGATTTTCCTCATATGCTTCATTTCCGAATGCCCTTATTACCATAAGACCGGAAAGCTGTTCACGGCTTACAAGGTTCAGCCTGTCAACAAGTACCTGAAGGGATTTAAACTTTGGAAGTGCCGTCACCATAACAACCACGAGTACACAGAGAATAACAAGAACCGCCAGTACTATTATCCAAGACAGTGAGGGGCTTTTTTCAAGTGCCATAACTATGGAACCGAGACCCATAAAGGGTGCAAAGAGCATCATACGCAGTCCCATGGAAACAAAATTCTGTATCTGCTGTACATCGTTTGTGTTTCTTGTAATAAGCGAGGCCGTTGAAAACCTGTCAAACTCTGCGCTGGAAAAATCGTTTACCTTTCTGAAAAGGTCAGTTCTCAAATTTTTTGCGATACCCGAGGCTACACGTGAGGCGAGATATCCCACACTCACGGAGCAGAGCACCGTGAGAAGAGCCATCCCTATCATTTTAAGACCCATGGTTTTTATATAATCGTTTGCTCCGCCTCCGTGAGCGCTCATTTTTATGATTTCATTTACAAGACTGCTCATAAGGTTTGGCAATGTAAGCTCACACACAACCTGTCCGAAGAGCATGGCAACAGACAAGACTACAAAAACAGCATATGGTTTCAGATACTTAAAAATTATCTTCAATGAACGACTCCTCCCACGCCTCGGTTTACCTGTGTTTACGCTTTTCACGTCAACTCTTTTTAAGCAGACTTTATCTGTGCCTGCATTTTCTGCGTTAAAATTTTTATGACTACGCCTTTTTTATCAGTGCTTTTGTCAGTAACTGTAAATCCGCGGAACCCTCTTGTTTATTCCGCAAACAATTTCATAATTTATAGTATTTGCAAGCGCGGCTATCTCCTCTACGGGAATTTGATTTTCACCCTGCCTGCCTATGAGTACGACCTCATCACCCTGTGATACGTCTTCGATATCGGTTACATCGACCATAAACTGATCCATACACACGCGACCGATAATCGGCGCGTATTCACCGCGAACAAGAACTCTTCCCGTGTTTGAAAGAAGCCGCGGATAACCGTCGCCGTAGCCTACGGGTATAGTTGCAATTTTTGTTTTTCCCGTAGTTACATATGTTGAGCCGTAGCTTACAGCGAATCCGGCATCCACCTCTTTTACATATGCCACATGACTTTTAAGCTCAAGCGCCGGAGTGAGGTCAAGATTGGCTTTTTCGACCTCATCACTCGGATAAAGACCGTATGTTATGATTCCGCAGCGCACCATGTTAAAGTAGCAATCCGGCAGCTCCATAATTCCAGCCGAGTTGCAAATATGCTTTCTTTCAAAGCTCATCCCTCTGTTCTCAAGTTCTTTTACAAAATCGGTAAAGAGCTTTGCCTGTTTGTGCGCAGAGGTTTTATCCCTTTCATCCGCACAGGCAAAATGAGTAAATATGCCGTCAACCTCGATATTCGGAAGCGAGAAAATCTTCTCGATTTCATAAATTGATTCCTCTGACGGAATAAACCCTATTCTTCCCATACCGGTATCAAGCTTTATGTGTATCTTTGCCTTTTTACCGCGCTTAGAGGCATAATCCGAAATAATCTTTGCGCTGTCAAAGGAGAAAACCGTAGTTATTATGTTGTAGTCAAGAACAGCCTGGAGGTCATTCGGAAATACATAGCCCAGAATGAGGATGGGATTCTGAATGCCGGAATTCCTCAGCTCCATCGCCTCATCTATGGTTGCGACAGCGAATGAATCAACACCGATTCTGCTCAGAGCGTGTGATACGGCAACCGCACCGTGTCCGTATGCATCTGTCTTAACCACAGCCATAACGGCAACATCATCGCCGATTTTTTTCATTATATTTTTTACATTTGAACATATAGCGTCGAGATCCACTGTACAAAAAATTCTTGAAGGATTCATAACACCACTCCCAAAAGTCCTTTTTATTGTAATTTTCAATCTTTATCGAATCTTAAACCAGGATTTTATGACTCATGCATACATATACAAACGGCAAATCATAAAAATAACCACAATATTATAATACTTATAAAAAATATATACAATTGTAAATTGTATTCTTCTCTTTTCAGTCAACCGACAAAACCGTAAGGGTGTCGCCGTCTATTTTAAAACGGATATTTCGGTGAAGGTATGTTATTCCGTAAACCCGCTCAGGATCACTTTGGTACTGCGGACGCATGTCATGAGAGAGTATATCCAGTATTTCACTTTTTATTTGCTCCCCTGCACCTTGTTTTTCCGCAATTTGTCCTCTTGTGTTTTGTTCATCCGTACTTTGTTTTGTTGCACTTTGCTCAATCGCACCTTGCACGACTGCATCTCGTTCTTCTGTGCCTCGTGCTATCATGCTTTGCACGCATGTGCTTCGTTCCTCAATGCTCTGATTAGTCTTGCTTTGCACACCTGTACTTCGTTCTTCTATGCTCTGCTCAGTCGTGCTTTGCGACAAATTCGAAACAACGCTTAAAAGCTCATTCATAAGATTTTCCGGAAAACACACCTTAAGCTTCAATTCCGACAACGAATCCGTAAAGCCCGCTTTTGCCTCCGGCACCGAGTCCGAATACGGAATATACGGTTTTATGTCGTATATAGGTGTACCGTCCATAAGGTCAACCCCTGACACGTATATGTCCGGAAAATCAATTTTTTCAAGCTTCACCACGGATAATCCGATACTGTTCGGACGAAACGGAGAGCGTGTGGCAAATACACCCATACGCTTATTTCCTCCAAGCCTCGGAGGGCGAACCGTAGGCGACCAAACACCGCTTTCGTCGTCACAGTGTGACTCCGAAAAGTCCCACAGAAGCCATATGTGCGAGAAACCGTCAAGACCGTAAATCGCCTCCGGCACTCTGTATTTCGGTAAAAGGGTTATGCGTCCGTAAAGCTTCGGCACAACACCGCCCTGCCTCGGCACTCCGAATTTTCCTTCTAGGTTTGTATGTATAACTGCTATCGGTTCCAGCGAAGCTCACCTCTTTTTTATAATTGAAACATATTTCTCAAGACCCTTTATCATCCTGCTCTCCGCAATTGACAGATAATGATCCTTGTTCCATATAGCCATGATATCCACCTTTCGGTCGGACTCTATGGGCACAGCCTTTATTCTCCTGTTATTTTTAAACATCCCGTCGAGCATCACTGCGCAAAGCGATCCATTGGCGATATAAACCTCAATCTCGGTAAGATTTGAAGTTGAAAACGGAACTGGATTATTAAGTTCACTTCCGACAAGATAGCTCATCGTCTTTAAATAATCCTCCCTGCTTATAGGCTCATCCGAAAACGCTCCCAGAGGCTTATTTTTAATCTGCTCCGAAGAAATTGACTTAAGAGACGAAATAGGATTGTCCTTACTGACATAAAAGCTTATCGAGGTGCTCATAAGCTTCATATAATTGAATTGCTCTTCAATGTGATCCATGTTCTGAACCGCGGCAATTATCGCAATATCCATCTTGTGGTCAAGAACACGTTCTTTCAGATATGAGCCCGAATAGAAATCGAGTGATTTCAGCAGGGGATTTCCCTTGATTATCTGATCTGCGGGGATATTGAGAAGTTGTCTGGAAACCACGGAAAAACCCGCATCAAAAGGACGGGCCTTGTTTTTAAAAGCCATCATTTCATCTGTCATGCTGTCTCTGCGCGCAAGGAGGTCAGAGGCAAGCTCGTGAAATTTCATTCCGGCTTCGGTCGGAATAAGGGGACTGCTTCTCAAAAACAAA
>ULPT01025891.1_pt1 | contig 10237 bp, 5 predicted proteins | sample 1953751 | NCBI WGS metagenome assembly ULPT01 (sample SAMEA4835636, study PRJEB28245) | human gut metagenome | biome: gut microbiome; material: fecal sample | place: Denmark | collected 2008
CAAAAGACTGCAAGCAGTTATTAAAATTACACTTTAAACGTCCTAATGACCGATTTGGGTTTAATCCTGTTAGCCTTCTGCAGCCGTTCCAGGTCTTCCTTTTCACCTACCACCCAGATAGTGTCTTCATCAGCAAACTTATGGTCGGGAGTGAGCAGCGAGAGAGCCTCTTCGCCTTCCTCCATACCCACCACCATACAGTTGTATTCGTCGCGGATGCCACTCTCAGAGAGGGTCTTGCCGAAGAACTGCCCGTCCCGGCATATCACGAGCTGGCGCAGTTTCATCTCCCTCTTCTCTATGTCGGGATCTTCGGGGTGGAGGTCGCTTCGCAATGCCTTGCCGAATGCCGTCAGCTGATCGTCGTCGCCAATCACCTGCAGCTTGTCGCCCGGGAATATCAGATTGTCGCCGTTGGGGATATTGATGCGTTGGGTGCCGCGCAGGATGCTGCTCACGTTCACTCCAAACCGCCCCCTCAGTTTCATATCCGCCAGAGTCTTGCCAGCCCAGCGTGAATCCTCCGGCACGTCGAAGTCGGAGATATGAATGTCTCTGTCGAGCAGATGGCCCTCATAGAGCGGACGCTTGTGGCCGTAGACCTGTGCTTCGATGTCTTTCGACCGCAGGTTGCGTATGAACATCCTCTCCATCTCTATGCTCCTCCTCTTGAGTCTTCTCGACAGTACCATCAGTGTGACCATCGTAACGGCGATGACTATCATCAGCGCATGGGTGAAGCGGGTGAGATAGTTGCAGATATAGAATATGAAAGCCATGGCTATCATGAAGCGCACGATGATGGTGACGATGAGCGGAGCGTGGTTCATCCAGTTCTCTTGCCACAGCGCCTTGAACTCCTCGCTGTGGTTCTTCTTCATAACCATGGCTCTCAAGAACGGTGCTATCATGGTAATCGTCATCAGTCCGCATGTGGCGTTTGCCCACCAGTGGGGCAGTATCTGGCGGAGCGGGATAAGGGCGAAGGTGAACATCAGCGTTATCACCGCTACGGAGAGGATGGAATATACCAGAGTGATTCTGAACAGCTGTATCAGCAGTTTGCGCCAGTTGCCCTGTGGGGCAGAGGATGGACGGCTGATGGCGAAGTCGTTGAGGATATGTATGATGTCCTTTGACAGATGCTTCTCCAGCTTGTTGTAGGTCGGTGTGGAGAGTCTTATCATATATGGCGTGAGGAATGTGGTGATGACACTCACCGCCACCACTACCGGATAGAGGAAATTGCCGATGACGCCGAGCGACAGTCCGAGCGAGGCAATGATGAACGAGAACTCACCGATCTGAGCCATGGAGAATCCGCACTGCATGGCAGACTTCAATGACTGTCCGCTGATGAGGAAACCGAAGGTGCCGAAGAGGGCCTGTCCGATGAGGATTGTCATCACGAGAACGAGAATCGGCACACTGTATTCCACGAGAATCTTCGGGTCGACGAGCATACCCACGGAGACGAAGAATATCGCTCCGAAGAGGTTCTTCACCGGTTCCACCAGCTTGATTATCTTCTCTGCCTCTATCGTCTCGGCAAGGATGGAACCCATGACGAACGCACCGAAGGCGCTGCTGAATCCTACCTGTGTAGACACCACTGCCATGGCGCAGCATAGACCGAGCGATATGATGAGCAGCGTCTCGCTGTTTATCAGTTTGCGCGACGAGCGCAGCAGCCACGGAATGGCGAATATGCCCACCACGAACCACAAGACGAGGAAGAACCCGATGCGCACCACGCTGCCCAGCATCTGTCCGCCGTCGAGGTTGGCTCCCGATGCCAATGCCGAGAGCATCACCATCATCACTATGGCGAGCATGTCTTCAAGGATGAGCACGCTCATCACCATGCCGGCAAAGCGCTGCTGTCGCAGTCCGAGGTCGTCGAACGCCTTGTATATGATAGTGGTGGAACTCATGGCGAGCATTCCGCCGAGGAATATGCAGTCCATGCGTCCCCATCCGAAGGTGTGTCCCACGGTGATGCCCAGCGCCATCATGCAGAACACGATGGCGCACGTGGCAATGATGGGCGACGAACCCATCTTGAGAATCTTCTTGAACGAGAAATCGAGTCCCAGCGAGAAGAGCAGGAACATCACTCCGATGTCTGCCCATGTGTGGATGTCGGCGATGTCAACCACCGACATGGTGTAGGGCATGTTGGGACTTACCAGAAAGCCGGCAACCACATATCCGAGGACAAGTGGCTGCTTCAGCCTCTTGAAAATAATAGTCACTATTCCCGCCACAACGAGAATAAGGGCAAGATCTTTTATAAGGTGTGGTAATTCGCTCATACTGTTTGCGTCATATCTGTATTTAATTCATAATATGGATTATGGCACAAAGGTACGAACTATAATCAGTATAAACAAAAATGTGGCAGAAGGAATTATCCGATTTGGTCTTTTGCAGCTTTTCTGTATCCTATCAAACCATACCATAGTATCACGAATTCACAGCACAATGGTATTTTTCAACAATAGTCATCAACCATCTACGTCACATATCCGTTATGTACATATAACGCTGTATTCTATGGATAAAACATATACTTGTATTCGTAAAGCATAGACTTGTAATCTCTAAAATACATACTTGTAATTCATAAAATATAGACCTCGGATTTCCCCCACGCCGTGGGGAACAGAACCCCCTAATGTGGGGATGTCTTCCCCCTGACGTGAGGAAAATACGGGATGCCCAAAGGCATGATACTTCTATGATACTTTAATGATACTTTTCTGTAAAAAATCCAGAAATGTATCATCGGATTAAGTCCTTAGCCTATAATGTTTTAGAGGCTTGGCGGCGGTCTGGAATGATACTATGATACTAATAAGGAAACCTTAGTCGTTGAATCCAGCGGTGAGCTCACATATCTTCACCACTGTCTGCATAGCCTTCTCCATCACCTGGATGCTCACGAACTCGTATGGTCCGTGGAAGTTCACGCCGCCGGTGAAGATGTTAGGACAAGGCAGACCCTTGAACGAGAGCTGTGCTCCGTCGGTGCCGCCACGTATCGGCTGCACCTTTGGTGGCACGCCGCAAAGCTCCATTGCCTTCAACACGATGTCGATTACGTGCATGTTCGGGTCGATCTTCTCCTTCATGTTGTAATACTGGTCGTTAACGGCAATCTCCACCGTTCCCTCACCGTATTTCTCGTTCATCTTGTCTACTACAGAAACGATGAACTTCTTGCGGTCTTCAAATTTCTTGCGGTCGTGGTCGCGTATGATATACGACATCTTGGCGTGTTCGGTGTTGCTCTCTATGCCCAGCAGATGATAGAAGCCCTCGTAGCCCTCAGTGGTCTCCGGTCTCTCGTCGGCAGGCATCATACTTGCGAGCTCAGTGGCGAGCATGCTGGCGTTCACCATCTTGCCTTTGGCGAATCCTGGGTGTACGCTTACTCCATTGATGTTTATCTTGGCAGCGGCAGCGTTGAAGTTCTCGTATTCCAGGTCGCCCAGGTCGCCGCCGTCGATGGTGTATGCCCACTGGCATCCGAATTTCTCCACGTTGAAGTGGTGGGCACCCATCCCGATTTCCTCGTCGGGGTTGAAGCCCATGCGGATGTCGCCGTGCTTTATCTCGTCGTGGTCGCGCAGCCAGCACATGGCCTGCACGATTTCAGCAATACCGGCCTTGTCGTCGGCACCGAGCAGCGTGTGGCCGTCGGTCACGATGAGGTCCTCTCCTTTGTGGGCAAGCAGCTCAGGGAATTTCTTTGGTGATGACACGATACCCTCAGAGAGCACAATGTCGCCGCCGTCGTATGCCTTCACGATGCGTGGCTTCACGTCCTTGCCGCTGCAGTCAGGTGATGTGTCGTAGTGGCTGATGAATCCGATAGTAGGAATTTCCTTCTTGGTGTTCGCCTTGAGAGTGGCATAGATATATCCCTGCTCGTCCATCTCCACGTCGGCAAATCCCTCTGCCTTCAGTTCGTCGCGAAGATATTCGGCGAATATCAGTTGCTTACTGGTGCTTGGCACTGTCTGGCTCTCTTCAGCCGACTGTGTGTCAAACTTCACATAGTTGAGAAATCTTTCTGTTATGTTCATATTAAAATAAGGTTTATTAAAGTATTCTGCTCAATATCGTAGCAAATTTATGAATGAATTTCGGAATAAACAAGAAAAAAAGGATAAATTGTGTTCATTCCGCTATCGCCGGTCCTGTTTACTAAATGTAAAATGCAGCGTATGTCGTTGATATATAAAATGTTGCTTGAAAACGACATCTGTATGTCATAACGAACCATTTATCAAATGCCGGTCCAATTTGTCAATGGTGGTTACATTGTTTGGCAAGACAATGATACACCTCAATGGCTGATGTTATGTGAGAGAAGTCTCAGTACTGATTTATATAGCTTGCAGAAAATAATTTGCTTTTTATTATGTATGGAGTTGATTTTGCATTATCTTTGCCTTTGTAATGTTTTGAAAAGGAAATGATGAATCAAAATGAATCTGTGGATGAATAGAATAATAAAATTTTTATTTATACTATCATTAATGCCGATATCTGTTTATTCTCAATATTCTGTTCGTGGAATAGTGATAGACGATAATGGATCACATGTAAATGGAGCGCAAATATCCCTTTATCAGAATGGGGAACTTGAAGCATTGACACGTTCTAATGTTGATGGCGAATACTCCATTGACAAGGTTTCTCAAGGGAAATATCTCTTGGTTGCAAGTTGCGTCGGACTTGCAAGTGAAGAGGATTCGGTTTTGGTGGATAGGGATATGGCCCATAATTTCATACTTGAAACGAGAGATATAATGCTTGATAGTATTGTTGTAAATGGTAAAAACAGTTATGCTTCATCAAGGGGACATGTGTTCATTTTGTCGAAGAAGGCTAAGGAGAGCGGGAACCCTTTTGTTGCCTTGCAAGAAATTCCATTTATCTATAGTGACCCTGTAAATGAAACCGTTCGTTCTTCTGATGGTCAGTCGATGATGATTCTCATAGACGGAATTAGAGTGAATTCGGGAATAAGTCCTATTGATCCGTCTCGCATCAAGTCTGTGGAGATAATTGATGTGGTTGGCGCAAAGTATATGCGGCAAGGAGTAAAACGTATTCTAAATATAAAACTAAAGGAAACTTCGATATATACTTATGCACAGTTGGCTGCCCATGCCGATTATCCAGAGAAGTCCTTTTTTGCTATACCGAAGTTTGAAGTCGGTAACAGTAACATTTCTCTTTACGGTGATGCTTCTTTCGGTGTGAGCCATAGTAAGCAAGAGAATAATTATAATCTTGTATCGCCAATGTTGGTCAAGTCCTATTCCGGGGATTCGAAAGGTAAAGAAGTAGATTATGACTATTCGTTGATGCCAAAGTGGCGTATTTCGGAAAAAGATTATTTTGCAGCATATATTCAAGGAAATGTAAATAGGGAAACCAATAATAATACTTCTAATGGTGAATCGAATCACCATGATATTTCCCGTGGCAGTACATCAGACTATAGTTCCCATCTGTTTTCGGCAACAGCATACCATAAGCACCTCTTTTCTGGAGATGCAGAAATGGAAACGTATGCAGTATATTCAGATAATCGGGCTGAAAATACTAACAGTCTGGAAGAAAATGCAAATGGGAATAAGGACTTGAATACTCAGAAATATGACAATAGGCACAAACAGCTTACATTGACAATGAACTTTACTAAAGACTTTGACAATGGCGGGAGTCTGGAAATCGGGAACGAAACGCAATACTCTTATGACAGGATTGAGAACATTGGCATTGAAGATTTTCTATTCAGTCATCACCGTTTGAATGAATACGTATTTGCCGGATACACAGGGATGTTGTTGCGAAAACTGACATACGATGCTTCAGCAGGAATGGAGTATGTCTCTATGAAATCAGACAGTATAATTCACCGTTATTTCAGACCGCGTCTCTCTCTTGGCTTGTATTATAATATAACTAATTGCTTGAGTACACGGTTCAGCTATACATATAGTAACACACCACCGCCTGTCGCAATGCTTTCTCCATACAATACTTCTGCCGATACGCTTCTTGTCAGTCATGGAAATCCTTACCTTATGCCTTCTGAAACGCATTCTTTCGGATGGAATTCGTCATATTTTATAGGCGGCTTGTATCTTAATACGAGTGTGTCTTATGGAATATCAAACGACATCATTGAGCCTGTACACATTGAAGAAGGAGATGGTGTGCTGCTCACTACATATGGGAATATGGGGCGTTATCGCTCACTGAAGTTGAAGTATTATATGTCATGGCGTATCAGAGGTTTGTTTTTAATGATGGATTTAGCTCACAACGTCAGTTATTATACAACGGCTGGAGCAAAAAAACATTTTTCAGGTATGTTGATGTTGAGCAAAAAATGGGGAAAGATAGAAGCACGAACCGTTTTTTCTTATCAGAATTACATACACACCGAATTCTCGAGGACCAAAAACTACAATCCAGAGAGCAGTCTCACACTTTCGTATAGTTTCACTCCAGATATCCTGCTGTCAATAGGATGCTCAAGCTTTATTGGTAATCCGCGTAGTAAAACCACGATAAGTACTGGTCAATACAGGAGTGTCGCATATTTAACGAAAAAGACATTTACTCCATGGATTTTATTCAGGTGGAGTTTTAGAAAGAACGATAAGAAAAAAATAGAGCTTGAAAACGAAATAATGCGTGATCATGAGAACAAGATAAAACTGTAAACGGCTCTTTAAGTGTAATATAATTTAAAGGAGTTGCTAATATCAATGCTTCTTTGTTCCATTTCATAAATTTTCCCTATTTTTGCAATAATCTTATATTCCCAATCAGAAGAAAATTAAAACTAACAGATATGCAAATCAAGAAGATAACGGCTTTATTCATGATGCTGGCAGCAGTGGCGAGTTCGGCATTTTCGCAGTCTGTGCATGGCGGTTCATTGCCACCGCTGAAACCTGTGGAGAAAACGGTGTATGACACGGCATACGTGAAGGTGTATTATGAATTCTCATACAGGCCAGACTCTCTCAGCAAGGGGAGGAAGGAGGGTCAGACGATATTGCTCGTGGGCGACAAGGCACAGGGCTTCGTTGACTATTTTGACGACAGGACAGATTTTATCAACGACTCGCTCGCCGCTGCCAAACGCCCACCGATGGAAGCTTTCATGATGAATATGGGACTGATGAAAAGAAAGGCATACGAATATCCATTGGTGATAGACCGCAGTCGCAATGTGGCAATCATACAAGTGAACAACGTGAACACATACCAGTACACCCAGCCCATTCCGGAAATCAGTTGGCAGACTGTAGAAGGCGACACCACAATATGCGATGTGGCATGCAGAAAAGCCGTGTGCCGTTTCGGCGGCAGAGACTGGACGGCATGGTATGCCCCTACGTTTGATTTGCATACAGGACCATATCTCTTCGGCGGATTGCCAGGATTGATATTCAGTATCTGTGACACAAAAGACAACTACCGCTTCACGCTGAATGGACTGGAAAACCTCGGCAAGGGAGTGCCCGTATATCTCAATTCGGGCAACAAGATCCTGCATACTACGCGTGACAAAGTGCGCAAGGCCGTGGAAAACGAACAGGCTGACATATACAAAGCCTTTCAGTTGCAGAACCCGGGTGCGGTGTTCACTCCACAGGCAGGTGACACCGGCAGACGCCCCTATAACCCTATAGAACTCGAATAGATGAAAAGAATACCCACTCTGCTGTGTGCTTCACTCTGCGTAATCGCCGCTGAGGCTCAGAATGAAGGAGACGGAATACGCCGTACGACGAAACTGCCGGAAGTCACCGTCAGGCTGAAACCTGTGGAGCAGGTTGGCGACACAATAAAATACAACGTGTCTGCCTTTCAGGGCAAGGACGACCATTATCTGGAGGATGTGCTGAAAAAGATGCCCGGGATACAGGTGTCGTCAAACGGTACGATACTCTATAAGGGCGAAACAATAAACCAGTTTAATATAGAAGGACAGAACCTCCTCGGCAACAGATACAGTCAGGCAACGCGCAACCTCCCCGTAGAGGCGATATCACAGGTGCAGGTGATGGAGAACGACCAGCCCATCCGTGCACTGAAGTCTACGGTTCCGTCAGACAGGGCAACGCTCAACATCAAACTGAAGAGCGGCTACAAGATGCGTCCCTTTGGAGAATTGGAAGGTGGAGCGGGATATGGCGAGGATGCCACATGGAACAACCACCTGTCGGTGATAAACATCGCCGCCAAGAACCAGCTGCTCCTCACGGCAAAGATGAACAACACAGGCGAAGACCTCAGGGGCAATGCCGTATCAAACAATATCAATGTGAGCGACCTGGAAGGCTACGTGGCATTGCCGCGCAACAGCGTGAACGCTATGGAAACCATCCTCTCGCCGATACCGCAGCAGCGCTATCTCAAAAACAGAGCGTATTCCGTCGGATTCAACCACATGCATAGGGTGGGGCGGTATGGCGGACTGCGCACTAACATCGACCTCTATTCCACTGCCGACAACCTTGCCGACAGTACCTATTATCTCTATGGCGGAGCACATACCGCCACTCTCTCGCAGAGCAACCGCATAAAGGTGGGCGAGAAGACCATCGCCCCAAAGTTCAGATACGAGCTGAACGCCCCCAAAGTGTATCTCCTCGACCAGCTGTCGGCATCCCTCTCTTATCATACGGGTCAGAACGACATCTATAGCAACGGCAGACAGGTGGGGCAGCAGGTGACACGCCATCCGTCATACGTCCAAAACAAGTTGGCGATGACGATAAGTTCCGGCCTGCATACCTACAACATCGGTTCCACGCTCTTCTACTTCCGCCGAAGCGAGACGTTGGCGGCGACTGATGCAGGGGGAGTCTATGACATCCGTGAGCGCATCGGTTTCAACCGCTTCAAGACAGCCAACTGCATTTCCACGTCGTTCCCACTGTTTGGCCATATCCTCGACCTGAGATACGAATTCTCATATCTCTCAGACAGGGTGAGGATTGACGCTGCCGACGACAACGGCAACAGCAGTCTGCTCAACACCATTGCCCCTTCATACACCATGCGTTTTTCCAGGGATATACTGGTGGTGGATTGTCCCATAAACCATTATGCTGCAACGATACCTTGGCGGTCAGGTGGAAGACATGTCAACCGGACATACCTCTCGCCATCCGTGCGCTGGAACCACAATTTCTCACCCCAATGGCGACTCACCATCGCCGGGGCAATGCTCCAAGGCGCTGACGACGATATCATAACGCCGCAGACTTACCGCTCTGACTACCGCACTCTCACCGCTACCCCAGACCGCATGGGGTGGGCACGGTCGTCGAATGCGTCGCTGAAGATAAATTATGGTGATTTCGTGAACATGTTCACATGGAACCTCCTTGCCACAATGTCGTGGCGCCATTCCGACTGGCGTTTTGCCTATGATATCAGTAACGACCTCACAAAGTTGACTCCTCTGTGGCAGTCTGCCACCACACGCTATCTCATGGCACAGACACGGGCGGAGAAGACTTTCACACAGGTACATGTCGCCATACAAGGCACCGTGAGCTACAGTCGCAATGAGTTGCCGGTGGTGCAGAACGGACTGCAGCAGCGTGTGGTGTCGAATGTCGCCACGTCGTGTCTGTTGGTAAGATGGTATGATCTGTCGTGGCTGCAGCTTACCAACGAAGCAACCTTCAACCTCTCCTGGCAAGACCGCTATGCCAACAGCAACAGTCAGACGCTGAAAAGCCTTTTCAACGATTTCAGTCTTGTGGTGTCGCCCCTCAGCCGTCTCTCTCTTACGGTGTCATGCGATTACTCTTTGCTGGAGACATCCAAGGGTGAGTATAACTCCATCCTGTTTGCCGATGCCAAGCTGCTCTATACTCCATCCAAGAGATGGGAATTGGGTCTGCGTATTGACAACGTCCTGAACCGCAAGCAATATGTTGACGCCTCCTTCACCGGTTTCAACTACCGTTATTTCTCCATTCCTTTGCGGGGCAGAGAAGCAATGGCCACGATGAAGTACAAGTTTTAGAATAGATGGTTGTGGGATTCAACCCCACGACCTTCAGAACTTTTTATTTCCAGATATCAGCTATTGGTGAATAATGTTGAAATTGCTTGTCGCATATATATAAACAAGTGACTCCGGTGGGATTCAAACCCACGACCTTCAGAACCGGAATCT
>ULPT01061836.1_pt1 | contig 10224 bp, 13 predicted proteins | sample 1953751 | NCBI WGS metagenome assembly ULPT01 (sample SAMEA4835636, study PRJEB28245) | human gut metagenome | biome: gut microbiome; material: fecal sample | place: Denmark | collected 2008
AATCTTAATTAAAAGGAGAGAAAAAATGCCAAGAAACAATGAAAGAAGATGGAGCGTTCCAAACAGAAGAGCTAAAAGTTATGCTGAAGAACGCCGTGCTAAAGTTCACCAACATGGCTCAAAAGAAGGAAAAGAACTTACTGACTATGAAGCTGGTATGAGATCTGGATACCTTCAATGTCAATCAGACCATGCAGGACTTTACAAATACAAAAAAGCTCTTGATGAAGGTAAAACAAGAGCTGAAGCAAAAAGAATTTCTAGACAAAGAGGAGGAAGAAAATAATGGCTAAAAAGAAATTGTTTGTTGAAAGAGAAACTTTTGAAAAGAACGATAAAACTTACTTTTCATATTTTGTAAAAGGACAAATCCGTGGAAAGGATGTTAAGATTGCAGTTGTTCCACCAGATAAGGGCGGATATGCAGTTTTGGATATCGTTTTTGGAAGCGAGATGAAAGCTGATCTTGTTGTAAATCCATTTGAAATTAAGGATGAAAATACAGGAAAAGTTATCACCGGAAACAGTTTTGCTGTAAGAACAGCAGATGAAAATGGACAAGTATATGAATGTAATGTAAAGCCATACAGAGCATCAGATAAAGCGTTACTTAATATGCTTATTTAAAAAATCTAACAGATTTCAGGCATATTAATTATGCCTGTTTTATTTTGAAAAAAGGAGAAATTATATGTCAATATCAGATTACATTATTGGTCTGGCTATTGGTGTTGTAGTTGCTCTTATATTAGTAATTGTAATGCACTATACAGTTTTCAAAAATGCGAAAATGACAGTGTATTATGTGATAACAATTATCTTGTTTGGAATTGGAGGTGCTGCAATTCAAAGGACTTGTTTTCCTATGAATAGAGCAAATGCAACAGTCCCAACTCCACAAGAGCAAATTGAACAAATTACTTCTACTATTGAGGATACATGGAAAAACACCAATGGCGGATTTACATTTGAACAGATTCAAAAAGCCCAAGATGACAATGAATGCCCATCTGCAGCTGATCAAATTATAAATCTTAAATGTTATGATTACAGCTCATATGTGGTGTTTAGTTTCAAACATGGGAATATCTATGAAAATGCAGTATTTTATAAGTCAAGCAATGGACTTATTTTGGATGGTGTTATGAATATGACATGCGACATTCCTGGTATGAAATGGTTCCTTGCCTATGACACAAATTCATTCAAATGGATTGATGGAAGAAATAAAGAACCAAACTATTTCAATGAAACAAGATGGTATATGCACAATTACGACAATCTTGTATCTGTGTCAAGACAATCAGCTTATTTCATTCAATATGACCATATCAGAACAAACTGGAATGAAGCGTCAAAATATATCCTTAAAAATGCTGCACTATTTACTGCTCAAAATGCAACTTCAAACTTTATTAAGTTTGGTGATGTAGAATTGATTGGTACAAATAGCACAGGTTATGTGAAGATTAATTCTTTCTATAACTATCTTTATGACCAAGTTAAAGGTGCTGGTTATGGCGCAACAAAACTTATTGATTGCACAAAATGCTTGTGTTTGCCTATTCCAAGTGCACTTCAATCTAGCTACCCAATTTCAGCTGATAAGAAAGCCGAATATGGAGATGTCGATTACTACGGGGTGTACAAATGCAACATAGCAGTTGATCTTAACTATGTGAAAGGTAATTCCACAATTCTTTCTACAACCAAAAATGAAAGTTATGTTGAAACTCTTAAAAAAGATGACAACACAAAAGACAAAGTTGTTGTGGAAACATTGACACCAAATTACACTTTTGCAAAGGTTAATTTGAGTTTTGCTGACACTAGAACTAGCGATTTGACAAATGTTGACCTTAATAGAAAACCTGTAAAAATTCTCTTTGAGAATGCAGATTTGCATCTTAAGAAAGTTGTGACAATAGATTCTGTTGAAGCTCTTAACAAGACATCAACAATTCTGTTAAACACAAGCACAACATGGTCTTATTTGGTAGAAAGTGAAGGCTTGATTTTTGATAACTACAGAGGCAATTTCTCGGTTTCGGGCAAAACGGGAAGTTTGACTTTTAACTATTATTATCTTGATAATTTTACAATCGCATCAGTAGGACTAAATCCTGTTGGCACGGTTGATACAAGTGTAATAGATCTTGCCGTAAATCCTGTTAGAATTGTGCTTTCAAACAGCAAACACACTTATCAATTTGTATTTGATAACAACACAAAATTGAACACAAATTTGAGTATGCTTGTTGAAATGGGAGATTACAATTATACAATCTTGTCAAAACAACTTGTTTTTGCAAGTGTGACAGGAACTCTTACTATTACAACAACAGATAAAGTTATGCTCTTTAATTATGCTGTAAATGTGACAAGCGATGCTTTGAGATTTAATATTGCAATGACCACAGACGGTCCAATAACAAACAATATTAAACTTTTAAGCACTGCCGCAAATGTTGCACTTATTAGAGAGAATCTTTCATCTGCACAGGTATATTTAGTAAATTGTGTAATCTATGACCATGATGGCAAATTGGTTAAATCATTTACTCACACTCATTCTGCATCAGGTGCATGCAGTGACACATGGAATTTGAGCAATAGTCTTACTGAAGGGGAAACATATACTCTTCAATTAAGATTTACAGATAGAGATGATGCGACAATAACATATTTGTCAGATGTCACAGATTTCACTTACAGTTCTGCAAATAAGTACCAGCTTACTTATACAGCAGCAAATAATTAAAAATTTGATTACGGAGGTAAAAATGAGTAAGAAAATTATTGGAATTACACTTGCTTCTGCAATCGGTTTGTCTGGTGCTTTTGCAGGTGGAATGGTTTTGTCTAACCATTTAAAAGATAAAGACTATGATCTTGTTATTGCTGAAAAACAAGAAGATATTGATTCTATTGCCACTTCATTAGGAAAGCTTAATGATGATTTGGAAGAGAAAGAAGATTTGATTTTTACTCTTCAAGAACAGAATAGGTCTTTGAATAATGTTAAGGAAGGATTGGAGTCTACTCTTGATGCAAAACTTGCTGAAATTACTACTTTGAATGAAAGAATTACAACTCTTGAAAATGAAAAAACAGAGTTGCAAGTAGCTCATTCAGGGATGATTGATTTGTATAACGAGTTGGTTGCAACAAACAGTGCAAATGAGCAAGAGATTGAAGATTTGAATCAACATATTTTGACTTTGAAAGATACTATCGATTCTACAAGAGAAGAGATAGAAGCTGTTCAAGCTGAAAAAGAAGAATTGGAGGCTCAAAAGCAAACTCTTGAAACTCTTGTTGCACAAAAACAAAGTGAAATTGAAAGACTTTCTGGAGTTATATCAACTCTGCAAACAGAAAAAGCGTCTTTGCAAGAAACATATAACACTTTGCAGGAAAGCTATGCTTCACTTGAGACACAATACAATCAACTTGTTGCATCAAGCAATGTGAAAGAGCAACAAATTACAAGTTTGAATAGTCAAATTTCGGAACTAAACACTCAGATTTCGACATTACAATCACAAATAGAGCAACTTCAGGCACAAGTTGAGAATGATCCAGAAAAGGACTATTTTTCAGATTTTGCAGAAGTTGGGAAATTTATGAGAGGCGTGAGAGTTTCTGACCGTTATTATGTCATGGAGTGTGGAACTAGAACTTTTTATAGAATGGATATGAATGATGCATCAATCGTTGAAGCTGAAAAAAAAGAGGGATTAAAAAATCCAAGTTTTGAAATAGGGTATCATCATTTTGTTCAACAAAATGGTAATTTACTTCTTGCCGACAGAACATCTTCAGGTAGGGGCATTTATCTCTATAATCCAAATACAAACTATTTTTCTAAGATTGCATCAAATATTTGGGCGATTAGTGACTATAAAGAGTTTGCTGATGGCACGGTTGTGATTACTTCAAACTCTTCAGGTGCTACAACATCTACAGTTTTGCATAGTGACTATACATTCACAGATTATAACTACACATTGATGTCTTTTGTTACAGAAGTTGAAGGTGGAGCCATTTTCAAAGGAACAGACTCAACAAATAGTACGAAAGTATATATTTTCTATGATTCTGTAAATAAGACTTTGGAAACATTGCAAGGAGATCCAGCAGGATCATACACATTCAATGGTACTTTCACTATGTCAAATGGAAATGTATTGTTGTCATCTTATGGCGCAGGTGGAACACTCTACTATGATTCAGATGCTAAAACAGTGACAATGCTTTCAAATAGAGTGGCTTATGTAAGCAATTTCCATGAGTGTGCAAATGGTATTGTGCTTATGGATAGTACTTCAAATACAAGTGCTAACGATGGTGGTCTCTATGCTTTTGATATGGAAACACATGAACTTACAAGATTGACTACCTATTCTTATAACTTTGATACATTTGAAGAAGATGAGAATGGTGTGACCATGTATAAAGCTACTGCACCAAGCACAAAGTATTACTATTCATTTGAAACAGGAGAAGCAGCAAGGTTGTGATTTTCATAATCTTTGCTCCACCCAGGACAGGTAAAACATGCTTTATGACGCATTGTTTAAATCAATATGCTTTTGATTTGGATAGAAACAGCAAGATGAGAAGGGAGATAAGAGAAAAGAACAATAATGGTTTTAATCTCTCAATCCCTACTCACTGCGTTTCTGCTAATTATGATATTACTTTTAGGAAATTTAGGTATTTAGAAAGACACAATCGAAGAATCAATCCTTTTAGACTTGGTTTTGCGAATGAGTTTGTAAAAACACACTTTAATTATCCTTATGAAGTAATTGGTATAACAGAAGCACAAAAGTATTTGAATAGTCGTATGAGCATGTACTTTCCTGAGTGGCAATCTCGCTGGTATGAACAACATGGGCACAATAATCTTGATATTTATCTTGACACACAAAGACCTATGCTTATTGATGTCAACATAAGAGAACTTGCGCAGTTTGTTGAAATAATGAAGCTCAAAATATCTTACAACAAATTTGGTATACCTAAAAGACTGAAATGGACTATTCGTAGAATAGACAATTCAGGTTTATTTGACAAATATATGCAATCAGGTAAAACAGACAAGTCTTGTTATAAAGAGGAGACTGTGATAGCAAATTACAATGTTTTTAGTCTATATTCAAGTCAATGCTGCAAACCTAAATTTTATGATGGTCACTTTGACGAAGATTTTGATATTTCCGAAAGTGAACAAACTGAAGAATCTTTGCAAGGGTATGTTAAGTTTTTAAAAGATAATGATGATGAACTTCCACCAAATTATTACATGTCAAGAACTGCAAAAAGGAGGAAGGATAATGATTAACTTTAATAAGAATAAGCTCATTAACAAAGTTTTGGAAAACTATTACCAAACTTTTAGTATGACTCTTGATACAGCCGATTATGTTCCAGAAAAGTATAATGATAAGATCATAAAGTACATTTTTAAGAATATGAAAAAGGCATTTAGAAAAATTGATTGGGAAGATTTTAAGTATCAAAGAAAGTTGAAAAAAGAACAACGAGAGAAGGCAAAGGAAATTGCTGACTCTAACAAAAAAGTTAAATCCAAAGGTCAGCAATAGACTTGGAGGGTTTATGTCGTATGAAGAAACAAAGGTGTACTTTGACGGAAGTCATTATATAGCAATTCCTCATACGGAAAGACCAAAACGAAGGCGTCTAAAACCGGTCGAGGATGTAATCGAAGTTGTTCAGGAAATGGAAGAAGGCTCAGAATCAGGAATGGTTAATGAGCCTTTTCTTTCAACTGAAAATGAAGAAAATGATGATGTCAAAGTAATGTCACTTTTTGAAGAAAAATTGCTTCCGGATGCAAAAAAATGCAAAAAAATCACAAAAAAAGCGTATTTTGATGAACTTTATATGCAATTTTTTGATTATTCTAAAAACGAAAGGAAGAACTTAATCATTGAAAAAATGTTAAGTTATTTTTCTGATTACAAATCTTGTAAACTTTTTGTGGAAGCAAATTTAGAGAGAAAACTTAGAAATTTAATTTGCAGAAAAGTGAGAATGTGTAGAAAGGCAAATCTTGCAAACTTTAATTATTTTTGCACATTTACTTATGACAGCAAATTACATGATGAAGAAAGTTTTAAGAAAAAGCTGAAAGCTTGTTTAAGGAATTTTTGTTTTCGAAAAAAGTGGAGATATATGGGTGTTTGGGAAAGAGCACCTGAGACAGGACGATTACATTTTCATGGGTTGTTTCACATACCTGAAAATTCTCTATCTGGAGAGATGATTGAAGTTAGAGATTTTGACAAAAGATCAAAAAAAATGAGAACAACATATCAATCAACTTTTTTCAACAAGAAATTTGGAAGATCTGATTTTGAAGAAATAGAACCAGAGGAGAATAAGCTTGGTAGTGCTGTAGCATACCTTATGAAGTATATTGAAAAAACTGGAGAGAAGATTGTGTATTCCAAAGGATTACCACAATACTTTATCTCTGACATTTTGAAAGATGATGTTGTCACAACTATTGGACAGGAAGATAATAAGCTGTTGCTTTTTGATGACTTTAGATGCTGGGATGACGGAATACTGATGGGGAGAGTTTCTCCTGAAGTGATTGAAAAAATGAGAAAGAGTAATTGATTATGCAAATGGCAACGAAAGAAGTGTGAGAGCAGATGCAAACTTTAGTGCGATGCTCCACACTTGTTGCCATTTGCTTTTCGCAAAGAAAAGCATTTTTAGTTTTGGCGTGTGCTTGTCTGCTGGAGCGAAGCGACAGCACTTGTATCAAGACAAGCACACGCCAGGATCTCATTTTGGGTTGAAATCCCAAAAATAGGACAGAGTTTTTGATATGATTTAAGTGTAAAAAAAGTGTGATTTGTTGACATTGTTGTTTCCGAAATCCATTTTTTGGGACATCGGGCTTGATATGATGATAGTGTCAGAGGAGGGAATGACGATGAAAGAAGAAAATGTAACAAAAATTGATATTAATCAGTATGATCCACTTTTGCCTTATGCGTTAAAAGAAGTGGTTAAGACTGGTAATGCTACAGGAACATTGCTTAGAAGAAAGTTTGCTATTGGTTTTTCTAGATCAATGGACTTAATTGACACGATGGAAGAATTGGGATTTATTTCAAAGATGGATGGTTCAAAGCCAAGAAAAGTGTTTTTAACTATAGATGGTTATGAGCAAGTAATGCATAGAAGATTTGAGGATGTGGAAATACCTCAATATTTGACAAAACTCCCAGGAACTGTTGAAAATAGATATATTGGAAAAACTTTTGAAAAATGCTATGAGTATTGCCAAAGATTTGCTAAGGACTATAGTGGACACTTTACAGGTGAAGAAATTATGAAATTGGCAAAATGTATTATGGAAATGAAGCCAAAAGAAGAGGAATAATGTTTTTCTTTGACTGGATTGATATGATATAATCGAATTAAGGAGAACGATTATGAATGGGGAAAAGAAAAGTTCAGTTTTATATGTTTTGGATATTCTGAGAGAATACACTGATGCAAATCATAGTTTGACTTATGCAGAGATTGGGAAGAAACTTGTATCTTTGTATGATGTTGAAATTGATAGAAAAACCATTGCAAGAGATATTGATATCTTGATTATGAATGGTCATGATATTGTTAAAAAGGGCAATAGTGGAGTTGCACTTCTTTCAAGAAATTTTGAGGATGGAGAACTCCTTTATTTGCTTGATGCAATTTATTCTTCAAGGTCTATGCCAACTAATTATGCAAGAGATTTAGTGAATAAAATTACTTCCGATCGCAGTTTTTATGATAAAAAACGTTTTAAATTCCTTGAAAAAATTGATGATGGAAGTCGTGTAAATAACAAACAAATATTTTTTACTATTGAAATGTTAAACCAAGCGATTGAAGAAGGTAAGAAGGTTGAGCTTCAATATGCAAGCTATGATATTGATAAAAAATTGAAGCCAAAGAAAGATGGAAAGGTCTTCAAAATTAACCCATATTTTATGGTGAATAATCATGGCAAGTATTATCTGATTTGTAATTATGATAAGTATAACAACATCTCAAACTGGAAGATTGAAAATATTGTCAATATTAAGATTTTGAAAGAAGATGTTAAGCCTGTGACAGCTCTTGATGGACAAGCAAATTTTGATTTACAAAAGTATATGCAAGAGCATATTTACATGCTTGCTGGCAAGAGTGTTAATGCAAAGATTAAGATTGACAACGAAGAAAGAATTAATGATGTTATCAGTTGGTTTGGCAACTCTGCAAGAATCTACAGAGAGAAGAACGAACTTTTTGTTGATTTAAAAGTTAATGAAGATGCACTTATTTTTTGGGCGCTTCAATATGGTGAAAGTGTAGAGGTTGTTGCACCACAAGAGTCAAGAGAAAAAATGAAAAATATAATAAAGGGCATGCTGAAGAAATACGAATAAGGAGGGCTTATGACATTTGACGATTTGAAAAACAAATTACAAGACAATTTGTTTGATATTATTACAAGCTACCTTATGTTTGATTTGGAATTTTTAACTGATTTGAATGACTCTAAAATTTGGAGAGGACGTTCAGTTTTTGATATGTCTAAAGATCAATTTGAAGTTGAACTTCGTAGTACAATTGGCAATTGTGCCAGAACCTATATTTTGGAGTTTATTACGATCAAACATTTAATCAAGAATTTAAAGAGAGTAAATATAGAGTATGCATCTAATGAATTGGTATTTTATTTGGTAATCATTGTAAAACTTTTAAAAGTTTTTATGGAAAAACTAATTGATTCTTGCTGGGATTACATTGATAAATATTGGTGGGGCGAGAGTTTCTCAGAGTTATTAAAAGACTATTGGGGTATTAAGGGATTGTGCTAGTTGTATGAAGTTAGGTTAATGATGGAAGAAAAAAGAAATTTTACTCGTGGAGATGTATGGTGGGGTATTAAGGAAGATGCTCAAGGTAGTGAGCAGTCTGGATATAGACCTTACATAGTTGTTTCGAATAATTCGAATAATACTTTTAGTCCAAACCTAACAGTGGTGCCATTGACCACACAGGATAAAAAAGTTTTACCTACACATTGTGACATTTATATAAATGATGTTAAATGTATTGCTCTTGGAGAGCAGATAATGACTTTGCCAAAGGGTGTATTTAATAAGTTTGTTAGAAGATTATCTTTGGAAGAATTTTCGCAAGTTGAACAAATTTTGAAAGTGCAACTTGGGTTGTGTAAAAAACAAGAAAATAAAGTAAAATTGATTCCGAAAGCGAAAAAACCAAATATTTTTGTTAGATTTTTTAGAAAAATTGGTAATTTGTTTAAGAAAAAGGGGAAAGAAATAGAAAATTGTTAGACGAATAAGTTAAATGTATTTAATTAAAATTAGGAGGGATATTTATGAAAGAAGTTTTGTCATTAAACAAAGGAAAAATTACAGGCGTTATTTGCGGTAATTGGCAGAGAGATCTATTGGTAAGGGGGATTGTTGAGAAAGGAAACTATAGAACAATGGTTTGGTGTAAAAACTATTCGTTTTTTGCTCCTTGTGCTACAGTTACTATGACATATGGTTGTAATTTGATTGAAATGTTTCAAGAGTATGAAAAGTATTTTGATACTCTTATCATTAATTGTTTATGTGATGATTTTGATGCTGAAAATGTTAAAAGGTTTTTGCAATGGATTAAAGTTGATGAGAAGGCAAAACAAAAATCAATTTTGATTTTCTTCAAGCAAAAATCTGAAATTTATGAGGCAGCAAGGGGGCAGGAACTAGAAACATTCGTTAATCTTAAAGAGGAAATTTTAAGATGTTCTGATAACCTTTATGCTTTTATTAAAGATGGCGATATTCCAAATAGAAAGTATTGGTTAAATAACTTGAAAACAAATACGAAGATTGAATTAATTCAAGAAGGTGGTTCTGTTAATGGATTTTTCAAAAATGTTTAGCAGAAAAGTTAAGTCAAAAAAGAAAAAACTTAACAAAGAATTTACTTTCGATGATGTTGTAGAGATTGAAGAATTGCTTGAAGATGATGATTAAATTGATTAGGAAATAGTGTTATATTTATATTATAATAACAACAGGAGCAGTTATGAATTACGATTTTATTAACGAGAGGCTTAAATCTATTATAATAAAAGATAAAATGATTTATGTTTTGAAGGGGTTCAATACAATTTATGACCAT